>Ga0209573_1002144_pt1 | contig 26556 bp, 21 predicted proteins | sample TNRBio252014_DNA_FD_185870 | JGI IMG/M metagenome (GOLD analysis project Ga0209573, IMG submission 185870) | Wastewater treatment Type I Accumulibacter community from EBPR Bioreactor in Madison, WI, USA - TNR Reactor_6/25/2014_ DNA (SPAdes)... | ecosystem: Engineered > Bioreactor > EBPR >... | reverse complement strand
CTGCGTCACGACTGGAATGATGGGTGGCCGAGATCGGAAGGCAACAGCCCGAAACCCCGGAGCATCCTTCGTCCATCCCCGGCCACACGATCCATCAAAACAACTCTGACGTTGCAGTAGTCGTCTTATTGAATCTGGAAAGTACGTTCATGCCACGAATCAAAGCGTTTCAGGCACTGAGGCCTGTTCCGGAACTTGCCGCACAGGTGGCGTCAGTTCCCTACGATGTTGTGAATCGCGATGAAGCCGCTGAACTGGCTGAAGGCAATCCACTCAGTTTCCTGCATGTGGTGCGGCCGGACATTGATTTCCCGAAGGGCAAGAACCCTCACGACTCGGATGTGTACGAGAAGGCTCGGTCAAGCTTTGATGCGATGATTCGCGATGGCGTCCTGATTCGTGATCCGCAGAAGTCGCTCTATGTGTATCGTCAGAACATGCACGGTCACGTCCAGACGGGCGTGGTCTGCTGCTGCCACATCGACGATTATGAAAACAATCTCATTCTGAAGCACGAGAAGACTCGCAAGAGTAAGGAAGATGATCGGACGCATCATGTGCTGGCTCTGAATGCGAATGCCGGCCCCGTGTTTCTGACCTATCGCGGCGTTGCCGACATCAACTTCAAAGTGGCCGAAGCCACCATGCATCCACCACTGTATGACTTCACTGCCGTCGATGGAGTTCAGCACACGGTATGGCGAATTGAAGACTCAGAATCTCTGATCGAACTGTTGTCCGAAGTGCCCGTGTTTTACATCGCCGATGGACATCATCGTGCGGCCAGTGCCTGGCGAGCCGGCACAGAACTACGGAAGCGACTGCCGAATGGCGGAACCGGCAACGAAGAATGCAATTGGTTCCTGTCAGTCCTGTTTCCGGCCGCACAGTTGCGAATTCTGGCCTACAATCGGATCCTGAAAGAAGCCAATGGCGTGCCCGTCAGTCTGCTGTTATCGAAGCTTGACGAGCTGGGTGATTTCGAACAGACGGACAATCCGATCCCTGATGCGCCGGGATCGTTCTGTTTCTTTATCGATCGAAACTGGTGGAAACTGACCATTCCTCCTGACCCTCTGCATGCCAAAGATCCCATTCGATCTTTGGATGTTTCGATCCTGGAAACTCACGTGCTGCATCCGATCTTCGGCATTGAAGACGTCCGCACAGATCCTCGGATTGAGTTCGTTGGCGGAATTCGTGGCATCGCCGAGCTCGAAAGACTGTGCATCAGTGGCGACTGGGATGTGGCAATTTCCATGTACCCCACAACTCTGGATCAGCTCATGGCGGTTTCGGATGCCGGTGCGATCATGCCGCCCAAGAGTACCTGGTTTGAACCCAAGCTCCGCAGTGGACTGCTGATTCATACGCTTGAGTAATTCTGTGGCGGCCACATTCCCATCGGATCCTCTTCCAAACCCAGCGGCCTGTGCAGCAGAACCGAGGGATGTTCCGCTCTGGAAGGCGGTGCTGCTGTGTGGAATGGCTGGCGGAATGGGCTGGGGCATCCGCGGTCAGTACGGACATGAATCCGGCGCCATGATGGCCGGGCTGCTGGTCAGTTCGGTGATTGCCATGCTGTTCCTGCAGGGAAGCAGCGGTGCCGGGGCGCTGCGCGCGATCGCCTGGTGCACCGTGGCCATTGGCTTTGGCGGATCAGAAACGTACGGTCAGACCATCGGTCTGACTCAGAACGCCCATCTGATTGGCAACAATGCTGCGTGGTGGTGGGGCATGCTGGGTCTGGCGGTGAAGGGTGGTGTGTGGATCGGATTCGCTGGCTGCTTTCTGGGCATGGGGCTCAGCGGCACTCGCTATTCGCGCCGTGAGCTTGCGGGGCTGATGACACTGCTGCCGCTGGTATATCTGATTGGTATCTGGTGGTGGAATTCTCCTTTCAACCCCGGTTTGAGGCGACTTCCGAGCATCTACTTCTCAGAGACGTGGGACTGGAAACCCAATGGTGAAGTCAAACCTCGATTTGAATGCTGGGGCGGACTCCTGACTGCGCTTGGTACGCTCCTGATCTATACGCGACTGGTTCGGCACGATCGCCTGGCCCTGCGACTGGGACTCGCCGGGATCCTTGGTGGATGCCTGGGCTTTCCCGGCGGTCAAAGCCTGCAGTCGTTTCATGCCTGGCATCTGGAATCCTTCCGAACCGGATGGATCGCTCACCTGGATCCACACCTGAACTGGTGGAACCTGATGGAGATCACTTTCGGAGCAGTTATGGGCAGCACGCTGGGGCTGTTTGTCTGGTTGAATCGCCAACACATCCGCGTCCTGCCTGACAACCAGACAACTCAGTCCGGGGTGATCGATGTCGCAATGCTGCTGGTCCATCTGACGTTGCTGACGGTTTCTGAATTTTCGAACGTTGCGATGGTCAACGCGCTGTATGGCCTGGGCATCTGCATGGGATGGATTCCGATTGTCGCCTCAGCTAATTCTCGTCGGTGGCCCGGCTTTCTTGTGACAGTCGTCGTGATGCTGCCTATTGCTGGAAAGACGGTTCGGGAACTTGTCTACCGTGAGTCAGCAATCGCGCCGCTGATGGGATGGATGATCTATTTCCTGCTGCCACTGGTTATCGCTGCGGGCTTCTGTGGAAAGCTGGTCCGCACATGTGACACGCATGCTGACGGACAAAAGATCGGTCGACTGGTATTGCTATGGGGCACGTGGAGTTTCTTCCTGCTGAACTTCGCCTTCTTCCGCTTTCCGTGGCCCTGGCAGATCTGGACAATTCGAACACCCAGTGCCATCCTGTATTCGCTTTGTCTCTGCTGCCTGACAGTGGCCGCATGGAAATCGCGAGAAAGAAAGACAACTGTGGTGCCGACCTCAGAAGAATCGGTGATCGCCGGAATGAACTCCTGATCGCAAATCGCCTGTTGTCACGACCATTGTCCCGGTATACTGCCGGGGCATGTTTTAGACAGTCTTTCAGCCGACACGGGATTCGCAATGACTGAGTTCACCTGCTCACGACGAGACATTCTGTCCCGGACAGCCTGTGGATTTGGTGGTCTGGCCGCAAGTGCTCTGATGGCTTCAGACGGCCGTGCTGATTCCGTGCAGCCGGACAGTGCGAATTCGCTGACTGAGCGAACCGCGATGTTTGCTCCCCGCGCAAAGCGAATCATCTTCATCTTCATGCAGGGTGGCCCCAGCCACATTGATACGTTTGATCTGAAACCCGAACTGCTCAGCCGCGATGGTCAGTCGATCGACTTTACCGGAGTGCGGTTTGGAGATTTTGGTCAGGTCACCAAACAGAAACTGATGAAGCCGCTGTGGCGATTCCGTCAGTACGGCCAGACCGGGAAAGCCGTTTCCGACCTGTTTCCTGAAATCGCTCGCCACGTGGACGATCTGTGTTTTCTGCATGGTGTCCACACCGAAGGAGTCGCGCACGGTCCGGCCACATTGTTTCTGCATACCGGTGCCACCACACAGGTTCGTCCGTCGTTCGGGTCCTGGGTGCTTTACGGATTGGGAACGGAGAATCAGAGCCTTCCTGGCTTTGTGTCCCTGCAGCCGTCCGACGCCAACGGAGGTCCGCGAAACTATTCCAACGCGTTTTTGCCGGCCGTGTACCAGGGCACATCGCTGGGGCGGTCGTTCCAGTCGGCCGATGAGATGACCATTCAGCATCTGCGGAATCGCCAGTTGTCCGCCGAGGACCTGCAGAGACGCTATACGCTGACGCAGTCTCTGAATCAGGCTCAGGCACAGCGCCATGGCCCCGTCGACAATGAAATTGATGCTGTCATTCGCAGTTACGAGCTGGCCTGGCGAATGCAGTTAAGGGCTCCGGAGATTCTGGACCTGTCCCGCGAAAGTGAACCGACCGCACGGATGTATGGAATTGGGGAAAAGGAGACGGATGAGTTCGGCAAGCAGTGCCTGATGGCGCGGCGGCTGTCGGAATCGGGCGTGCGATTTGTGCAGATCAATTATGCCGATCAGTCCACTAACCCTCGCTGGGACCAGCATTCCAACATGCCTCAGCACGCCGTGCATGCCAAAGCGACGGACAAGCCGGTCGCTGGTCTGCTTCAGGACCTGAAGGACCGCGGCCTGCTGGAAGACACCATTGTCTGGTGGGGTGGGGAATTCGGCAGAACTCCATTCTCTCAGGGATCTGATGGTCGCGATCATAATCCTCGAGGCTTCACCGTGTTTCTTGCGGGAGGTGGCGTGAAGCCAGGCTTCTCGTTTGGATCCACCGATGAGATTGGCCACCTGGCGGTCGATGGCAAAGTGCACATGCATGATCTGCATGCAACGCTGCTGCATCTGATGGGCATCGACCATGAACGCCTGACGTTCCAGCATGCGGGCCGCCCCTTCCGCCCCACTGATGTGTATGGTCGGATTGTGTCAGAAATCTTCGCCTGACAAGGGGCTGACAGCCCCTTGACCCCGGTTCGAACTGCCGCTCGGAGACAAGGCACCGCTCACGTTGTTCGCTATCAAAAACAGGCACGTAGCAATACTCGAATGAAATCGCTCACGAACTGAAAACAGGCGGATGTCCCCTTGACCCCGACGAATCTCACGGCTCCGCGGAAAAACGCCCGTTCACGTTGTTCGCTACCAAAAGCAGGCGTGTCCTGATGCACGCACGAATTCGTGTAAGACTCTGATGATGTCTGATGCACCCCGGATGACTCTGTCTCAGTTCCTGATCAGCGCTGCCGTTTTTGAAGGGGCGATTCTGCTGGCTGCGTTCTTTGGCGGCTGGCTGACGGTCGTGAATCCAACGGCGTCGCTGCAGTGGGACTGGGACGATGCGATTCTGGGAGTTGCCGCAACCATTCCCATGCTGATCCTGCTGACCGTGTGTCTGCTGGTTCCATCAAAGGGCCTGCAGCAGGTGCGTGAGTATGTTCGGGATACGATTGGCCCCTACCTGGACGAATGCCGCTGGATTGATCTGGTCCTGCTGTCGCTGCTGGCCGGCGTCTGTGAAGAAGTCTTCTTTCGTGGATTCCTGTATCTGTGGTTGAATCAGTGGAACAGCATGCTGGCTGTTCTTGTGACCAATCTGCTGTTCGGAATCGCCCATGCGGTCACACCGATGTACGCGTTGCTGGCTGCGTTCCTGGGCCTTTATCTCACCGGGCTGATCGCAGCCGACAGCAGTCCGAATCTGCTGATTCCGATCACGGCGCACACCTTGTACGATCTGGTGGCGTTTGTCGTGATTCTGATCGACTATCGCCGCCATATTCGCAGCCATCCGATCACGCCGTAAAGCTGAATGCGGCACACGGCATCAGCCCGTCGCTGCAACGGACTACCACGCCGAGCGCGGCATCAATGCATCGCTGGCGTTCGAGTCTTCGAAACGGTTTTGATCGGCGGACCGGGCAGAATCTCCGGCAGCGCCAAATCCTCTGCGGAAGACGGCGCCGTTCGCGAGTGCAGGGCGTCCAGCTCCGCCTGAATCCGATCACGGCGAATCTGTGCGGCATTCAGATTGGGATCTGCGGCAGCCACATCATCGAAGTATTTTCCGCAGGCCTGCAGCGACGATTCATACACAATCACACCGACCAGGTAGCGAGCCTGCGCGGGGCTGGCACACTTTTCGAAATACGGGATCGCCTCGGCCGAGCGTCCCGACCTGGCCAGTGCTTCGCCAAGAGCAAACGCAAGAGTTGGATGGCAGGAATCCGCGAGTTCAGCGGCCTGCAGCACCTGAGCCGCCTCGGCCCATTCCCCACGTGATGAATAGATGCGTGACAGATGAACGGCCAGGTGCGGCTGAAGTCCTGCCAGTTGAATGACCTGATGAAGCTGTTGCTGTGAAGACAGTCCAGCCGATGCGGCAACTGCCGGATTCAGATCAGGCAGTCTCCGCATCGGATCCACGTCCGACTTCAGATCGTCTCCATCAGTCGTCGCGACGATCAGGCAATCCGGCAGCGCCTTCTTCAGGATCGCCACACCAGTTTCTGTGACCGAGGTATTGATCAGGCTCAACCCCTTCAGGTTGCGCAGAGTCTTCAGCGGTCGCAGCCCGGCATCGGTAACCGCAGTGTTGTTCAGCGAGAGATACCGCAGGTTTGTCAGCGATGAAAGGGACTCCAGTCCTTCATCACTGACCCTCGTATTGGAAACATCCAGCAGCAGCAGGCCCGCAACCTTTGACAGCTCTGTAAGCCCCTTGCTGGTGATGCGTGTGCCTTTCAGCTTCAGCGCTCGAAGTGAATTCCTATTCCGAATCGCTGCCGCCGCGTCGTCCGAAATCTCGGTCCCGGTCAGGTCCAGTTCGGTAATCGCCGGAAAGACAGTCAGCAGTTCCAGTTGCGAATCCGTAACGGCAGAAAATGAGAAGTCGATCTCCACAATCTGACCATGCTCATCCGGGCGAAGTTTTGCGCCCAGATTGCGATAGATCTCTGTGACGTCATCTTCCGAAGGCATTGCCGCGATGCCGGCAGGTTCCTGCAGCGTTTGGTCTATGGAGACGTCCGGAATCCCCGTATTTGGCGCCGCCGGAACCGACTCGCTGAAAGGCACTGCATCCTGTGCCAAAAACGGCTCAGATTCGACCTGGGCGACGACCGGAGCCGTTCGAATAGCCGATGATGGCCGAGGACGTCGCGGGGTGGCGGTCTGACATCCCAGTGAGACGAGCAGCACTAGTGCCAGAACAGGGACTGCCGTCCCCCATCGAGCCCAGCGCAGGTTCCGCGCAGCAGTCAGCGCACACCCCATGGCCGCATAAACGGATTTCGCTGTGTATTCCTTACACATTCCGCATTCTCTGTGACTCATCCCTGATCACGAACCAGTTCGCAGGCACTGGCTTCAGTCGTTTCGGCACACAAACCGGCAGCAAGTCAGGCCAGTTTCCTTCACGCTCAGTTTCTCTGCACACCTGACACCTGTTGTGGCGACTCAGCTACCCAGGCGTTTTGCTCCTGCAAATCCAATTGGTCCGACTGAACCGATTGTGCGTGCTTCGCGATGCGGCAGCTCGCCTGCAAAATCAATGCAGTCGGATTCTCTTAACACCAGCCCGTTGTGTGTTGCGTTTTCGCAACAGTGCAACGCCCCCGGTGAACTGCCTCAAGTTAGGGTCTTGTGTCGTCTCATTCCCCAACCAGTCACGCAGGTTTGAGGAATGAACATAGTGAGCAATGATCCGGCAACGAGTCGAAACGCTCGATTGAGTTGAGGGATTTCATCCCTTTCCAGGATCTCATTCGGTGCACTTTCTTCCGGTCATGGAATGTCCCGTGGTGATGTCCCGAAGTCTGTCAATTCCCTGGTCACTGGTCGTTGGTGTCTGCTTCTGGCCCCTTGCCCTGGCGCGTCCCTGCCTCTGTCAGGAGCCCCAGTTCGGCCCGGAATTGCCGAAGGTGGAACTGCGTATTCCGGAAACCATGGCTGATGGCCGAGTCATTGCAGACCTGACAGATTATCTTCCACACTGGCAGTCGTTCTCGGCGGACCCCGAATCCGATTCCGGTCCATTTGTGATTGAGCAATCGGGCCTTGTGCGGATCGCTTCAGGTGCTCGACTTGATTACGAAGCTCGCTCCATCTACCGGCTGATTGTCAGAGCATCTCCGATCGAGTCAGAACGCGATCCGCTGTTCGACTCGTTTGCCGCGATTTTGAAGTCTGAGGGAATCACTGAGCAGGCAATGGCAAAGCTGCAGTCGCCGGAACGGCGCATTGCCGTGCGAATCAGCGTTGAAGACGAACCGGAAACCATCCGAACGGAACTGCCGCAGCCGGAAGCTGAGACACAGAAATCCCATGGCGACAATGCCATCGTTCCACCAGCAACTGTTGTGACTGTGGATCAGACGCTGCCAGTGCCTGTGCCGGAGGCCTCGGTCGCCAGCGTTTCAAAACCGGCACCCGTTCCAATCACGACTCCGATTCCCCTTCGATCAACCCACCCGGTACGACTGCAGCCGCACACCTCGCAATCCCGATCTCCAGAGGACGCAGCGGCGACTCCTCGGAATGATGCCGCGGCTGCCGATGGTGAGCAGATCACTCGCGAGTCGTCACTGCGTTTTCGGATTGCGGCAATCATCCTGGTCTTTGGGCTCGGGTATCTGCTGAAACGACTTCAGCGTCCGGATCCGGATCCAGCCGAAGAGGCGGCATTTGAAGAGAAGGTCGTGGACGAGATCGAAGCAAGAATTGCGGCTTCGTTTGCTCCTGCCAGAACTGGCGAAACGGAAGCTTCGGTTCTCAGAACACCAGCGCGGGACTCGCACAACGGCCATGACGTGGACGACGAGAAGGAGTGCTCAACAGATGGCAACTATGTTCTGGACGAGGTGGGTGACTTTGAAATCCCCGCAGCCCCAACGATCAGCGACCCGGAGTCACTCGTCGGATCTGAGTACTACAACGTCGAAGAGCCTTTCATCATTTCTCATGATGATGCGGAACTGCGCCGAACCAGGCAACTGCAGGAACTCCAGGGTTGCCTCGACGAACGAAATCAGCGCATCGTCACTTTAGAGCGTCAGTTGCAGTCACTTCGCGGCAAGCTGGAACAGGTGACAGCCCATTTGGCACTGCGTGTGGGTGGACCGATCCGTGATGGCCTTACCGCTTCCGATCTCGACAATCCACTGAGTTCACTGGCAGAAGAGTCGTCCTGCGAAAACGACAATTGCGCAGCGTCTCACGTTGTGAGTTCTGAAGCAGATTGTGATCCACAGGCAGATCGATGGACCTCCTCGTCTGATTCCGACCCGCCAAATTCTGTCCCGGAAGAATCCTCGGCACTTGATGCCGGGCCACCTGCGTCTGCTGCGGGCACACCTGTGCGTCCTGAGCTGGCGGAATTGTTTGGTCTGCAGACGAGATCGGTCGCAACGGCAGAATCTCGTGTGATGGATGCCACCGAGCGAACCGACGAAGAATCGCATCTGGATTCAGTCGCCACCTATCTGGACGGACTGCTGCAGCGATCTCAGAACACCAGCGAATTCGAAGGTCTGATCAGCGGCCACGGCAAAACGAAACAGACCGCCAGCCGCCGTGGCGAGAAACACTCACCGCAAAAGCGTGGGTCAGCTCCTTCCTACATCGAATCATGGCTTCAGGATCACCCCAATCCCGGGGAAATCTCAGAAGCAACGTCAGAAGAAAGCACGTCACAGTCGCCGCCGGCACAAGCTTTGGCGCCGCGACGCCCCGTCGATGTGGAAGCGGCCAGAGGCCACATGAAGTCGCTTCGCCAGGTCGCCATTCAATCGGCTCAGCAGGCCGTTGGAGAGAGTCGCCTGCGAACAGCACGCAATCGGATGATGCGTCGAACTCTGTTGCTGGTGGGGCTGATTCTGATCGCAATCCTCGCGATTGCCACAGATCTGTTTCGGAGGCTTTCGGAATCTCCACTCGGCGCAACGATCTGGGCAATTCTGATTCTGGCCGCCGCAGAACTGTGCCTTCGAATCGACAGTCTTCGGCGAAACCGGCACGAGCTGTTAACTCGTTTGCAGGAGGAAGGATTCCTGCGAAATACTTCGAGAATGCACTCCCAAACCGGGTCGGCCACGTTGATTTCTTCCACATCCCGCCCGGACGATCTGTCAGGGCAATTCGCGGATCCGCAAACCGCGAAACTCAATGGGTGAACCTTCCGACTCAAGACACAGGTAGCCCGTTGCCGGATCGCATCCGGTGCCGCCGGAAACCTCTTCACCATTCACCCACAGGCGAACTTCTCCGTTGATCGCCCGCACATAGTAATGGTTCCAATCACCAAAACCGCGACTGAGGTTCTTTCGTGGAAAGCTGCGGCTGCCTTTGGGTGAAACCGGTGCAAACGGAGTCATTTTTGCGTTGCCCGTGGGAAAGACATCGCCATGAGTTGTGAACCAGTCCGGTTCGCGTCCTTCCTTTGCCCGGTAGTTTTCGGCATATCCATGATCCAGGCACTGCACTTCAATACCCGCCGGCAATCCGTTTCGCTTCAGTGCCGAAAGTGACTCGTTCGTTGCCCAAAGAAAGACTCCCGAGTTCCCTGCGGATTTCAAATGCCGCCATTCAACAACCAACTCAAAGTTTGTGAGTGGCGCTTTCGTCCTCATCACACCGACCGGCGTCCCGGTGCAGTGAATTTCTCCGTTGGGAAATGACCAGGTCTCCGGGTCACAGTTCACGTTGACGAAATCCGCCTCGCCCAGCACTCGCCAACCGGGTTCCGTTCCATCGATTCTGGCGGACACAGGCACTGGCGTCACAGAGGATTTCTCATCCCCCACTCCGACACCTGTCATGCCACACCACACACTGCAGACAATCAGAAGCAGCCGATGAAGTTCGGTTGAAGTACTCATGTTTTCCTTCCGGATCGCAGGGACGAAAGTGACAACAGCTCTGGTCGTTGTACTGACTCCTGAACTGAAGTCAATCTGCCTGGTCTCCGGCCGATCATCAGGTATGAGGCTCTGCCGACGTCAGCGAGACCAGATCCTCGGGAATACGCTGTACTTCACCGGCAGCGTTGACACAGGCCAGCACAGACTGCGCTTCGGCAAGCAGCTCGTCACCTCGAAGGAGGCGATACGCATGTTCCAGCTTGGCGGGCGTGATGCGGGCGATCGAGGTCTGTAGTGTCAGCACGTCGTCATACCGAGCTGGTCGGCGATAGCGAACTTCAATCTTTGCCACCACAAAGTACAGTCCCAGTTCTTCCATGCGTCGATAGTTACCGCCCTGAGCCCGGAACAACTCAGTTCGTCCTACCTCAAAGTAGCTGAGAAAATTCGCGTGATGCAGAAACCCCATGGCGTCTGTTTCGCTGTATCGCACGCGAAACTCTGTTGAATGCTCCTGAATCATGTGTCGTTCGACTCCTGAACCTGGCGCAGCAAATGAAAGTGTTGGCGGCGAATCACGGCGCGGATCCCACCCGGAAATGTCCATTGTCGCGGCTGTCCGGTAAACACCTGCTGACTGAGCCGATGCCAGTGCATGGCCGACATCTGCTGACGTGGCCAATCGCAGCGTGTCCACAGCACCACCAGTGCCTGACGCACAAACGGCTCGTCCCAGGCGACGATTCGGCGGCGATCCAGAATCACCTGCTGTGCCGAAAACTCCACGCTCGACTGTTCCAGCACCAGGCCAGCCACGGCATCGACCGCCCCTGTTGTCCGAGCCGCCTGGTCAGCCAGTCGGGACAGGCATTGTGCCAGCTCGCCTTCACCCTGCTGTGACTGCATGCGAAGCACATGACGAATCCGATTCCGGCTGAAGTCCATGCTGACGTTTGATGAGTCTTCACGAAATGCAATCTGATGGCTCGCCGCGTACTCCAGCATCTGCTGTCGCGACATCGTCAGGCAGGGACGAATGAGCCGCACGCCGGGACTGAGTTCGCGATCCTCCGGCATGCCTCGCAGACCTCGCAAACCCGTGCCTCGCAGCAGATGAAACACAACCGTTTCCACCTGATCCTGCTGATGATGGGCTGTCACCACGCACGCGTTGTTGCGCTCCCGAGCGACCTGAGTGAGAAATTGATAACGAGCCTGACGAGCCGACTCTTCCAGGCTGCCATTGGAATTCTTCAGGACATCGCCTTCCGCGAGCTTTCTGATCGCCAGCGGAATCTGCATCTGTCGACAGACGGCCTGCACCAGTTGTTCATCCAGATCGCTTTCATGGCCACGCAGTCCATGATTCACATGTGCGGCGGTCACCATGCCATAGATAAGATCACGGAGCTGCCACACGGCATGCAGCAGAACCATGCTGTCAACTCCTCCAGAGACCGCCAGAACCAGATTCTGTCGGTCCGAATTCAGCCGCAACAGTTCTGTCCGCAGTTGAGTCAACATGCCGAAACAATCCTCAGGTCGGAATTGCGACACTGGAGCAGGAGGAATTCGATGTGCCGGCGTGTGGCCAGATGCCACCGGCAATTTCGACGTGTGTCACAGAACCACTGAGGTGACGGTTGATCATCCCGGTGAGTCCTGAGGTCACTTCAGATACCGCCGATAACTGCCGTTGTCAGGCCCCGGACGACTCCAGCCCCAGCGCGGAAACAATCGCCCCTTCATCGTTGTCGACGACAATCGGTGGATTGGCCAGGGGAGTCTGAGTCACTCCGGCGGGGATCAGCTTCCTTTGCATCAGCTGCGGATCGCCGGAATGGTATGCCATTGTCAGATCCGGGTCCTTCAACTGATGCCCCGTCAGAATGCAGACGACTTTGTCATCCGGTTGAATCAATCCCTCACTCCGAAGTTTCAGTACGCCGGCAACGGTGGCTCCGCTGGCTGGTTCGCAGCCAAATCCGGTGGCCGCAATGCGGGCTCGGCAGTCGATGATCTCCTGATCCGACACTTTGCGAACCACACCATTGCACACCGCGATTGCTCGCAGGGCTTTCTCCAGGTTCACTGGTCGGTTGATCTCGATGGCACTGGCCAGCGTGGATGCACGCTCATTGGCCTGGTCCATCTTCTGATAGCGGCCAGCGATGGATGCTGCATCGGGGCGACCGCCATTCCAGGTCAGGCCACGCTCATTGACAAACTCATCCAGAGTGTCCGCTCCCGAAGCGTTGATGATGGCCAGTCGGGGAATGCGTTCAATCAGTCCCAGTTCCTTCATTTCCATGAAGGCCTTCCCAAACGCGCTGCTGTTTCCCAGATTTCCGCCCGGGACAACAATCCAGTCCGGAACCTGCCAGCCCAGACCTTCAAGGACTCGCAGCATAATCGTCTTCTGACCTTCCAGCCGAAACGGGTTCACACTGTTACAAAGGTAAATCGGATACTTCGAACAGATATCGCGAACACGGGCCAGTGCATCGTCGAAATCACCTTTGATCTGAATCGTCCTTGCGCCGTAATCCAGCGCCTGAGACAGTTTGCCAAACGCAATCTTTCCACTGCCGATAAACACAATGCACTTAAAGAGACCGGTCACACCCGCATAAATGGCCAGCGACGCACTGGTGTTGCCGGTGGATGCACAGGCCGTCATTTTTGCCTGGACCATTCGAGCATGAGTCGATGCGGCGGCCATGCCGTTGTCCTTGAAGCTGCCGGAAGGATTCAATCCTTCATACTGCAGATACAGCCGCGAAGGCTTCATGCCACACATGGCAGCCAGTTGATCGTTCCGCTGCAGGATGGTTTGTCCTTCACCGATCGTGACGATCTGATCATCCGGAGCGAAGCTGAGCAGTTCGCGAAATCGCCAGACGCCACTGAAGTCGATGGGGTTCAGCCGCGTCTGCCAGCGCTTTTCAAATTCTGACAGTGAACGCGGAACAGGAATGCGTTCCCAGTCGTACGAAATGTCCAGCAGGCTTCCACAGTGACGGCAGGACGTCAGCACCTGCCCCACGTCAAATGTGGCAGCACAGTCCGGATGAATGCAACGCTGAAAGGCAGCGGCTGGACGATGAACAGACATGAATCCTCAAATCAAATCAGCGACAAACAGAAATGGAAGTGTTCGAACGGAACACGCATATCAGCAGCGTGATCACTGTCAAAGCACGTGACAGTCTCGATCCGCAGTACGGTCCTGACAACCTGAGTCAGATCGCTGCCCAAATGCGAGATTTCAGTCTGCACCGTAGCGTAAGGCAGGCAGCAGACTGACGCCAGACGTCCGCTGTTCAAATGCCTGAGCAGCCCAGCCGGAAAATCTCGACAGGGCAATCACAATCGCCTGACGATCGGCCGGAATTTCCAGCAGTGTCATGAGTTTGGCCGACGCCCAGTCCAGTGTAGGAATCCGATGTTCACGAAGCTGCAGTTTTTCCAGTCGGGCAGCGACAGCAGCAAGCCGGATTCGATCAATGCAGCCCAGGACCGTCTGGCAGGTCTCCAGAATCAACTCTGCTCGATCATCCGATCCCGCGGCTGCAAATCCAAACGGCATCGGCTGCCCTTCGCGACGCACCCACCAGGCTTCCGCCTGTCCCGGATCCCGGAATCCCTGCAGCAGTTCGGCAGTCCAGCAGAACGGATCGTTCTTCAACTGAGCCGTGAAGACATTTGCAGCAGACTGCAGCGCGGCAGAAATGTGGACGGTGGTGCTGGCTGAAAACCGAGCTGCGAAACAGGCGGGCCGCATCTCTGTCAGACATTGACAGATCATCAGCTGATTCATGGCGGCTTCTTCTTCGGCCGATGGCAGACGCCCCGGTCGCAGTCGCGACAGCAACTTGCCGGCAAATGACAGATCCGCACCACGAACGGCAGCTTCTCCTGTGGACGTGTTTTCAATTTCGACATGCTCGGACCGCGCCGCTTCGAACCCGGCATCGGCCGCAATCAAAACGGGAACCTGAGCCAGCAATCGCCAGAATCGGCACCGAGCGGATTCCTCACCGGTGTCCTGTGGCGCCGGATCGAAGAACGACAGAATTGTGAGTGCCAACGGGAACAGGTCCAATGGTCGATGCCCCAGCGGCAGTCCCGCCACAACGGAGGTCGCCGCCTGATCCACGCATTCACATTCGGACATGATGGAACTGCAGTCGGCCAGTTCTTCTTCCGTTGGCAACGAATGGTTCAGCAGCATCCAGACAACAGCTTCAAACGAATGACGACGGACAAGCTGCGAGACAGGAACTCCGGCATAGTGAACGCCGTCATCCTGAAACGAAAGCAGATCCGTATTTCCGCAAACAACGTCGGTCAACCCAGTGCCGGCAGAGACATCCGGACGTTGCAGATCATCCACAAGCCGTCGTAGCCCAGTGATCAGATGCGGCGCAGGGCGTCCTGAACATTCCATAGACTGTGACTCCGTTCAACGTCTTCACGAGGTCCGGGAGAAACCGCTACGGCTCCGGGAAACTGCATCATGACCAGATCTGACACGAAAGGCCTTCCGTGCAAACAAGAAGACAACTTTCGTGTCCGATGCCGTACAGGACCTCGCACAAATGACACTCTATCCTGAATTTCGATGTCTGTGAACTGAATGCGAACGTCGGACATCGGAAGTCACTCCTTGTACCAGGGTTCCGCGTTGACTGGACCTGCCAATCGGCTGCGGATCGGCTCAACGGAAATCATTTCTGCATCGCGCGCGACGTGAGAATCCGGAATTTGTTGATCACCCAAAATCGCTCACGGAACTCATTGCGGCGATTGGAACCCCGAGCTTTCCATCGCTCGACAGCTCTGCCATTCCATTCATGGATGGCGCCCATTCGATCGCAACTGCAGCCGGGAACGGTGAGTCCAACTTTTTCACTCACCTCGCAAACCTCTCTTATTCCTCGCAGATTACCCGGAACGATCGGTGAACTTTGACACACGTTGCAGCACAACGACACAGGGTCTGTACGCGTGTTGCCGTATACAGGGGCTTCGATTCCGGCTGAATAAAATTGCCGCAACTGACTAATTTCAGGCATGTTACAGCACGGGATTTCCGTTCGAGGACGTCATTCCGGAACGCGGGTTGCCTTTCGGTGCAGCGGGTCGCAACGGTGCGGCTCCTGATGAAAGGAACTTCTGCAATGGACAACTTCAGGTTAGCGAGGATTGTTTCGCGGCTGCTGGTCACCAGTGGCCTGGCATTGATTGTGACGGTGGCTGCCGGATGCCAGCAGTCCCCCACGGAAGAGAAACGCAAGGAAGTCACAATTGAAACCGACAGGGAATCGGGTGTACTGAACATTGATGTCAATGTCGACGGAAAGAAGATCGAAGTCGACGCAGGGAAGGACGGTGCCGATGTTCGTCTCGATACGAACGAAAAGTCTCCTGAGGAATCCGATACCCCGCAGTAAGCGATTCACCGCCATTCGTTCAATGCACCCCTGTAACTATGAATCCGGCTCGCGCAACAGACGTGATCTGGATGGTCCTGCGATAGATGGTGAACCATTCCAAAAGCGTTGGCAGCATGTCACTGCTGGCCTGTTGGAATCGTCTCACGAACTTCTCGAAAGGAACGCTGACATGTTAAACCTTGCCCTGACATTCCTTGTGATTGCACTGCTCGCCGGTCTCTTTGGATTTGGTCTGGTCGGTGGAATGGCCTATGGAGCCGCGAGGATCTGCTTCTTCATTTTCCTGGTGCTTGCGGTACTCAGTCTTCTGACAGGCCGCCGAGTCCGTGTGGACTGATGACTTTCCCGCGATGGAACCTTTCGCACCAATTGCCATAGAGACGTCGGCTGCTGTTGTATCCGACTTTCGCAGGAGCAGTTGAATCGCGATTTCACGCAATGTGTGATTCCTCGCGGACCGATCGACACGTTCGATGGCGAGATCCTGTCTGCGAGTTCCCCAAGCGACGAAGTCTTTTGACATCGTTGCTCAATTCAGGGCCACGGGATAAATCCCCTCAGCCCGGGAGGTTTTCGACCATGAGAAAGTTACTTTTGCTGGTTGTGGGTATCCTGTTGATGCTGACAGCCGGCTGGATCAGCATTGACCGATCCGGAGATACCACCAGTGTGAACATTCACAAAAATGAAGTGAAGCAGGATACAAAGGCCGCGGTTGAGCAGGGCAAGGAACTGCTCGATCGGGTGCAGTCCGAGGCAAAGGATCTGATTCCTTCCGAGGAACCCGACGGAACCGCTGAGCCTCCGCAGGCGGAAATCCCGGAATAGTCAACGCGGGGCTCCAGTCATCAATCTCGTGACTGCTTCCGCCTGCTGACTTCTGCAGACAGGGGCGTTGGAACGCTGCTCCAACGCTCCTGTTTTTTCAACATTCACGCCGCCAAGGACAAACTCCCGCCCTTGTCAACGGCTGCCGAACAAAGCAAGTGTCACATGAATCCAGTCAGAATTCCTCGGTCGGATTTCGCATTATCCTCATGCGGATTCGTGCGTCTCATACACCGATTGATCAGGCAATGCCAAACTAACGAAACCCATCAGAACACACGACTGCCTTCAACTGAGTCGATGGCAATTCATTCGCCTTCTTGATGCACATTTACTGGCTCACGGGAACGCGTGCGTTAACGGGGACCTGCAAGATTCGATCGGACTTCGCTCTCCAATTGCTGCCAGTCCACACTTTCGCGGACGTCAGCATCCGCCCCGGTTTTTACGACCTGAAACGCCTCGGCTGCTTCGTCCCAACGTTCCAGTTCACTTAGAGTCAACGCCTTGATCAAATGGTACCAGGCGTGAGTGACGGAACCCGCAGCGGGATGTTGAATCGATACGTCAAGAGTTGTCAGAGCGGACTTGTGTTCCTTCGCGCGCAGGAGCGTTAAAGCGAGCGTATTGAGATAACGAGGGTGATCCCCCATGTCGGTGGCTCGGCGAGCCCACTCCACCGCGCGCTCGTACGACGGCGAATCGGGAGGCATCGCCAACAGCCAGGCTGCTTCATTCAGCCGAGGCGGGGAGGAGTCGTGTGTCAATGCCGATTCAAAATCACGGATCGCGGATTCCCATTGCTTTGCCTGCACCAGGAAACGGCCTCGCAGCAATCGCAACCTCGCCCCCACGTGGTCATCGACGGCGAGAAGACGATCCTGCAGGATGTCGATGATGCGCTGGGGTTGAGTGATCTTGCGGGCAAGTTCGATGTATCGGTCCGGTTGGGGTGTGATCGGAAACTTTTGAAGAATCCGATCAAGCAATGCATCGCGGCTTGCAAGCAAGTCAGGATTCCCGGTGCCCTCCATCGCGGTCCAGAAGCTGGGCTGAAGTAATGCCAGGTCAGCTCGCCCCGCCCCGCTCCTCGATTGCAGCAGGTCAGCCGCTGCCGGGTGGTTTTTCGCATCAAGGTGGCACTGCAGCACGCACACCAGAGATGCTTCGAAATTGGGATCGAGCGCCAGCGCGCGATCCCAGTCCTGCATCGCTTTTTCCTTCGAACCCATGAGTTCATGCAGGTGAGCGCGGCGGTGCCAGAGGTCTGGGCGGAACGCATCCAGTTCAAGGCAGGCGTTGAATGCTGCGAGCGATTTCTCAAACTCTTTGCATTTCCGCCAACATTCCGCCTCGCGCGCAAGACATACATCTTTAATCACACCCGCCAGGAGTGCGGCCTCCTGGAATTTCAAAGCTGCTTCCCTGTAGGAGCCTTCAAATTCCAGAGCGCATCCTGTTTTGAAGACCAGTCGCTGTGGGTCCTGAGGGAGTTCCATGGCACGCCGCATATGAGTGGCGGCGTTTTGAACGTCCCCCGAGCTGGCATGCGACCAGGCCAGCTGGTACCAACCTTCGGCATTCAATGGTTCGATTTGCGTGGCCCGCGCTGCATGGTTCACCGCTTCTTTTGTACGGCCCGCCTCCCGGTACACATGGGCGAGGTCCAGGTGAAGTTCAAAATTGTTCGGTTGCCGCTCCAGCAGCTGCAATAGATCTGCCAGGTCCTCCTCATTCCGATGGAGGGCGCGTCGAACCTGGGCTCGCGAAAGCAGAAGCGACGGGTCAGCATTCGATGAAGACAGTAGTTCGGTGTATAACTCGTCTGCGTTGACGAGAAGCTCCTGACGCAGCGCAGCCAGCTCCGGGTGGTCTCGCAATCGAAATCGACCCACATGCGCAATCCAGTTCTGAACGGCCTGGCTTGCCAGGGAGTAATTGGCTTGAGCCACTTTTTCTGAGGCCTCAAGTGCTTGTTGCTTGGCACTGAGCTGAGCGAGACGGTCTTCGGCCAACTGTTGCGCCTGTTCGGCCTCGTGTCGAGCGCGGTCAGCGCGGAAAGCGTAGGACAGACTCACGACGGTTCCGAGAACGAGGGCCGACAGGATGGCTGCACCCGCCGCCAGGGGGACGCGATGGCGTCGCGACAATTTGCTCAGCCGATACCATGTTCCCGGAGGCCCCGCCAAAACGGCTTCCCCATCCAAAAACCGCTGCACTTCCTCCGCGAGGGCGGCGCAGGACGGGTAGCGACGTTCTCGATTCTTTTCGAGCGTTTTGGCGGTGATCCAATCCAGCTCGCCGCGCAAATAAGAAACTAGGCGAGCAGGATCGCTTTGCTGATTGAGAGCCACGGTGGCACGTGCGGCGGCCGAGGAAAGCTTCAAACTCGGAATGAGCGGTTCCTCCTCGCGAACCATCCGAGAGATCTCGTCGATCGCGACTTTCTGAAACCTGTGTCGCGCATGGGGCGGTTCCCCTGTCAGCAACTGGTAGAGGATCACTCCCAGGGAATAGACATCGCTCCGAGTATCGATATCCAGTTGATTGAACTGAAACTGTTCGGGGCTCATGTACTCAAGCGTCCCCAGGATCTGTCCAAAGTACGTGAAGAGCGTTCGTTGACTCAATGGTCCATGCAAAGCCTTGGCGACGCCAAAGTCGATGATTTTGGGAACAGGGACCTGGTCATGCATGGCCACCAGGATATTGGACGGCTTGAGGTCGCGATGCAGGATCCCTTTCTGGTGCGCATGCTGAACGCCCCGACAAATGTCCGCAAAGAGTATGAGTCGCTCTCGGGTCTTCAAACGCTGTTCATCGCAGAACTGAATCAAGGGAGTTCCCCGGATCAATTCCATGACGAAGTAAGGGAGGCCTTCGGCGGTGGTGCCAGCATCGAGGACCCTGGCGATGTTGGGATGATCCATCATGGCCAACGCCTGTCGCTCGGCTTCAAACCGGGCGATGGCCTCGCTCGTTCCTAAACCTGGCTTGATGATCTTCAGAGCCACGAGGCGGTTGAGCGGAGAGGATTGCTGGGCCATGTAAACGATGCCCATCCCCCCATGGCCAATCTCCTGAAGAATCTTGTAGGAGTCGATCATCTGTCCGACATGATTCGACTGCTCCGCGCGAACTGGTGGAAAGAACGCGTCTGCAAATCGGTCTGCCGCATCCTGGTATTTCAGCAGTTCCTCCAGCTCCGTTCGCAGGGCAATATCCTGTCCGCAAGCACGTTCGATGTAAGTACACCTTTCAGCGTCGCTGGTAAGCCGGCTCGCATGCCAGTAGAGATCCTCTAAGGAGGCGTTCTCAGGATTCATTTGAGGAGCCCAGGTCCTGCTGTCCGTCTGCTGAAGCGTTGAGTTCGCGATACAGCCACACCTTCACGAAAGCCCAATGGCGATCCACTGCAGCGAGGGAGATGCCCAGCGCATTTCCCAGCTGCTCTCGGTCAAAACCGGCGAAGAACCGCAGTTTGACCAGCTGTGCTCTGATCGAATCCTGCTCGGCCAATCGATCGATGGCATCGTTGAATTCGATCATGAGCTCGGGGGAGAGTCGATAATCGGGGAGTGCCTCGGGCAGCTCGATGCGCTGGCGGTCGCCACCACGCTGCTTCCCCAATCGCCGCCTGGCATGCTCGACCAAAATGCGCCGCATGGCTTCGGCAGCAGCGGCGAAGAAATGCCCTCGGGATTTCCATTCCAGTGGAGAAGACGGCTGGACGAGTCGCAGGTAGGCTTCGTGAACCAACGCGGTGGCTTGCAGCGTGTGGTTTGCGCGTTCGTTGGCCATCTGCGCGTGGGCCATGTTCTGCAACTCGGCATACACCCTCGGCAACAACTCATCGACGGCGGAGCGATCCCCGTCGTCAATGCGCACCAGGATTTGCGTCACATCATTGTTCACTTGGGTATTCTCGAGTTTCGCACGGACGATTCTCGCCAGTTGCTACGGAGTGGGTATTCGAGTCCCATGGATCACATAAATCCCCTCAAAGCCACTCGCTCCATCCGGATAGGATTGCAAAAAGGCACCCTGGTAAAAGGAAGGAGCCCCTTCATGATCCACTCCGTTCGCAGTGCGAGGTGTGGTCATCTTGCTCAAACTGTCTGAATAATTCGCCACATTGGAAGGTCCCAGACGTAATCCATCGTACTCCAACTGCTCCGCCGGGGACATCAGTTCACGCAGCCAGGCGAAATCGTATCCTGGAACAAACAGTCGATGCGAACTTGCGACGACAGGAACTTGATTGACAAGTTGGTCATTCATCTGAGTCCACTCCCCCGACGGAAGGACCGTTCCCGTGCGCAGCGGCAAAGCGTAGCTGGCTCCCGACGGAGCGTGGTATGTCAGTGATAACTCATAGATGGGCTGTTGCCCTCCTCGGACCTTCCTGTAACCAACGACTCTCAACTGCTCGCCGCATGAATAGCCATTGTTCGCCAAATCATGAAGCCTGTTCAGCCCTGTGCTTCCACTCAGGTTTTGCGGAAACACCTGGCCGCCGTCCTGATCCAAAAGATAATCCAGCTGTCCTTCGAACTCGATGTACTGCGACACGAGCGTGGTTCCTGAGGCATTTATTTGAAATCCAAAGGCATTAATAAATGACGAACCCGTCGTCGCCAGGTTGGGTTCCCAAAACGTACCGTCCGAATAGTGAATAAACATCGCTGAAGAAACGTCTCCGTCTACCGAAGAACCGACACGGTAAACCAGGTTTGGACGCTGCAGATTTCCAATCGCATCATAGCCTGCATCGCTCATGTACGTTGCCGTTGCGTTGGTGAGCCTTCCTGCCCACGCAGGCATTTGCAACGGCTCGATGTTATAAAAAAAGCCATCAATCGCCGCTTCTTCACCAGACTTTGGAGTGAGCAGGAATCCCTGATTGGTCACAACGCTTCCATCTTCAGCGGAAACACGTCCAAGGCAAAGGACGTGTCCCTGATTGTTAATGCGAGTTGCGACCGTCAGATCGATGTTTTCGAGTGTCGGATCGATCTCCTGATCAAGGTAAACGACTTGTGAACTCAGCGAGCCATCGGCTGCGACCGCCGGAAACACCAATGCGGCGGCAGAAGCTCGGTACGAGGTTCGCAGATCAAGTGGCACATACGGATCCCAGTCGGGACGCATGCTGACGGCGGATACTCCGTAGTCATTGGTGTCGGAATAGAGCCCCATGCCGGGGACCGGCATCACGTCGACTTCATAAGCAAGGGGAGGTAAGCGAAAAGCTGGCGGTTCCGCCCCACCTCCTCCCCCTTTTTTTCCACCCGATTGGGCGTAGACCATGGGCAGGGATAGACAGACGATCAGGCCGTACAGGACCAGGGTTCGGAGAAATCGGGAGCGGTGCAGCATGGTGGTGACTCGGTTTGAGGTAGGCGTTTGCGGGCAAAAAGGGATCCCAACGACGGGAATCGCCGAACACAATCGGCTTCCTCGAGTCATGCGAGAGTTGCAGCGATGGACACTCAAAAAAAGGGGAATTTTTTGGCTCGTCAGCAGAAATTGAGCGTGGTTTCAGGTGCTGACCGCTTGCCGAGTTGTTGAAACAGTGCAATTGGAATCGCTTCAAACTCGTTGCGATGTGCTCGCGAAGCGTGAGAATGCCGTGTTCTCAGAGGAAACGCCGGCAGGGTGACACTGTCAACGTCAGACATGTCATACGTTTGATTCAGCCACAGCTATCAGCCACTGACGTTTTGCCAGGTTCCTGGCAGGTCATGACATCCGATGACAAGCGGATCGTTGTGACAGACCCAAGGCAGCTTGTTCGGGACATCCCTGAGCGAGTCCCACACGTCCAGATCCTTTCGCAGTACCGAGCTGATCGGAGTGATCAGCATTGCGGTGCGAACGCTGGCGATGGGCCGACCCGGGCAAAGTTAGATCATCCGGCCCACGAGCAAACGATTCCGGAACTGCTTCACACCGGAGTCATTGATGCGGATGTGACGTTGCACGGTCGTGGCCTGAACCTGACTTCGGCTTAGTCGAACTCATGGCATGTCGGGCAGTCTGGCAGTGATTCCTCACAGGATGTCGGGCATTCGCTGAAGAGCTTGTAGGGCGTGAAGGCGATATGCGTGCCAAAGTGAATCGCAGAGACGGCAGTCGTCAGACAGCCATGCGATTGTCCGCAGCGTTCGAGGTTCTCGTCTTCGTAGTACAGCGGATTGTGACACAGAACGTGCGTATTCCGGGAAGGCCGAGCCGCTCCGAAACGAGTGGGAGTGAAGTAGTGGACGGGAGTGGAGTTTTCCAGGTATCCGCAGGCCTCATTCGCCGGTCGCTGCAGCACCACCGCTGCATTCTCTGAACTTGCCGGAACTCGAGGTGGATCGGTGCTCAGACCAGTCACCTGAATTGCCCCCAACGGCTGAAACAGGGCCGAAATTCCGGCACCTGACGACGGCGGGCAATCCGGAGCTGGTGCAATTTCGGAATAGGTTGTGTCAGAAGATCGTGGCGGAATCACCATTGGTGGAAGACTGTCTTCCTGCCGACGAACGGCCGTCTTCGAATAACGAGACGAACGTGGCAACAGCTCATTCTCGACCAGCAACTGATTCAGTTCATCCAGATAACTGGTCGCAGACGAGGTCCCTTCTTCGGGGGCCAGGTCCAGCAGGCCTTCCTTCGAAAACAACCAGTTTGACTGCCCCAGCAGCAATGACTGAAGATCGCCAAGATACGTGTCGCGGGCCGCCAGGGTGTTTGCGGATGGCTGAGGCGAGAGTTGCTGCAATTCGTCGAGATCTTCCTGACTGATTCGGGGTTGACTGTCCCGATTCGGCGCCGCTGCGATCTTCGTCGGCGTTGCGGTGGCCCCGGTAATCTGCCGGGCAGCCGCCGTCGTGTTGGAGGCATGGGTCTCGCTGACCGATGGACGTGCCACATTGGCGATCTTACGGAGCGCGTCTTCCTTCAATTGACCTGGCATCAGAACCTCAGTGCATTCTCCAATCCGCGGACTGCGGGACTGAGCGGCCTGAGACCATTGGACGGACGGACAGAACTCAGCCTGAAAATCAATGTTCGCCGCGGTGATCTTGGACGTGGCGTCGGAATCCAGTGACGCTTCCCAGTTCACAGGCGTGATCTGATCGATCTCCGGAAGACTGGCGACGTCCGGCTTCAGTTCGCCGGGCAGGTGTGACTGAACTGACGAAGCAACTCGCTGTGTCGCAGGCACTGTGGCAGCGACCTTTGATTCAGTCTCTGGCGATGGAGATTCCTTCGCGGCAACGGATTCCAGGCTCCCGAATGCAAAATCTCCCGCAATTTCGGGCTTCCGCCAGTCCAGCCGATCGACTTCGGGCGTCATCCAGCCCACAGATACGGCTTCCAGCGTCGGGTAAATTGCATCGACGGACTTTGACGTGGCGTGTCGATCGGCGACTTCTACGTCAGGAATGCATCCGACCAACGTCTGAAGTTCGGGTAATGAATCGGCGGCAAGAAGCGTCGACCCGTGCCCCAGCGCGGCGAGCAATACAGCGGTTCGTGCGAAAAATCGGCGATTCCAGGCGTTCATGGATGCCATCCCTGCAAACGTGGTCTGTGACTCCTCAAGGCCTCAATGGAAGACCTCTGTTTCTGAGTTCGACAGCCGACACGGCAGAATTGTCAGGAAGGTCACAATTGGATGCAATCATTGGAAACACCGTGGACGACCAGCCTCCCGTCCCATGATAATGTCGCTAATCGCTACAGGCCGCAAATCTTTCCAATTCATCCCACTCCAGTGCCCGAACCGGCACGCGGGGACGAACACACTCTACTTGCAGATCAGAAAATCCGATTGTGTCAGAAAGAATGCGCTACTCAGGCGTCAAGGGTTCCCCCTGCGCTCGGTCCTGAGCTGCTGATTCCCGGTCATGCATGTCAAACTGAAGGTCTTCCACATGCCAATCTCTCGCTTCCTTAGAACTCTTCGTTCTCTTTTCTCCGGGAAGCCCGAGAACAAGAAGCGGAATCTGCGTCTGGTGCAGCTCGAAGATCGCCGGCTGCTGAATGCCACGTTCGCCATTACCCCGGATGGAGCCAACTCACTGTTGACCCTGGCGGGTGCCGGCGGCGACCTTTCCGAGACGACCGATCTGACGATTTCGGAATCGACCGTCAGCGACGGCATGGGTGGGTCACTCGATGCCTACTCATTCACGCTGTCGGACGATGTGTGGGACGGCGTCAATGCAGCGGGGATCGAAATCACTGGTGCCACCCTCAGCATCGACAAGACCCTGTTCAATGAACTGCAGATCGATGGCGGTAACCAGATCACTCAGTCAGCCGAACTGGTGCTGCAGGAACTGGTCATCAACGGTGCAAATTCCGTTACTCTGGCAGACAAAACCAACGACTTCGGGTCAGTGAACATCACCTCGACTGGCAATGTTTCGATCGCCGATGCCAATGATCTGACCATCGCTTTGATTGACGCTGGAAGTGGCGATGTGACGGTTGCCGTGGGTGGAGAGATCTCTGAAGACGGAGATGCGGATGTCGACATCTTCGGCAATCATCTGAATCTTTCCGCGGCCGATGGAATCGGTCTCCTCGATGCCCTGGAGACTGACGTGACGTCACTGGATGCATCCACGAGTGGGCTCAATGCACACATTGCGATTGCCGAAAGCGACGACATCCAGATCAGACTGGTGCAGGTCAGCAACACATCCGACGTCAGTATCAGTGCGGGCGGATTCATTCTGGATGGGGATACCGGTCCCGATGACCTGGACATTGATGGTCGTGATATCATCCTCACGTCGCTGAATGCAAGCATTGGAGCTGACAGTACAGACGCCTTCCAGATGTCCATCAATGCGCTTGAAGTGAACGCCGTCTCCGGGACCGCGACGGCGGCGAATGGAGCCATTGCACTTTCCGACACTTCAGGCTTTGTGCTGACATCAGAAACCCAGGTGATCCTGCTGGATGCAGATACAACTCTGTCCGATGCCGATCTCACCTCAGATAACGTCGTGATACTCGGAAGCGGCCACGAACTGGAATTCAGTGATGGCATTTCCATCACTGGCGACCTTCGCATCGAAGTGGCAGAGATCACCGGAACCGTCGATCTCACCGCCCAGCGACTTCTGCTGAAGTCCGGAAGCACTCAGACGCTGACCACTGCTGTGCAGCAAATTGACGCCATCACTGGTGGGAATCTGAGTGTCAGCAATACGGGTGCACTGACCATTGCGGACCTCGATGGCGATGGCATCGGACTGCAGTTCGATGGTGGCCTGATTTCAGCGGCCAGCCCACTCACCATCAGTGCGAATGTTGTCGTGAACGCCACAACGGACTTTGTGGCTGGCGACTCCAATGCGGATGATGATGACCTCACGATCAACAACAATGCCGTGGTTACACTGACCGGAACCGCAGCAAACTCCGAATTACGATTCCGCGCCGGTGACGACATCATTTTTGACACAGGCAGCGTTGTCGCGACTGAAGCCGGGAGAACGCACACGGTCATTCTTGCAGCGGACAACGAAGGAGCGGCTGCAGACGTTGACCGGGGGTCCATCACAAACTCTGCCGCACTGACTGCGGTAACCGCTTCAATTCTGGAAGCAACCGCTTTCGAGGGGATTGGCTCAAGCCCGGGAGATGCGGGAACATTTGCCGCGAATCCTTTGGGAACGTCGGTCGACACGCTGGAAGCTCACGTCTCGGGTCCCGGAAATCTCAGAATTGCTGAGACCGACGGAATCGAGCTGATCGATGTGGACACGTTCAACGGTTCCATTGAAGTCACGGCAGCTGGATTGGTTACCGCCACCGATGTCAGTTCGGCCAGCACCGATGCGGACGCCAATGACATCACGATCAGTACCACGGCGGGGAACATCATCGTCGGACTGATCAACGCCGGTACTCAGGGCGATGTGAATCTCACCGCGACC
>Ga0209573_1002143_pt1 | contig 26569 bp, 25 predicted proteins | sample TNRBio252014_DNA_FD_185870 | JGI IMG/M metagenome (GOLD analysis project Ga0209573, IMG submission 185870) | Wastewater treatment Type I Accumulibacter community from EBPR Bioreactor in Madison, WI, USA - TNR Reactor_6/25/2014_ DNA (SPAdes)... | ecosystem: Engineered > Bioreactor > EBPR >... | reverse complement strand
GACGAATGGATCGAGGAAACAATCTCGGGAAGCACTAAAGTCAATGAACGTAAGCTCGGTTGATCCCTCGAAAAAATGCAAAAGGGAGATATTTTGTTAGTTACCGAACTCTCTCGTATTGGACGTAATCTCTTGGAAATCATGAGTTTACTTAACTTACTGATGCAAAAAGAGGTGCAATTATTCAGTGTAAAGGAATGATACGAACTGGGAAACAGCCTCAATGCAAAGGTCTTGGCTTTTGCCTTCGGCTTATCCGCTGAACTGGAACGTGAACTCATATCCCGACGTACCCGTGAAGCTCTTGCCAGAAAGAAAGCGGAGTGAAAAATTCTCGGTCGCCCGAAGGGACGTTTGAATAAACATACCAAACTCTCGGACAAAGAAGCGGATATTCAGAGCTTACTGCAGAAAAAGTTGAGCTATTCATCGATCGGAAGGCTCTTTGATGTACATAGGAATACCGTCCGCAAATTCGTCGAAACAAGGAAATTGCACTAATTCTGTCTTACTTTGCGGATATGGAAACCGTCTTTAATTTTCCCGATGCCACGCCCTTCGACACCCGAACCAAGCAACTGTTGACTAACGGAATCCCCGTCTTGTTGCGTTTACTCCTTCATATGGAACCCGGAGAACCTTTAGAATGGGTCACGAAACCCAATGAAGAACCACTCGTCGTCCATAAAAGAGCCGATTTCGTCGTCAGAAACCTCAAAACCAATCACCTCTTACAGGTCGAAATACAAACGCAGTCCAGTCCGGATTTGTTAAGACGTTGTTTTGTCTATGCCTCGCCCTATGTGTTTTATTACGATACGATTCCGCATCAATATATCCTCCACTTGGGTAGAGACCGTGCCAATTATCCTACTTGCTATGAGGACGGCTGGCACAGTTATCGCATTGAAGTGATTGATCTGAAACAGATTCCGGCAGAAGATTTCTTACATACCGACACCCCGGAAGTGGTTGTTCTGGCAGTTTTATGCGCCGCTGAATCCAAAGAACGCTTGGTCGAAGAAATTTTAATGCGTTTACGCGAATTAGTGCTTGACACGGAACGTTTAGCCGATTATATTAGCATTTTAGATACGCTCGGGGAACTCCGAGACCTCAATCAAATCATCAAAGACAAAGCTAACCATATGGCACTCCATTTCGATAAAACTAAAACTTTCCTCTTCAATGACGGTGTTGCTGTCGGGGAAGAGCGTGGTAAACAACTCGGTAAAGCCGAGGGTATCCAAGAAGGAATAGCCCAAGGTGAAGACAAAAAATTAGTCGAGTTAGTACGTGAGATGTATGCGGAGGGTGATATGACCTTAGCGAAAATCGCTAAAATCTGTCACATTACTGAAGATCGGGTGCGGGAGATACTCAACTTACCCAAAGCATAATGACAAATGAGACTCTTGCTTCTGGGACTTATATCCCTGTTTCCGGGCTCTTTAGTGGCGCAAAACACTTCGCCAGCAGATACTCTGCTTCGAGAACGTATTCGATTAATTGATGGTACTTACATAGAGTTCTATCCCCAAGATTTTCGTTTAGATACCGCTACTTTTAATTATGAGTGGCTGCACTTATATGAAACACGCATCGGTGCCCCCCCCTATCCTTACTTTCTTAGGGATAACGCTGATACATTAAGTAATCCTTACGAAAATCCATACAAAGATTTTCCGCAAGAAATACCCGCGATCCCATTGGATTCACTTCCTAATTTACCGAATAATCAATGGATACGGAATAAAACAATCAAGAGATAGATCGCCTTACAACCTCCCCATTTTCTTATAGATGTCATTCCAATGTCAAAAGGAAACGACAATATATCTGTCGCCTTGTTGCTGGAGCAATACCCTGTAGTCACCGATTCTTCGTCTCCGAAAGCCCGGTTTATTGACGACCGGTTGAATGTCGAGATGCTGAAACCTTCCCTGTTGAACCATCGGTAAGGCTTCCGAAAACTTACTTTTGACCCGATGCGGACACTTTGCGAGTGCTTTGAGTCGCTTTTCCATCTTGTTGCAGGCTTGTTTCTAAAAGTGCGCCGAAGGCTTCCAACGTCAAAGGCGGGTCAAAATGAATCATATTCGGATTGTTTTCGTAAAATTCAATGTACTGATCCTCTTGAACACGTCAGAATGTTACCGGTTTTCCGCCTACAAAGTCCGCCAGTAGCCCTTTAATCGCAGTCGTCAGGCTGATTCCGAGACCGGAAGCCCTCTGCACTGCCTTCTCCTTGATGCTTTTTTCGATTCTGACTGCCAATAAAGCTGTTGATTCTTTGGTCATCGCTATTTTAGGAATATATAAATTAACAGTGATATAACTTTTTGCTATACAAAAACAATACGATTTTGGGCTTGCATCCCTCCTCCGCTTCGATATGTGTGTCGTCACCAATTGGTTGATCACATGAAACGAAGTCCAAACACCCCTACTGAAGAAGGTATATTCATTGCTTTGGTCTATCAGACCGTAGCGTCTAACGTGCCGGCGATCGCAAGGCTGAAAGCCAAGTCCGACTCCCTCAAAGAGTTCATCGTTGAAAATCGGAAGGAGATAGCAACTGCTATTGCCCGACTCTATCAGGAGAAAGGAGATATTTCCCCCGAACGACTCCACGCCATCACGGGCTTACTCGTCGGCAATGTGCGGGAAACCACCAACAACGTATGGCTAGCAGGTTTTGGTTTGCAAACCCTGATCGAATGTACCGAATAATCATCATCAACGCACGGTCTCTCGTGCGTTTTTTGATTCTATACCCCTCTTAACTAATCTTCGCGTAATCATGCCGATAAACCAAATTCAATATCGTGTAATATTGGCTTTACCCCCACATATTTTTTCTTTACCACTGTATTAACGTTGCCGCCCGATGGACGCTCCCTCTTTCTAGCCGGGATTCAGATTACTTACGTCGCCACATGTAAATATTTTTTTATCATTTTGTATTAAGTTAAAATTTCAGAATCTTAAAAGAAAGATACGCATCTTTAATATAAGATTCTAAATCCTTTTCTTTCTTAAAAGCTGAAGGTATACTTGTGTGTAGTATTATTTTCTTTTCTCTATTTTTTAGAGATAAACTTATATAAACACTTCTTGAGGGCATGTAAACTTTAGCCTCTTGGGTAGGGTAAGTTGGATCTATGAAATATGGTATATTGGGCTTAGGTGAAAAATATTTCATATTATTCAGTCTAAAAAAAACTATTTTTATCTTAACAGAATCTTTATCTTGAAATACTAATTCAAGTTCTTTTGCAACACTATGTTCAGTTTCATATTTATTCTCTATAATACCATTAAAAAGAATAAGCTTTTCATAAAAGATGATAACCGAATCTTGTAAAAATTCCTGATCAAATACAATAATTAAAGTATCATTTTCAGAAATACTTCGATGTCCTGCAAATGTTGAGGAACACAAACACACAAACAAAGTTATTATTAAATAACCTATCTTTAAAAGATTAGTCACATGATCCATCTGACTTACAATTTTCAATGGTTTTTTGTGGAGGATTAGGAGTATTCACTATAAAATCCATTTGTTGCGGAGTAATTATAGTACCAGGTGGATTATTTGGAGTGATTGTGCCATACATTAGATTAGCATTATCATCTCCAATGGTTGGCAAAAATGGATTTAAAGTTTGCCTAAGCACAGCTTCATACCCGTTTTGAGTTTGGAATCCTTGGGCATCTGGTGGACCATAAGATGGTGTTTTATCATAATAGTCATAAGACTGTGTTAATATGCCCTTTTTAAATAATGCAGGTAATAGACCACCACCTCCAGCTTGTTCTGGATGTAATAAAAACAAAAGGTGTCCAAATTCATGCCCCATGGTTTGTTGTTGTTTCGTAGAGTTTGGTTCAAAATCTCCTGCTCTAACCTCAATTTTACTTTCAAAAGCAGCAGCTTGTGCTAATGTACCTTTAGGTAATTGGGTTTCCATTGATATGATAGACCTTCCTGTGCTATTTGACGTTTGTTCTTGAAAAGCCGCTTCTGTACCATTAAATACAGTTATATCTGTAGAAACCTGAACCTTGTACCCTTCTATCTGTGCTTTTCCCCAGATATTTAAGAGTGAATTCTCAACCAAAGTTTTCAGGTTTTGTGTTTGAGCTTCAGTTACATTTACCTTTGAATTGTTCACAATAACCGCTCTAAAATTTATTTGGACAAGAGTAGGTTGCCCTGCAATCCTCGTAACTCTTATTTCAATATCCTCCCCCGCATTATCAATGAAAACCACAGGGTTATTCCCCATCCCTATATATGGGGCAAATGATGGATATTTTCCAGCTTTCGGATCGACACTCAACCACCGCCCTACTCTCACATCCAAACATCTTGCACCGAAGTCATAACTGCCCTCCGAAAATTCGCTGTCCTTTTCCTTCCCATTAAATCCGTAACGGTACGCCCCTACCATTTAGTTAAAAATACTGATTACCCCCTTGGGCATCCACAACTGCGACGGCTACCATGTTAACGATTTCCCGGACTGAACACCCCATCTGTAATACGTGTACGGGCTTATTTAAGCCTAAGATTACCGGACCGATAACTTCCACATCACCTAATTCTTGCAAGAGTTTGTAAGCAATATTGGCAGAAGTAAGGTTGGGGAAAATGAGCGTATTCGCACCTTTTTTCGCTAAAGCACTGAACGGGAAGAATTCCTGCATCAAATCGGGACGCAAAGCGATGTTAGCTTGAATTTCACCGTCCACAATCAAATCCGGCATTAAGGTTTTAAGTCTTTGAGTGGCTTTTGCTACACGAATCGTATTTTCATCCCGATTAGAACCGAAGTTCGCATAGGAAAGCATGGCTACTCGCGGTTCTACATTGAAAAAATGTGCTGCGCGAGCCGTTAACTGGGCTATATCCACTAAAACTTCTTCTGATGGGTTACGGTTGAGCGTACAGTCGGACATAAAATAAACCCCATGCTTAGAGTTAAGAATATACATCCCCGCCGCCGCACAAACCTCTTTTTCCAAACCGATGATCTCTAAAGCCGGCTTTAAAGCGGAGGCATAACCTTCCGTTAAGCCGGTAATCATACCGTCCACATCTCCGTTTTGAACCATCATCACACCGTAAAAATTATGGTTTCGCATCTTGGATTCCGCCTCCATAAGCGTTACACCTTTACGCTGACGCATGGTAAAGAGTTGATGTGCGTACTCTTTGATCTTATCATACTCCACGCGGTAGTCAATGATCTGAACGTTTGGCAACTCTAATTCATGTTCTTTACAAATCTTATCAATAATTGCCGGATTACCTAATAAAATCGGCTCGGCGATACGATCATCGATTAGTATCTGAGCCGCTTTCAGCATCTTATAGTTTTCACCCTCAGGAAGTACGATACGTTTCGGTTGGGTTTTCGCCCGAGCAATGATGGTTCGTATCAACCCTTTATTTAAGCCTAAACGATTCATTAATTGATTCTCATAGGCTTCCCAATCGGTTATTGGTTTTTTGGCTATACCCGACTCCATCGCCGCGCGAGCTACTGCCATAGATACGTGGGTAATGAGTCGGTAATCCATAGGCTTGGGGATCAAATAATCTTTGCCGAAAGCCAATTTCTGCCCGTAAATACGACAAATTTCTTCAGGAACTTCTTGACGGGCAAGGTCGGCAATCGCTTTTACCGCACCTAATTTCATTGCTTCATTAATTTCTGTTGCCCGAACATCTAACGCTCCCCTAAAGATATACGGGAAACCCAATACATTATTTACTTGATTCGGATAATCGGAACGACCGGTAGCCATGATGCAATCGGGACGAGCCGAAACCGCTTTTTCGTAAGGAATTTCAGGATTCGGATTGGCTAAAGCAAAGATGATCGGATTATCCGCCATCGTTTTAACCATTTCTTCATCCACAATATTACCCGCCGATAGCCCCACAAACACATCCGCACCTACGAATGCCGATCTCAAATCGGTTAATTCTATACGGTGGGTCGCAAAATCTTTACGAACCTCATCTAAATCAGCTCGATTAACGGTTAAAACTCCGCCAACGTCTACCATCACCAAATTTTCTTTCTTTAACCCTAACTCCAGATACAACTTCACACAGGAAATTGCGGCCGCACCTGCTCCGCAAACCGTCATCTTAACTTCACCAATCTTTTTTCCAACGACTTCTAAAGCATTCAATAAAGCTGCTGCGGAGATAATAGCCGTCCCATGCTGATCGTCGTGCATAATGGGAATATGCAATTCCTTACGAAGACGTTGTTCAATTTCAAAGCATTCAGGGGCTTTGATGTCCTCTAAATTGATCCCGCCGAAAGACGGCTCTAAAGATTTGACTATTTTACAAAATTCATCTATTTCAAAGGAAGCGATCTCTAAGTCTATACTGTCAATATCTGCATATTTTTTGAATAAAACAGATTTGCCTTCCATTACGGGTTTAGAGGCTTCAGGACCGATATTGCCTAATCCTAATACAGCCGTTCCATTGGAGATAACAGCTACTAAGTTACCTTTTGCCGTATAATCATAAACCTTTTCTACGTCGTCTGCTATTTCCAAGCAGGGATAAGCTACACCCGGAGAATAAGCCAGTGCTAAATCCCTAACAGTGGAAACAGGTTTGGTAGGTATAACTTCAATTTTGCCGGGTTTTCCGGTTTGGTGATATTCTAAAGCATCTTCTTTGCGAATGCTACTCATAGATGGAGTGGGGCTTTAAGTTCGAGCCGTAAAGTTAACGAAATAAAAAGGGTTCTTTAGAGACTTTAATAGTCCACAAACCCGTGAATGTTAATAGTTCTTGAAAGTTAGATAATCCGTCGGGTCAACAGGTTTGCCATTCCGCCATAATTCAAAATGCAAGTGCGGACCGGTTGAGTTTTCGCCGGAATTGCCGATGGTTGCAATGGCTTCTCCCGCGAAGACATAACTACCTACCTTTTTGAATAAAGAACGATTGTGTTTATAGAAAGAAATGAAATTATCCGCATGAACAATCCCAATCACATGTCCGGTCTCTGTCGTATAATCGGAAAAAAATACATAACCATCCGCTATCGCTTTGATTGGAGCATTTTGGGGAGCCGCTAAGTCAATCGCGTAATGATTACCGGTAGGATTGAAACGATTGGTTAAAAAACCTTCAACCGGTTTGATGAATTGATATACTTTTCCGCTTCGTTTCACCCATTTTTCATTGGGATTAAGAGCCGGTTGTTCGGAAACAGTTGCGGAATAGTTATTAGGTTCGGGAGGTATATTTGCTTGTGAAGTAGAGACCGGTTCATTAGGGGACTTTACTTTATTCGCACCGGTTTCCGCAATACTTGTTAGGCTTTTGATGAATGAATCCTGCTCGGCTATCTTTTTTTCTAATAAAAGTGCTTTGTTAATCAAGTCAGCTTGCTTTTCCCGCATATCCACATCCGTATAGCCGGGTATCAATTCCCGTATTGGCGTAAAAAATATCAGTAAAGTTGTAATTGTTATCGCTAATACTGCCGGAATAGATAGGAGCAATAAAAACCGCCCCAACGACATGGTATTGCGTCGGACTTCCTCGTAGGTCTCTTCATGCTGGATGATAAACCGATAACGCTCACCTAATTGAAATTTCAGATTGACCCACCGCTCCTTGAGCTGACTCCAAATACTCATGGGGATAATTTAATGCAAATTGCCATGCAAAGGTAAAACAATCCGTACTTTTACCCGCATTTTATTTATAGCTTATGACTGCCAATGTAGTATTAATCACGGGGGCTTCGTCAGGAATCGGTAAAGCTTTAGCATTTCGATATGCCCAAGCCGGTTATCGGATCAGCATCTGCGCCCGCAATGAATCAAAATTGCAAGCTATTGCAACAGAAATCAGTCAAAAATATAAAAACGAGGTATTTTATATGCCCGCCGACGTAGCCAATGAATCCGATTGCAAAAAATGGGTTGAAGCGTCCATGCATCATTTCGGTCAAATCAATATTTTAATAAACAATGCAGGAATATCCATGCGCGCCCCATTTGCGGACTTAGATTTGACCGTCCTGAAACAATTAATGGATATTAATTTTTGGGGATTGGTCTATTGTACTAAATACGCCCTACCCTACCTCATCCAAAGCAAAGGAATAATCGTTGGTATTTCTTCGATAGCGGGTTATCGAGGGTTACCCGAACGGACAGGCTATTCTGCGTCCAAATTTGCGATGAACGGTTTTCTGGAAAGTTTACGCACCGAGTTAATACCGACGGGCGTTCATGTTTTAACGGCATGTCCGGGCTTCACACAGTCCAATATTCGCCAAACCGCCTTAGTTGCGAATGGTTCTAACCAAGGTGAAAGCCCCCGCGATGAACAAAGCATGATGAGTGCCGAAGCCGTAGCAGATTCTATCTTTAGGGCAGTCGAACAAAAGAAAAAGACCCTCATACTCACGCGATTAGGTAAGATGACGGTCTTTTTGAATAAATTTTTGAACGGATGGATGGACAAAAAAGTGTACGCTAACTTTCAGAAAGAAAAACGCTCAGAAAAGTAAAACAGGTTAATCATTAATGGCATCCATGAGCACCTGCTGAATGGACGAATTTTCCATATCCTCAAAGGTCTTTACGTCTACGATGTCAAATTTTGCTCCTGCCGACTTCAAATCATCGTCTAAGGCGCGTAAAAACTTTGTAGCAGAGGGATCACGACCAATTTGAAGAATTAAAACCGTCATTTCATCATCCGAACGCATCTTTTGGGTTTGTTTTACGATGCAAGAGGCAACGGCTTTTCGGTCATCAGGTTCTCCATCAGTAATGATGATGACCATTTCAGATGATTTTTCTTTGGCAATACGATTATTGGCATGTTGGAAGGCATCTTCTAATACTGCATCCAATCGCGTTGTACCCATCGGGTCATTCGCATCATAAACCTCAGCTACTTTTGAGGAAGTTACGCTTTCATAGCGTGTAAATTTAGATGAAAAGAAATATAAATCTATCCCATCGGGGTCGAGTTTCTCGATTCTACGGGCAAGGGCTAAAGTAGCTTCTTGCGCTTCTTCATAGAGGCTTTTACCTACCATAGTCATTGATCCTGAGGACATGGAGCCGCTTTTATCAATGATTAATGTATAATTCTTCTTAAGTGAAGACATAGTCGCGTTGATAAATGATTAATTGATGATAATGCCGAAAAAAACAGTAAGTTTGAGCAATTTCCAAATATTATACGCAAAAAATTGAAACACTTAGTAAACAATATTGTTTCCTTAATTATTAATGACCCATGTTTCATGTGAAATAGTCATCACTAATTAAGGTTCAAAACTTTCTGATTTAAGGTTACGCTTTTATTCGTTATTTAGCGCAAGTTTTCGTTTTTAATTGCCGATAAAACACATGCGTATCGGACGTTTTATTCTGATGGTTTATTTAGGCTTGATGTTATTAGCTTCATGTCAGCCCAACAATAAGTCCCAAACTCAAGCCCCCGCCCAAGATACTGTTAAAAAAGCCCCTGAAATTCAATACGATAGGTATTGGAATGATCTGGCGCGTTATTTTGCCGGCATAGAGCCTTTAGCGGGTAGTGTATTGGACAGCATTGATTACCGACCGGAAGCCGTCAAGCACCGTGCATACATTGAACCCAAATGGAAACTAAAGGATTCCTTGTTATTACGTCCGTTAGCCAAATGGTCGCAAGCCGAGCATCCGAACGAATATACGTCCGCCAAAAGCGTGTTCTATCCCTTCTCCGGACCTGATTTTGTTACGATTCACACCCTATTCCCGAATGCCCAGAAGTATGTAATGTTCGGTTTGGAAATCGAAGGCGATCCGCCCCAAATCAAAAAAATTACTAAAGATCGCTTACCGGTTAACATTGCTAACTTAGCCAAAGCTGTTAGAAGTAATTTGGACGATTCGTTCTTCTATACCTTAGACATGAGTGGTGATTTATATCTAACGGATTTGAAAGGAACTACCCCCATTCTAATGTTCTTCTTAGCTCGAACGGGTAACGAAGTTTTAGACGTTAAAAGAATTAAAATCAATGATAAAGGTGGTGTGGATTACTTAGCGGAAAATGATTCTACTCCCCACACACCGAATGACAATATTCCTACTGGCGTTCAAATTAAATTCCGTAAAGATAAGAATGCTCCGGTACAAATGATTGAATATTTCTGCTTCAATGCTGAAGATAAATCTTTCCAAGCGCAAGTACCCGTTCATACGTACTTCCAGTCGTTGAAACCGACACATTCGTACTTAAAGTCAGCTTCCTATCTGAATCATCAGCAGAATTTCGGCATCATCCGTAACATTATCTTAGATGTATCCGATTCTGTAACGGAAGATGATACGGGCATCGCCTATCGGTATTTTGATCCAAACGCTTGGTCATTCCAATATTACGGTAACTATACCCGACCGATTCCTTTATTTGCAGGCTTTTATCAGGCGGATTTATCCAACGCTTACCGTCAGGCAGGTACAGCTGTTAAAACACTCAACTTTAACATGGGTTATAAGTCCACTACTAACTTAGTGATTGCCCGAAAGAAAAACACGGGTAAAGGACAATCCTCCGCATCTGATAACTCCAAACCTGCCAACGTTAAACCCTAAAAGTATTCATACGCATTTATCAATGAAATACAGTCTGATCCGGTGCATTTTCGTACTGCTGACCGTTAATTACCTGATTATTTTTTCGTTCGGATGCAAGCAAGAAAGCAATGCCTCCGATACTAAATCTAATTCGATCCATAAAACGAGTTCCGGTCAAACGGAAGAATCTGCCAAAGAACCCTCAGAAGTCAAGTTTGATCGTTATTGGAATGATTTAGCGCGGTATTTAGCCGGTCAAGAACCCTTACCCGGTAGTGCCTTAGATAGTATCGAATTTCGTCCCGAAGCGGTGCAGCATCGCGCCTTTTTCAAACAACAGGTCGAAAAAGAAGTCGGCGACCGCCTCAAACGCTTAGAAACGTGGGCGGAAAAGGAAGTCGGCGAAGAACGGAAACAGAACCAAAACATTCTCTACCCGTTTTCGGGAGCGGATTTTTTGCACATCAGTACCATTTATCCGAACGGTAAAACCTACACGCTTTACGGCTTAGAACCGGAAGGCAACATTCCCGACATTCGCGGATTACATCCCAGTCGTTTACCGGCTAACCTTCAAAATGTACAGAGCATCCTTAGTAAAAATTTCAACCTCTCCTTTTTCCGTACCAGTGATATGGGGCGGGAATTTACTGCCACCGAATTAAGCGGGACGACCCCTATTTTGATGCTTTTCATGGCGATGAAAGGTTATGAAGTCTTGGATGTGAATCGTATTCTTATCAATCGGAAAAGTGAAGTCGTTTATCTTAAAACAGACGGCATACCCAAACAAGCGGCGAAAGATTCGAGCATCACGGGTGTGGAAATTAAATTCCGTAAGGGTGAAAACGGTTCGGTGCAAACTTTACGATATTTGTGCTTTGATGCACAGGATATTTTCTTGAAAAATCAGACGTATTTCCTCAAGTACCTATCTGCGGTGAAGCCTGCCTATGCTTACTTTAAGTCTGCTTCCTATTTGATGCACTGGAATACGTATAAGATGATACGGGATAACATTTTGGATGCCAGCGATATGATCGTTCAGGATGATACGGGTATTGCCTTCCGCTTTTATGACAAATCGCTCTGGAAAATACAGCTTTACGGTAAGTATATTCCCCCGATTCAGGAGTTTACCTCCCAATATCAACGCGATTTAGCCGCCGCCTACACTGCACCGGATGTGAAGCCCTTGGACTTCGGTTTGGGTTATCACAACGATTTAGGCACATCCAACCTGCAAATCGCACGAAGGATCAAGCGGTAATTTGTTTTGTCCATGGTTTTTATTTTGGAATAGTTTGACAACTAAACGGAAGCCTGTAAGTAATATTACAGGCTTTTTTTTATTTTTCTTTCGGCGCAAACATTTTTCCCTACACCTTCGTTATAAAAGTTCTAAGACTGATTATGAAGAAAAAAATCGTCGTTGCCGTAACGGGAGCCAGTGGCAGTATCTATGCCAAGCGTCTTTTTGAAAATTTATCGCTCATCAGCAACCAAGTTGAATTGGAAGTCGGGGTTGTTTTCTCTAAAAATGCGATGGATGTGTGGATTCACGAAATCGGCGATATGCCCATGATTCCCTATAAAATATATGAACGTGATAACTATTTTGCACCCTTTGCATCGGGCAGTGCGCGCTATACCGAAATGATTATTATTCCCTGCTCGATGGGAACGGTAGGACGTATCGCTAATGGTTTTTCTGATGATCTTATCACCCGTGCGGCTGACGTGATCTTAAAAGAGCGTCGCAGGTTGATTTGTGTGATACGCGACACTCCATTGAACCTTATCCACTTAGAAAATATGGTGAAAATTACACAAGCTGGCGGGATCATCTTACCGGCAGCACCTTCCTACTACTCACGCCCGCAAAATTTCGATCAGTTGGCGGATACAGTTGTTCATCGGGTAATGGATTTGATGGGGTTGCCGATAGATGCCTACCGTTGGCAAGAAAAAGGTTAATCACATTTCCCCAATTCGGGATATGAGTAAAACTTATGCGTTGTCGAAATCTTTGTAACTATTCTTATTAAAAAGGGGTGCTGTGAAAGGGAGATGTGCTATTTTTGTCATGCCAACGTTGAAACACGAGAGACAATATATGAACGGAAGGATCAACCGGGTAATCATACTGATACTTACAGCCCTTACATTAATATTTTTTAGTTGCGGTACGGATAGCGTTGACAACGCTGTTAACGAAGAAAACGAATCCGCCAGTGTAGATAACAGCAAACGTCCCAAAAACGAAGATGGTGATCCAACCATCGGCGAAGAAGCGGATATTGAGCCTGCACGTTTACCGAAAAGAAACTGGAAGAAAGTTGCTGAATTTTTTGGCGCGAAAAGTCAAAAAACTAAAGTCTTTAAGGTTAAAGGTAAAGAATGGAAAGTAAGCTGGAATGTAGAAGAAAAAGGCAACGATAACGGTGAGTTCATCATTATCCTTCATAACAAAAAGGATAAGAATGATACCGAGATTATCGCACAACAACAAGGTTCGGGAGAAGATTTTGCACCTTTTGAAGGTGGTCAGGGAGAATACTACTTGGAAGTACAATCCGCCCAACCTTACAGCATAGAAATTCACGAATACAAGTGATAAAAAGTTGAATCTTGTGGGTTTTGTAGGGAAATCATGGATCGGGTATTCCGGTTCATGATTTTTTTATTTCCTTTGAACCATGAAAATCTACCTCATAGCTGGCGAACCATCAGGCGACCTCCATGCCTCCAATTTAATAAATGCCCTTAAAAGCCAAAATCCGAACATACAATTCAAAGGTATGGGTGGAGATCGCTTTAGGGAAGCCACCGGTATCGAACCCACCGTTCATATCCGCGAAACCAATATTATGGGTTTTACGGAGGTGATTAAGCACTTGCCTCGCATTCGTCGGATAATGAAAGCGATTCAAGCCGATATTTTGGATTTTCAACCCGATGTAGTCGTTTTGATCGACTACCCGGGATTTAACTTACGGATTGCCAAGTTTGCCCATCAAGCAAGCATAAAGGTTGTTTATTACATTTCTCCACAGGTTTGGGCTTGGAAAAAAGGACGCATTAAGGGACTCAAGAAATATGTTGATCAGATGCTATGTATTTTACCTTTTGAACAAGAATTTTACCGCAAAGAAGGTTGGGAGGTGGAATATGTTGGTCATCCATTAATAGATCACATATTTGAATATAAATTTAATGAAAAAATTCTTGAAGAATATCAATTAACCGCCCCTATTATTACTCTTTTACCCGGTAGTCGGAAACAGGAAATAGCAACTATACTTCCAATTATGTTACAAGTGAGCAAGCGTTTTCCTGAATGTCGGTTTGTGATTGCAGGTGCGCCTACACAATCATTAGAATTTTATGAACAAATATTAGCCGATAACGATATAAAATTGCCCATCATTACCGGGAAAACGTATGATCTTCTACATCAGGCAAGTGCGGCATTGGTTACTTCCGGTACAGCCACGTTGGAGACGGCGTTATTGAATGTTCCACAAATCGTATGTTATAAAGGCGGACAAATATCTTACTGGATTGCTAAGCAGTTAGTTAATATAAAATATATTTCGTTGGTTAATTTGATATTAGATCGTCCTGCCGTGAAAGAATGTATACAAAGTGAGATGAACACTGAAACACTCACGTATGAACTACATGAACTATTATACAATTCCGTCAAAAGAGAACGTATTTTTTCTGATTATCAGGCATTACGGCAGTTATTGCAGGGCGGTGCCTCACAAAAGGCAGCGCAGGAGATACTATCCTTGGTGGGATAGATGTAATATCTATACTGAATTTTGTTGTGCGAGTAACTGATTAAGTAAACTTACTTGATTTTCAAGCAAACGAATCTTGTCTTCCGCATGTGTTAATTTCTCCCTTAAAAGAGAGATTTCACCTGACGCATGATCATCCGTATAATGGTTATTTACAATATTGCCAAACATTACTCCACCTTGACAATTAGTGTTATTATTATAAAAATTTAAATTATCGGGTAAAAAATCGTATAAAGGTAATTCCAAACGTTGAGATATATGAAAAAGCTGGTCTAAGTCAACCTTATTTTCTCCATTTTCTAACCGATTATAGGTAGATTGAGACATATCCAAAAGTTTGGCAAACTCAACTTGCGACATACCTCTTTTTACTCTTTCTTCTTGTAGTCGTGAAGCAACACGTTGACGAAATAATTCACCCATAAATTGAATTGACTTATGCAATAATCGAATAAGATATTTATTCAATTATGCAGTTTATTTTAAAAATTTGCACCGCAAACATAAGCCAAAATTTATGAAAAACAGAGCAAAACTCATTATTTCTTTCTTCAATATTTACACCAACAACTTGATCGGTGTAAAAAGCATTTTTCTTTTACTTGGACTATTATCAGTATTTTGCTTAACATCTTGCAAAAAATCTAAACTTAGTCAAGAGGAAGTACAAGAGATACGCGAAGCAATTAGGAGTGCTAATATTCAGAGATTGAAAAGAGCGATCGAGGAAAACAACATCAATATTGCTAAAGTAGAAACATTACCATACAAAGGTATAAATGTTTATGGGCAAGTCATTGATTGGACGAGGTCTCCATTAATGTTAAGTATAGATATGCTACGACCTTCATCAGAATCGTTTCTGAGAAAAGAACAATTAGAAATTGTTGCTTACCTACTTAGCCAAGGATGTGATGTAAAGGAAAAAAGTAAAGAAAACCACACAACCCCATTTATTGAGTTCTGTAGCAATATTTCCAGAACTGATAGGTCTAATTCAATGGCTCTTACCGTGAGAGAACTTGATAAAGAGCAACGTGAACTTGCAATACGAATACTTACTTTGTTTATAGAAAATGGTGCAGACATTAATTCTGTAAACGATGAAGGTATAAGTGCAATAGATCACTTCGTATCATATCGAACTTATACAGATTCTGAGCTTATCAAAATTTTAATAAACTCAGGTGCGCATGTTAATAATCAATCAGGAATTAATTTACTTTATTCAGCGGTTTCTATGAAAGATATTCCATTATCAACTATCCTTATAAAAAAAGGTGTAAATGTTAATGCAAGAAAGAAAGACAAACTCACCGGTGATAAATTCGGAGATAGTTATTCTGTTCTTTACTCCTTATTTGAAAAAAAATGGGGACATCACGATGTAAGTCAACAAAAACAAATGTACGAATTAGTTAAATTATTAATTGATAATGGTGCTGATGTGAATCCCAAAATAATAGATAACAGCACAGGTGAAATTAAACCTTTTGGAACAATTACCGATCAACCCATTTTTATGGAAGCTTGTTATAACTATTTAGGTAATACAATTAATTTTGAGACATTAGAATACTTAGTTTCCAAAGGAGTAGATGTTCATGCAAAAAATGGTGATAATGAAACCATGATAGATAGGGATTATTTAAATCGTTACGTTAAAGACCCTGATTATTTTCCTCATGACGTTGAGAAACATAAACTTGCAGATTATTTGGTTAAACTCGGATTACGTGAGAAGATTTATCCAAACTGGGATTATGAAAATAATAGGCCTAAGGAGTAAAATTAATTTTTTTTTTCAAACCACTCATATATCATAATACCCCCAAATACACATGGGAGCATTTGTTCCTCACCCCAGCAGATTAATTAATTATGAATAATTAATTAAACATTTATGGAATTAGCATTGTTAATTTTGGGGCTGATTTTTAAGATAAAAGAAGTGATTATTGTCAAAAAATAAAATTATTTTAACAGAGTATTCCATCTCTAAAAAGGGATTGAACGGGTAATTTGTCATATTTGAATTTTAGTAAATAATGTGCTATATTTTAGAAAAATACGACATAATTTAGCTCAAAAATCACTAAATATTAATTTTTTGATAAAAATTTGCATTTATATGTAAACGACAGATTGTAAAACGACAATGGGATTTTAGGGCTTAATTGCATGAATAAATACTAATTTGATCTTTCGATAAAAATCATGAATAGCCACTTAATCTTCGGAACTATCTTTGTTATGATTAACAATGAATTCATTGCGATAAATTCTAATTAATAATAGCAAATAGCTGATTAACAAGGGTCCAAAGATAATGCCCCAAAAACCAAATAGATTAAGTCCAACAATGATTCCTAACACCGTAATTACCGGATGAATATCTCCTATTTTTTTTAAGAGCGTCATTCGAGCCAGATTATCCACATTAGCCGTTGCTATTAAACTATAAATGGCTAAGCCGACACCTTGTCCAATACTTTCAGTAGAAAAAAGCCAAATAGAAAGCGGAAGCCAGATCACCGATGGTCCTACAAAGGGGACTACCGAGAAAATAGCACTTAGAACTGCCCACATGAGGATATTTTCCACCCCAAAAATCCAATAACCAATGCCTGCACCAGCCCCCTGAATCAATCCTACTAAAGGTATCCCAATAGCATTAGCTTTAACCATATGTACGGTTTCTACTTCAATCATGCTGATACTTTCCGGTTTAAGGGGTACCATTTGCCGAAGCGACTTTTCCATAAACCTTGCATTCATTAGCATATAATACAAAAGCAAATACATCGTTAGATAATTACTCACTATCATAAAGGTACTATTAAGGACATCCAACAGGGAGCGTACCATCCAATCCTTGAATTCATTCAGGTTTTGGATGGAAAACAATTCCGTTCCCGTCCATTCTTTAATTTTTTGAGAAACGGATTGGAGAACGGTTAATATTTCTTGGGAATGATTCAACACATAATTAACTCTACCCGTTAATAATTGAATTACTAAATATGTTGGGATACCAATAGCAATAAAAAAAACAGCGATCAACAAAAATGAAACCGCATCAGCTCGCCAGCGTTTTTGGTGTGTGAAGTAAAAGAAGACATCCCGACTAAGAATATAAAGCGTAATCGCACCTAAAATGCCCGGAATAAACATTTCTAATTTTAGAATGATCAAACCGGTTAAGGCTAAAATCACCATCCACCAAAAGACTTGTCTAAGCCTATGGTTGAATAAATAATCATTCATCATGAACTTTCTAATCAGTCTTCAAAATTAGCAAAACACTTTGAATCGTTTTCCGATGTTGTAAAACAATAAGCATAGTAAAACGGGACATCGGCAGGAAATTCAATTTGTTCTCATCACGTCTTTTCTATCATTCATCTGACAAATCTTAGCATAAAAAAATAATTTAATAAACAATATTAGTTCTATTTTAGGAATGGAACAACAGTCAACATCAATTTCGCTTTAAGTTTTTCGATTTTGCTCACTTTTAGGGGTTATATTATATGAAATATTTTAACAATGTTATGTTACTATTTCGAGCAGATGGTACGCCAGCACGCTCGAAAATCGTTGGATTTTGCCGAAAAATCCTCAAAATCGGCTGTATCACCGCTTAATTGTGTTCGGAGGAATGACTTTGGGAATATTACCAATATTTGCATTCCGTTCTGAACATTACTTATTTTGTGGACTCAATATTATGTTTAATGAAGCTAAAAGAATTCCTATTATTTATCGCAATAATTTTTATGTGTTCATGTTGCGTAACGTTAGCACAAACGAAATCAGATAGTACCCTCACATCAAGGTATGTTTGGCTAAAAGTTGATGAAACATTGAAAAAAATTTTGACTCAAGATAGCCTACAAGGTAAAAGTGACTCATCTAAACATATGCTTAATTTAGAAGGATATGTTGATGCGTATTTTGCATTAAGCACCGATTCCAATTCCTATGTTCCGGGTTCTACGGATTTATTTCAGACGGTAGCTCCTCGAAACGACCAGTTTAGTATTAATGTTGCACGGTTAAAAGTTAACTATCAATCACCTAAACTACGAAGTACCATTTCTATGTTTTGGGGGGATATTCCAAGATACAGTTGGTCAACAGAAGCCCCTTACAATAACATCCAAGAAGCGAATGTAGGAATCAAAATAACCAAAGGATTATGGGTGGATGCCGGTTTTTTCTCAACATATGTAGGCGGTGAACAATTATTACCCAAAGATAATTTGATGAGTATCATTGCTTTCGGAACGGTGCATGAACCGTTTTTCATGGCAGGAACAATTCTTAGTTGGGAGCCTACAACAAAGTTTACAGGTAAGTTAGTATTTGCGAATGATTACTATTTCTTTTCTGATCCCAATTCCTTGTCAAATAAAGCTGTTGGAGTATTATTGACGTATCGTCCCAAACCCGAAATGTCCTTGACTTACAATAATATCATCCTTAACAGATCACCTGCCGGTGTATCTACCGATGCCTATCGAATCTATAACAACATCAATTATCAATATATCAATGGACGACTTTCTACTTTAGTCTCTTTCGATTTTGGTTATGAACAAAATGTGAGGTTAGATTCCACTAAAACAGTCCGGTTTGCCACCTTTTTTTCCGGCGAAATCGCCGTAAAATACAGGTTCATTCGTAAAGGGTCTGTTTTCAGCAGATTAGAATTCTTTAATGATAAGCATGCTGCGATCTCCAATTTACCGACCGTTGAACATGATCCGCGCCCTTTGCCTCGCAATCGTAAAGGAGAAATACAAGGTTTAGTTAGTAATGGCTTTTGTTTTGGCGGTGAATATGCACCATCAAGACAAAGCTATATCCGTTTTGAGAGTAGGTTGGTAAACCTTTCTAAGGATATACCTTGGTTTAAATCCTTAAAAGGGCACATGACGAATCAACGCTTGGAACTGCTTATCACCTTTGGTATTTCATTTTCTTCCAGTAATTTGATTAAGTAATGTTAATAATCGCCTAAAGTTTCGGGTAACTGAGCCGTTGCTTGTTCAAATTGTTGTTGGTTAGGCGGCGAGCCGTGCCAGTCGTGTTTGTCCTCCATGAAGTCTACTCCTTTGCCCATAATCGTATGTAAAAGAATGACTACAGGCTTACCTTTACCTGTCTCGGATTTAGCTTTTAACAATACGTCATAAACAGCCTGAAAATCATTTCCATTTTGCTCTTCTAAAACGATCCAGTTAAATGCACGCCATTTTTCGGCAAGAGAATCAGTGTTGATAATATCGCGGGTATCTCCGTCAATCTGCTTAAAGTTCAAGTCAACGGTAACAATCAAATTATCAACGCCGTGGTGTGCCGCGAACAGCACCGCTTCCCAAATTTGCCCTTCTTGCATCTCACCATCCCCGCAAAGAGTATAAACTAAATGTGGATCATCATTTAATTTCTTTGTTAATGCAGAACCGATTGCGACGGACAAGCCTTGCCCCAATGAACCCGTAGCCACTCGTATGCCTTCCAAATGTTCTGCCGTAGCGGGATGACCTTGTAAACGACTATCTAACTTTCTAAATGTTTTCAATTCTTCAATTGGAAAGAATCCTGCCCGCGCCAACGTGCTATAATATACCGGTGAAATATGACCGTTTGAGAGAAAGAACAAATCTTCTCCTATACCATCCATCGAAAACGATTTAGGATTGTGTCGAAGAACTCTGAAAAATAGATTAACAAAATACTCTACACAACCCAACGATCCACCCGGATGACCGGACTGTACATCATAAACCATCCGCAGAATGTCGCGTCTGATCTGGGTGCAGAGTTGAAATAAGTCTTGAGACATAGCCGTTTACAGGAAAAAAGTAGTATCTAATGGAAAATGAGCTAAAAACTGTTCCGTTTGCGTCAAATCGTAAGAAAAAATACGGTCTTGGTGAATTGGCGGAACGACTTTTTCATATTCATTAAGGATGGTATTTATAAAAGGACTGGTTTGCAACGGTTTACGGAATGAAAGCCCTTGATAAGCATGGATCAGCTCGATAGACAAAACTTTTCGCAAATTACTAACCGTTTTGTAACATTTGATGCCGGCATTTGCTCCCATACTGACGAAATCTTCCTGACCATTACATGAAGGAATAGAATCTAATGAATGCGGAGCGGCTTGATGCCTCATTTCATTTACAAGTCCCGCCGCTGTGTATTGTAAGATCATCAAACCCGATTGCAAACCCGCATCGTCTATTAAAAAAGCGGGCAAACCTCGTTTTCCTGATTGCATCTGATAAGTTCGTCGTTCACTGATGCCTGCCAAGTGTGCCATGCCAATAGCCATCATATCTAAAGCTATCGCTATTTCTTGCCCGTGAAAATTTCCTCCTGATAAAATTAAATCTTCGTGCGCAAAAATGTTCGGATTATCGGATACACCATTAATTTCGGTTTGGATCGTCTCGGTCGCATTTTCAATGAGTTCATGAACCGCACCATGAACCTGAGGGATGCATCGAAAAGAATAGGGGTCTTGAACGTTTGTCTTAGGTTGATAGGCTATTTCCGAATCATGTAATAATTTTAAGATGCGGGCAGCGGTAGAAATCTGACCCGAATGCGGTCTTATTTTCTGAATAAGGGGGTGAAAAGGCTCTAATCGGCAATCAAAAGCATCTAAACTCATCGCGGCGATGATGTCCGCCCACAATCGAAGTTTACGGACTTCGATCACAATTTGAACGCCTAATGCTTTCATAAATTCCGTGCCGTTCAGCAGAGCTAAACCCTCTTTCGGTGCTAATATTAATGGCTGTAAATACAATCGTTCGTAAAGTTGTTGGGTGGTTAATGTTTCACCTTCATACTTGACTTGACCCAATCCAATCAAAGGTAAAGAAAGATGAGCCAACGGAGCTAAATCCCCACTTGCTCCTAAAGAACCGAATTCATGAATAACAGGTGTTATGTCATTATTATAAAAATAAATCAATCGTTCAACGGTTTCGGACTTAACCCCCGAATGACCATAAGATAAAGACTGTATTTTTAATAATAACATTAATTTAACCACAGATTCAGGCAGAACATTACCCGTACCGCAAGCATGGGAACAAATCAAGTTCTTTTGTAATTCCGCCAGCTGATCTTTGTTGATGATGACGTTGCATAATGCCCCGAAACCCGTATTGACCCCATAGATTGGCGTATGATCTTGATTTAATTTATGTTGTAAATATTGATAACAAGACAATACTTGATCCTTAGAAACGGAAGACAATTCTAAAGTCATTCCTTTTTCCAACAGTTCTTCGATATGGTCTATCGAAAGAAAATCATTGCTGATTAAATGTACATTCATGGCTAATTTGGCAAACCGCCAACACTTCCGTAAAGAAATAATTAGTTTGTCAAAATTTCAAATTCAGTGCGACGATTATTTTGCCTTCCTTGCGGAGTCTCGTTAGTGTCTATCGGTTCTAACTCCCCATAGCCTTTGTATTCCAAACGTTTTTTGTCAATACCGGTTTCTATAAGGTACTGAACGACTGATCCGGCACGATTTTCTGACAATTTTTGGTTATATTCATCACTACCGTAATTATCGGTATGTCCGCCGATACGGATACGCATGTTGGGATTATCTTTTAATATTTTAACTAAACGATTTAATTCCGCTTTAGAAATCGGGCGTAAAGTAGCTTTATCAAAGTCAAAAAATATGTTCTTTAGGATAATTTTACTACCCACTTTTAAGGGAACAAGTTTGATGTCTTTAATAATTTCCTGATAGGCTTTTTGAGTTTTAGGAATATCCACATTTTCGGAACAAAATAAATACCCCGGTGCGGACGCAATAATTCCGTAATTTCTTCCCGGTGTTAAGGTTATCAAATATCTGCCTGAAACCTTGTTGGAATTCATCACGGAAATGGTGTCGTTGGCTTCATTATCCACGATCATCATGGAAGCAAATAACGGCTTGTTATCGGAAGCATCGGAAACCACGCCTTTTAATAATGTTATGGACAATTCAGGCTTGAAAGCCAAAGGCGGAGCCGTGGTATCAGCAGGAGCATCGGGAAAGGTTATTCGGTAAATGTCCCTACCGCCGAAACCGTCTTCACGACCTGCTGAGGCATAATAACCGTATTTACCGCTTGCCGTTAAGACAAAATAGATGTCATCATCAGGTGTATTGATAGGATAACCGATGTTTACGGGCTTAGTCCATTCACCGTTGGCTAGTAAAACGGACTTGAAAATATCAAAGCCACCCATAGAACTATGTGCTTGTGAAGAAAAATACAGTGTTTTTCCGTCGGGGTGAATAAAAGGGGCATCTTCATCCATTAATGTATTGATCTTTGGACCTAAATTTTTCCCTTTAGACCATTTTCCGTTTTCTAACTTGTAGGAAACATATAGGTCTCTGTTGCCGTGTCCACCCGGTTTATTACTGGAATAATATAAGGTATTGCCATCAGCACTGATACTAACCGATGGTTCCCAAAAATCGGTATTAATCGGCTCGCCTAAATTTTGGGGGATAGAATATGATTCTCCTTCTAAGTTACAACTATACACATCACCACCATTATTATCACGATGAATGTAAAGCACATGACCGTCCGGCGAAAGCGAAATTGGCGCATCTTGCCCTTCCGAATTGATTGGGATGCCCATATTTTTGGCATCTGACCAATTACCGTCTTGGTACTTAGAAATATATATATCTTCGTAATAGTTGCGGTCTTCTTTACGTAAACCACCTAAATTACCTGGACGACGTGAGGTAAAAAACATGACCTCTTGGTCAGCCGTAATGACGGGCGCGTATTCATCATAAGGAGTATTGATGTTTTTCCCGACGTTTTCTATTTTTACTTGAACGGGTGTCTGCACTAACAGTTTACCATTCTTGCAATTAGCAATCGAATGATATAATGACAAGTGTTGAACACTTGTTACAGGATAACGTTTTTTTTCCTTTTCATATATATCAATAGATTTATCGAATTGAAGGTTTTGATGTAACGTTTTGGCATAAAGTCCCTGTAAATCAGGTTCAAATTCGGGATTGATTTTATAGACTTTCTCTAAATAAATCAGTGCCTTTTTATGCTGATACGTCCAATAATAACTTTTACCCAACATATATTGAGTAGTCGTATTATCTTTATTCAAGGCGATTGCCTGTTCCAATAACGGAATTGCCTCTTGGTATTGTAGTTCTTTTACTAAGGTTGTTGCTTTTCGGACGAGTTGTTTTTCACTTTCTTGACCGAAAACCGGGAGAACAAATCCTAAAAGAATTAGTATAAGAAATAATCTATTCATGTGCAGGATGCCAACGATCATGGATAAGCATAAGGTTTGCCAAAGTTTTGAAACTTTCCGATTCGGGAAAAATTTGCTCGAAAATACTTATAAACCTTTCGGTTGATGCCATCGTTTGGGGTAGGAGGATACGATTATAAATGATGATTCCTTTTTCAGAAAGGATGTTTTTAAGAGTCACTAAGAAGTCAGGAAGTTCGGCTTGCGTTGGGATTTCATAGTCAATAAATAAATCCACGCAAATCATATCATACTTTTCTTTTGTCTCCGCAACATATTGCATGGCATCAGCGATAATGATTTGGAGGTTGGTATGATAATCCAAATTAAAATACTTTTTTGCTAAACGAATAGCCTCCGGGTCAATTTCCACACCCGTCATATGATAATTTCTACCGTAACTTGTCAAAATCGCTGGAATACTTCCTGCCCCTAAGCCTAAAATCAATATTTTGTCATAATTTCGACGAGCAATATCGTATTCGGTAAAGGTCTCTGCAAATGCAACGTGTAAGCTTCCGAATGAATAATTGACAGATTTAGCATTTAATTTAATCTTTCCGTATTCATATACGACTTGCATCGTCGGATTATGTTCCGTACTGATGTTTTCCCATACTTCAGTAATGAAAAAACTCTTCAAGTATCGCCATGAGAAGGCATAGGGATTTTTCGGTGGACTCATCAGGCAAAGAAACGATTATTTACGCTATCTTGCACATCTATGATACCGATTTCAACCCTACGAGGCTTTGCCAGTGATAATAATGCGACTGTTCATCCGTCCGTAATGCAAAACCTGCACCGAGTTAATCAGGGGCATTTGGTTGGTTACGGACATGATGATTATACCCATCAAGTTGCGTCCATAATTGCTGAATATTTAGGGGCAACAGCCGTTCATTTTCTTTACTTAGGCACGGCGGCAAATGTATTGTGTATACAGCATTGTTTGAGGTCGTATGAAGCAGTAGTCTGTTCTTCGGGCGCACATATTGACGTTGACGAATGTGGTGCGCCGGAGCATTTTTCGGGTAATAAACTGCTGGTTATCAATAAAGATAATGGGAAAATTACACCGAATGATTTAGTACCATACTTAGCGTACAGGGGTTTAGATTACAAGGTGCAACCCAAGTTAGTCTCCATATCTAATCCGAATGAATTGGGTTTGGTTTATAACCCGCAAGAATTACTAGCTATCAGTGAGTTTTGTAGAGCCAATGATTGGTATTTTCATGTGGACGGCGCAAGAATATCCAATGCTTGTGCGTATCTGAATGTATCATTAAAAGCCCTTACGGCTGATGTCGGTGTGGATATTCTTTCACTTGGTGGGACGAAAAACGGTCTCATGGGTGCGGAAGCTGTTGTCATATTTAATCCAATTTTGGCTAAAGATTTCGTATTCACGCAAAAGCAAGGGATGCAGTTAGCTTCTAAGATGCGTTACATAACAGCTCAATTTGAAGCCTATTTTACGGATGAAATATGGTTGAAAAATGCCCGTCATGCCAATCACTTAGCGCAACTTTTGGGAAAATCAATTGAAAAATTCCCGCAAGTGGAACTCGTACATTCGGTTGAAAGTAATGCTGTTTTTGCACGACTTCCTAAAAATTGGATTGAAAAGCTATTAGAACAATTTTTCTTTTACGTTTGGGATGAAGAGCAAAATATTGTTCGGTGGGTCTGTTCTTGGGACAGTCAAATAGAAGATGTAGAACAACTCATTAATTTGTTGAACCTATTAAATAATTAATGAATTCAAACGGATTAAATCAAAGACTTAAAACCTTTAGCTTACTTGCTCATTCCTTTGCCTTACTCGCTTCCTTTGCTTGTTCCAAGAAAAAGGAAAACCCTACCCCTACACCCCAAGACACCACCAAAAAGGTTTATCCCAATAAACTAATGGGGGGAGTATGGAAACTCAAAACCTCCTATGTCTTCGATACCCTCACCAAAAGACCAAGCATGTTTTTCGATGTTCCACCTTTAGGTAAAGGGTACATTAATTTTCTTTCCAAAGATAGTCTTGATGTAGGCTATACAAACAAAGGTGCTTATAACATATTGAAGGATACGGTATACATCCAATACGTCTGTAATGACCCGCCCACATGCAGGGTTCAATACTTCTTTGCCTTAAAGAATAATTCAAGCAATACCGAACAACTGCTTGAATTATTTAGTCCGTTACAAAGACGTGTAAACAAAGATGGTGACTCGTTTATCGTTCAAAATTATTATCTCTATACCCGCTCATTATGAAAGTATTAGCTCTTATTTGCTTCTTTGGACTGTGGTCTTCCCTTATTTTCGGACAATCCCCAAACATCGAATGGGAACGTACCCACCCTTTTCCCACCGATAGAAACGGCGTTGCCGTTCCGCAAAATAAAACGGGGGAAGATTGGTATTACCACATTCGGATAGTTTGAACGCACAAAATACAGCCGACGGTTGATTATTATACCAATTACATTATTTATTTACCATATTTAATATTACTAATACCTTATCATAGAAATGATAACCGACAACGGAACGACAAAATTCAGGCGTGCATTGATCTAAAAAGCATTTAGTTTCATTCATTAAATCATCCAAACAAGTAAACACTTTATTCTTGAGAAGGGACACCAAAAGCGTTCGATCGGATTCAACTCAGGACTATAAGCCGGTAAAAAAATTAAACGAATGTTATCTGGGATAACTAATGCTTTATTTTTGTGAAAACTACCGTTATCAAGAATGATAATCTT
>Ga0209573_1002142_pt1 | contig 26578 bp, 30 predicted proteins | sample TNRBio252014_DNA_FD_185870 | JGI IMG/M metagenome (GOLD analysis project Ga0209573, IMG submission 185870) | Wastewater treatment Type I Accumulibacter community from EBPR Bioreactor in Madison, WI, USA - TNR Reactor_6/25/2014_ DNA (SPAdes)... | ecosystem: Engineered > Bioreactor > EBPR >... | reverse complement strand
GTTTTACTCCTTAACTTTACTCTATAAGCAGCCTTATAAGAATTATGTCACACAAATGATGCGTATCGCGCTCCGCTCCACAAAAACCGTCGAAGAACCACAATGTTTACAAAACCATTTTACTGTTGAAAGACCATATTGTTCGTCGTCCTCTATACTAATATATTCAGCTTTTCTACCACACTCAGGACATATCCCATTTCCATCATTATCGCTATTGTCATTACTATCTCCATTACATTCTTTACATTCAATCTCAATATAACCATCTCCTTCGCAGGTAAAACATCCTGTACCTCCAATTTCATCTGGATTGCCTTCACATTCAGGACAAATTTCCTCAATAAAACCTTTATCATCGCAAATAGAACATGGCATCGGCATCTCCTTTACTAACAAACCACTTTAAGCTACCCCACATAGCGGGGTCAGGTGCAAGCCACAGTTAGACCGGTTGATTTGATGTTTGGTTGCCAAAAAAGACAGCAACCCAACTACGCGGCTTAATAGTTTTCATAAGCATATTCCCCATTTTGATCTAAAAATACTAATGCAATCGCATCGTGTACATTGCTATTAGGGTCTTCTCGCTCCCAATGAGCATAAGCTGCTGAAACCGCCCTAGCTAATCCTCTATTGCTACCATAAGCTATCCCAAGTTTTTCGAGTCTTTCGTTTAACTCGGAAAAGGTCATTCTCATGTTTCTTGCTTGTAACTCAACAGCTAAATATCCAATTACCTTATAAACTTCTTTCATAAAATTTCTCCAGTTTGTTGAGTTGATTTGTAGAGATTATATCCATCCATCTTGCCTAACAAGTAGTAGACACCCCAAAAGGGGTCTTGCCTTACGCCGGACAGGTGTATAATTAAGAAATCTATAGCAGTCCACATAGGTGTGTCAATAATCACTCAAAAATAGTCCCCCTATTTTCGGCAAGCATCTGCCCCACATGAATTACCTCCGCCGCAAGCGCCAAAACTCCTCGATCAGGTCCGCGACAAAATCTGGATCAAACATTACAGCCTCCGTACCGAACAGACTTATATCCACTGTATCCGCCGCTATATCCTGTTCCACGCCAAGCAGCACCCCCCAGGAAATGGGCAAGCCGGAGGTCGAGCGGTTCCTATCCCACTGGGCCGTGGAGCGTAACGTGGCCGCTTCCATCCAGAATCAAGCGCTGAGCGCTATCCTGTTCTTTTACAAGGAATACTGGAAAAGAACATCGGCTGGCTGGATAAAGGTTCACCGACCAGCCAGGAGACCGTCGCCGCCTCACAACCGCCGCATCTTGATATTGAGAACCTGCACCCGATAAGCGATCTGGCGCGGCGTCATGCCCAGCAGCCGGGCGGCCTTGGCCTGCACCCAGCCGGCCTGTTCCAGCGCAGCGATCACCCGCTCCCGTTCGTCCAGATCGGGATCATCCAGCTCCATTTTCCCCAGAGCGGCCGTGAATGTCAGGGGCGCGCCGCGCGGATTCAGACCCTTCAGTTCGATCACATCCTGGGCGATCACCCCGTTGGCGCTCATGATCGCACTGCGCTCCAGGCAGTTTTCCAGCTCGCGCACATTGCCCGGCCAGGCGTGGCCCATCAACAGCCGAATAGCGCTGTCGGTGATGGTGAGCGTTCGCCCCTGACGCCCGGCGATCTTGTCCACCAGAAACCGCGCCAGGTCGGGAATATCCTCGGGGCGCTCGCGCAGCGCTGGCATGAAAATGGGCATCACGTTCAGCCGATAGTACAAATCCTCGCGGAACTGGCTGGCGTCCACCGCCGTTTCCAGATCACGGTTGGTGGCGGCGATGATCCGCACATCCACCCGCAAGGTCTGACTGCTGCCGACCCGCTCCAATTCGCCTTCCTGCAACACTCGCAGCAGCTTGGCCTGAAACGTCGGCGAAATGTCCCCGATTTCATCCAGGAACAGGGTGCCGCCGTGCGCCTGCTCAAAGCGGCCCTTGCGCTGATTGAGCGCGCCGGTGAACGCGCCCTTCTCGTGGCCGAACAGCTCCGATTCCAGCAGGTTATCCGGCAGCGCCGCGCAGTTGAGCTTGAGCAGCGGTCCGCCGGCGCGCGGTGAATTGTAGTGAATGGCGCAAGCCACCAGTTCCTTGCCGGTCCCGGATTCGCCGCGAATCAGCACCGTGGTGTTCCACTTCGCCACCTGGCGCACCTGCTCAAAAACCTGCCGCATCGCCTGACTGTGGCCGACGATGCTGTCGAAGCCGTGCTGACCGCGCACCACCCGCCGCAGGCTGTCCCGCTCAGCCTTCAACACCCCGCGCTCGCATTCGACTTCCCAAACGGTGCGCACCCCGCGCGCGATCAGGTTAGCGACCATCTCCAGAAAGCGGGCGCGTTCCGCCAGCCATTCATCATGGCGGGACGGTTGCGCGGCCAATACCCCCACATACTGACCCGAACCGACTCGGATCGGTACGCCAATAAAGGGCAGTTCCCGGTCATACAGCCGCAGACGGTTGAGAAAACGCGGCTCGTCGGCAATGCGCGGCAACACCACCTGTTCGCCACGCTCCAGCACCATTCCCAGCAACCCTTCTCCGGGCAGATAGCGCACCGGTTCACCCTCCGTAGCACGCTGCGGCTGGCCGTGGATGGCGCTGACCCGCAGCGCGCCGCTGTCCGGATCGACCAGGGAGACCGTGCCGCAGCGCAACTCGCCGTGGTCGTGCAAAATCCGTAACACATGGTCGAGCGTTTCCCACAGGGGACAAGGATGACTGAGCACCTGACTGACCCGGAACAGGGTCTCCAGTTGAATGTCCAGCAAGGCCGACCGATCCATAGCGCTGCACTTCCTCTGCGATACTCAGACGGAACCACCATAGCCAAGGGGCAGCGAGACCCGCCAGCGACAGCCGGCGTGATCGTCAGGATCGAGACTGATGACTCCATGCTGTTCGTTGACCACCTCCTGCACCAGCGCCAGGCCCAGACCGACGTGGGTAGCGGTGCGCTTGGTGGTGAAGAACGGCTCGAAAATCCGCCAGCGCAGCTCGGCAGGCACCCCGGGACCGGTATCCTCAATCGTCACGAAGAGCATCTGTTCTTCGATCCCGGTGGTAATGCGCAATTCGCGCGGTTCCTGACGGTTGCCCTCCATCGCATCCAGGGCGTTGTCAACCAGATGCTTGAACATGGCGCGCAGCCGGCTGGCCCGAGCGGTGAGCGCCGGCAGCATCGGCGTCGGCTTCCAGTCCACGATCATCCCGCCGGCCAGCAGGCGCTGCTTGCACAACTCCAGCACTTCGCGCAGCAACTGGTTGATATTGACCGGGGCGACCGCTTCCACGGGCATTGCCGGCACCAGCTCCCGCAACCGCTCCAGCGCCGCCTGACCGGATGTAGTCGCCTGATGCAAGGCCTGGCGCAGCGCCGGATCGCCGTGCGCGCCGCGTCGTTCCAACAGGTCGCGGGCGGCGGCGATCAGGTTCAGCGGCCCCTGCATCTGAAAAATGGCGGCCTGTAGCGCTTCGCGCATACTGCGCACTCGTTCCTGTTCCGCCAGCAGCGCGCGCATGGCGTTCATTCCGACCGCTTCCTGCTGACGCTTGAGCGCTGTGATGTCGTTGGCCATCAGCAGCAGGTAGGTCTGGCGCACCGGCTTGAAAAACGTCGCGGCGCTGCTGTCCTGCTCGCGAAACCAGACCCCGGAACAGGAAAACCAGCGTGGTTGTCCCTTGCCGCCGGGGTCAAAGCTGACTTCCTGATCGCGAAAGCCCTGTTCAGCATGAGATCCCCAGGGGAAGGTCTCGCCCAGAGTCTCGCGCAGGGCGCGCAAGAATTCCGCCGCCGGCTCGCGCACCCGCAGGTCGCCCACCAGTTTTTTGTACTCGTGGTTGTCGAGAATCACCCGCCCGTTCTCATCCAGCAGGGCAATGACCGCCGGCGCGGCGTCCACCATGGATTCGATCAGCGCCTTTTGATAATGCACCTGTTGTTCAAGATGGTGCATGGCGGTCACATCACGATAGATGCCCAGGAAACAGGCGGTTTGCGCCCATTCGTCGCTGACCGGCAGGACGGTCAGTTCCGCCAGGTACACCGTGTCCTGCTTGCGGCGGTTGGCCAGCAGTCCGGTCCAGGGCTGACCGCGCCGGATCTGCCGCCACATCTGTTCGTAGACCCGGGACGGCGTGCATTGATCGGAGAGCAGCGCGGTGCTCTGGCCCAGCACTTCGCTGGCGGTGTAACCAGTCACGTCGGTAAAGGCGCGATTGACATAAAGAATGCGGGCCGCGGTGTCAGTCAGACAAATGGCGGTAGTCAACTGATCCACGACCCGGGCGAAGACCCAGGGCGGCGGATTGGTCGTGACCGACCAGGGAGGCTCCACATCGGATCCGGTGGAGGAGCGGCCAAAGGTTTTTTGATCGTTCTCAGGGGTCATGGGCGTACCCGGCGCGGCGCGATGGTGGAAAGAGTGATGAAAACTAAAGTCATGCAAAACCATGACCAGTGGGGTCATTCGGGGTCCAGTCCAGCGGAAAGCCCGGCAGTTCCGCTGGATGTCGCTTTGCAGCGGCGTCCACCCCCATCCGGCGCTCTGCGGCATTGATGACAACACGGACGTTCCCCTTCGGGAATGTCGTAAAGCCGACAAGGCCCCGCCGGTTCCTGGCCTGAAGCGCTCTCGGCAACTCACTGACTGCCAAGCGAATGATCCGGGGGGATACCCTTGGCATGATTGCTGCCCGATGTCCTGCCCAACACGGAGGCCGTCATGCACGAATACCTGCTGATCCTGCTGGGCGCGACATTGGTCAACAACGTGGTGCTGGTCCGATTTTTGGGGCTATGCCCCTTCATGGGCGTTTCCAACAAGATCGATGCGGCGCTGGGTATGGGCATGGCCACCGCCTTTGTGCTGACCCTGGCGGTTTCGGCCAGTTGGTTGCTGGAACACTACGTCCTAGCGCCGCTGGGCATCGAGTTTCTGCGCATTCTGGCGTTCATCCTGGTCATCGCCGCCCTGGTGCAGTTCACCGAGATGTTCATCCGCAAGGTCAGCCCGACGCTCTACCAGGTTCTAGGCATCTACCTGCCGCTGATCACCACCAACTGCGCGGTGTTCGGCATTGCGCTGCTCAACGTGCAGCAGCGCTACAGTTTTCTGCACAGTCTGCTGTATGGCATCGGTTCGGCGCTGGGCTTCACCGTGGTGATGGTGCTGTTCGCCGGGCTGCGGGAGCGGCTGGCGCTGGCCAGCGTACCGGCCGCCTTTGCCGGCGCGCCGATCTCTTTTATCGTCGCCGGCCTGCTGGCGCTGGCATTTATGGGGTTCGCGGGCTTGCCGGTTCGTTGACGGATCAGGCAGCGCCCCATGGGGAGACCGCACATGATTTTCGCTGCTTTGGTGCTCACTGCGTTGGGTTCGAGCCTGGGCCTGCTGCTCAGTCTGGCCGCCCGTTATCTCCAGCCGCCGCCCGACGCCCGGCGCGCGGAAATTTTGGAATTATTGCCGGGGGTGAATTGCGGGCAGTGCGGCTATCCGGGTTGCGGCGGCGCGGCGGATGCGCTGCTGAACGGCAACGCCGCACCGACGCTGTGTCCGCCGGGCGGATCAGCGCTGGCGCGGGCGCTGGCGGCGAAGCTGGGGCGGCCATTGGACGGCGGCGATGCCGGTCCACCACTGCTGGCCCTGATCGATGAGAGTCGCTGCATCGGCTGCGCTCATTGCGGCAAGCGGTGTCCCACCGACGCCATCATCGGCGCTCCCAGGCAGATTCACGCCGTTTTCCAAGAGGCTTGCATGGGTTGCGGGCTGTGCGTCGAAGTCTGCCCGACCGAATGCCTGCAACTGCGGCCCCAGACACCCACCTTGATCACCTGGCGCTGGCCCAAGCCGGCGCTGCAAGGAGGATAAGCGATGCGCCTTCATGACTTCCGGGGCGGCGTCCATCCGCCCGGTCGCAAGCAGCTCAGCGCCGATCAGCCGATTCAGCCGTTGCCGCTGCCGAACCGCCTGTACATTCCTCTGCAACAGCACGCCGGGGGACCCGCGCTGCCCATTGTGAAAGCCGGCCAGAAAGTGGCTAAAGGCGAGTTGCTGGCGCGGGAACAGGGCGCAACCTCCGCGCCGTTGCACGCGCCCAGTTCCGGCCTCGTCGTCGCCATCGGCGAATCGACCGCGCCGCATGTTTCCGGTCTGCCCCTGCCGGCTATCCTCCTCGATCCCGATGGCGAGGATCGCTGGATGGAACAGGACCTACCGCCCGACCCGCTGGCTCTCGACCCGGAAGCCGTCGCGGCCCGGATCGGTGCGGCGGGCATCGTCGGCATGGGCGGCGCGAATTTTCCGGCCGCGGTCAAGCTGAGCAAGGCCCGCCAGGCCGGGGTGCGCCTCTTGGCGATCAACGGCGCGGAATGCGAGCCTTATGTGACCTGCGATGACCGGCTGATGCGCGAACGGGCGGCGGAAATCGTCGATGGCGCGGCGATCATGCTGCACGCCCTGCAAGCGCCGCGCGCAGTCATCGCCATTGAAGACAACAAGCCGGAAGCGATTCAGGCCATGCGCGCGGCCTGCGGCCACGATGCGCGCATGCAGGTGCTGAGTTTGCCGACCCGCTATCCCACCGGGTCCGCTAAACAGTTGATTCAAATTCTGACGGGCCTGGAAACGCCCGCCGGGGGGCGCGGCACCGATACCGGGGTGCTGGTTCACAACGTCGGCACCGCCTATGCCGTGCAGCGGGCGCTGCGTCAGGGTCGGCCGCTGATTTCGCGCATCGTCACGGTCAGCGGCGCGGCGGTCGCGGAGCCACGCAATCTGGAAGTTCCGATCGGCGCGCTGGCGGCTGATCTGCTGGCCCATTGCGGCGGGGTCAGTGACGATCTGGCGCGGGTGCTGATGGGTGGACCGATGATGGGTCAACCGTTGCCCAGCCTGCAAACGCCGGTGATCAAGGGCACCAACGGCATTCTGGCCCTGACCGCAGCGGAACTGGGTCCCGAACCGCAACCGGCGCCCTGCGTCCGCTGTGGGCGCTGCGTCGAAGTCTGTCCGATGGGGCTGATGCCGGTGGAAATGGCCCAGCGGGTGCGGCGCGATGACTGGGCGGGAACCCTGGCGCTGGGCCTGAACGACTGCATGGCCTGCGGTTCCTGCGCCTACGCCTGTCCGTCGCAAGTCCCGCTGTTGCAGTACTTCGCCCACGCCCGTGGAGCGCTGGCGGAGCAGCGCCGGGCCGAGCAGAAGGCGAACTCGATCCGCCAACTCATGGAACAACGCCAAGCGCGACTGGTGCGGGAAGAACGCGCCAGAGCCGAAGCCGCAGCGCAGCGGCGGGCGGCGAAGCCGCGCGGTAACACAGCGGCCCGTGAGGTGCGGTAATGAACCTGAATCTGCCGGCTGCCCCCCACGCCCATGCGGGCGACAGTGTTCACCGGTTGATGTGGGCGGTGCTGCTGGCGCTCGCGCCGACGACCCTGTACGGCGTTTTTCTGTTCGGTTGGCCGGCATTCAACCTGCTGGCGGTGACCCTTTTGACCGGTCTACTGAGTGAGGCGCTCTGTCTGGGGTTGGCCGGGCGAGCGGTGCACCCGGCGCTGCGGGATGGTTCCGTACTGTTGACCGGGGTATTGCTGGCGCTCTCACTGCCGCCCTGGGCGCCGTGGTGGATCGGCGTCATCGGCGGCGGCTTCGCCGTCGTGGTCGGCAAGCACATCTTCGGCGGCATCGGCCAAAACCTGTTCAATCCGGCGATGCTGGCGCGGGTCATGCTGCTGGTATCGTTCCCCGTGGAAATGACGACCTGGCTGGAGCCGCGTCCCTGGTTCTCGGAGAGCGCGCCTTCGTTTCTGGAAGGGTTGCGCATCACCTTCGGCCACTTCCCGATAGCCGACGGGCTGACTGGACCGACCCTCCTGGGCCACCTGCGCACGGAACTGACGCTGGCCCATCCGCTCGGCGAGATTCTGCCGGGACATTACCCGCCGGGCATGACCCTGTTGGGCTGGACCAGCGGCAGTCTGGGCGAAACCTCGGCGCTGCTGATTCTGCTCGGCGGGCTGTGGTTGCTATGGCGGCGGGCGATTACCTGGCCGATTCCGGTGGCGATGCTCGGCGCGGTGCTGGCGCTGGCCAGCCTCTTCCACGGGATCAATCCCGAGCGGTTCGCCGGTCCCTTTCTGCACCTGACGTCGGGTAGCGTGATGCTGGGCGCTTTTTTCATCGCCACCGATCCGGTCACTTCGCCGCTCAGCCGGCTGGGACAGGGGGTATTTGGCGCAGGGTGCGGCGCGCTGGTCTACATCATCCGCACTTGGGGCGGCTACCCCGAAGGCGTCGCGTTCGCGGTGGTGTTGATGAACGCGGCGACCCCGCTGATCGATCACTATATCCATCCGCGCATCTACGGCCGGACCTGGCGCGGTCAGCCACGCCCCGCGCTCGTCCGGCGGGAACCCGGAGTGGACCGGCATGATTGAGCGACTGCTGGAGCCGGAGAACCGGCAGACTCTGCGCTATCCGATGGCGCTGCTCGGTGGGGTGGCGCTGCTCACCAGCATGGCCATCGGCATCGCCGACCGGCTGACCCACGCCGACATCGCGCAGCGGCAACTGGACGATTTGCAGGCCACCTTGCAACAGGTGGTGCCCGCCCGGTATTACGACAACGAACTGGTGCGCGACACCGTGACCGTGGATGACGCGGGTCGGCCGGTCGTAGTCTACCGGGCGCGGCGGAACGGGCAGGTGCAGGCCGTGTGCTATCAGGTCAGCGCGCCGGGTTATGGCAACACCGCGATGCGGATTATTCTGGGCGTGGACCGCGCCGGCGCGTTGCTGGGCGTCCGGGTGGTCAGTCATTCCGAAACGCCAGGCTTGGGTGACAAGGTTGAAGCTAGCCGCTCTGACTGGATTTTGAAGTTCACGGGCCGCTCGCTGAACGATCCGCAGCCGGCCAGTTGGGGGGTCAAGAAGGATGGCGGGGTGTTTGACCAGTTCACCGGCGCCACCATCACCCCGCGCGCGGTGGTCAAGGCGGTTAAGGGCGGCCTGGAATTTTTCGCCGCTCATCGCGCGAAACTGCTGGATGAATCCGCTGCCCTTCCCACGCCGGAGAGGGATGAAGTCGGAAAGGGGGCTAAGTCATGAACGACTATCGCACTATTTTCGCCGACGGCCTGTGGCGCAACAACGTGGTGTTTGCCCAGATGCTGGCCTTGTGCCCGCTGATGGCGGTGACGACCACCGCCACCAACGGTCTCGGCATGGGCTTGGCTACCACCGGGGTGCTGCTGACCGCCAACATCGTTATCGCCAGCTTGCGCCATTTCATCGTCGAGGAGGTGCGCATTCCGGTGTATGTGCTGCTGATCGCGTCGCTGGTCACTTTGGCCGACATGGCGATCAACGCCTGGCTGCACGATTTATACAAGGTGTTGGGCTTGTTCATCCCGCTCATTGTTGTCAACTGTTCGGTGCTGGGCCGAGCTGAAGCCTTTGCTTCCCGGCAGCCGGTGCTCGCGGCGGCGGCGGATGGTCTGGCGATGGGGTTGGGCTACACGCTGGCCTTGACCGTCATTGGCGGTTGCCGCGAAGTGTTGGGCAGCGCCACCCTGTTCGCTCAGGCTTCACTGCTGCTGGGTCACGGATTTGCGTTTCTGGAAACCACCCTGATTCAGGATTACCAGGGTTTCCTGCTGATGCTGTTGCCGCCAGGCGGGTTTCTGGTGCTGGGCTTTCTACTCGCGGGCAAGCGGGTGCTGGAGCAACGCGGGCAGCGGGTTCAGGGCGCTGCGCCGGTGAAAGGACAACTGGGCAGTCCCATCCACTGAAACGAGGTTCTTACTTATGCAAGTCAGCGTCGCTTATCTCGAACCGGGCCAACCGCTCTGGCTCAACGTCAACGTACCGGAAGGAAGCACCGTGCAGGTTGCTATCGAGCGTTCCGGGATTCTGGATCGCAGCCCGGATTTGAATCTCAAGAAGCAGAAAACCGGGATTTTCGGCAAGATCGCTAAATTGACTGCGCCGCTCGAAGAGGGTGATCGAGTGGAGATCTACCGACCGATCACCGTCGATCCCAAGACTGTGCCGCAGCGGAAAATTGCGGCGCCGGATGATGATGACGACGATTAGCCGGATCCCTGTTGCGTCAGCGCCGCAAAGGCGTTCCTCTATAGCCTCCCACCCATGACGGGCGCTGACGCCCCGCTAGCACCCGCCCCGCAAGCTGCGCAAGACTGCGCCTCCCTCCCTGCCAGGCCCTGGCCCCAAACCCGTTGCGGCGATCCGGAATCCCATACGGTTCCAAGCGGGTAGACCGGTCTATCGCTCTCGTTCACAGACGCCCTGCTTCAACGCTACAATAGCTGCGTTTTTTACTCCAAAATCCGCGCACCGCTGCCCGTCGCGGGCGGATTTCAAGCACTACATAACGTCCACCCACCGCGGTTGTCCGCGCTCGCGGCAGCCCTCACCTCATCAAAGGGGTTTTTCCGTGCTCGAAAACTATCGTCAACACGCTGCCGAACGCGCCGCCATGGGCATTCCGGCACTGCCACTGGATCCAAAGCAGACCGCCGATCTGGTCGAACTGCTCAAGAACCCACCCCAGGGTGAAGAAAACTTTCTCCTGGATCTGATCACTCATCGGGTTCCGGCCGGCGTCGATCAGGCCGCCTATGTCAAGGCCGCATTCCTGACCGCCGTCGCCAAGGGTGAAGCTCAGTCGCCGTTGATCTCCCGGGTACGGGCCACCGAACTGCTCGGCACCATGCTGGGCGGCTACAACATCCAACCGCTGATCGATCTGCTCGACGACGCTGAGTGCGCCCCCGCCGCCGTCCAGGCGCTGTCCCAAACCCTGCTGATGTTCGACTACCGGCATGGCGTCAAGGCCAAAGCCGACGCTGGTAACGCCCACGCCCAGAAGATCATGAAGTCCTGGGCCGAGGCCGAGTGGTTCACCAGCCGGCCCAAGGTCCCGGAAAAAGCCACCGTGACCGTCTTCAAAGTCTCCGGCGAGACCAACACCGACGACCTGTCGCCGGCGCCTGACGCCTGGAGCCGTCCGGATATCCCGCTGCATGGCCTGGCGATGCTGAAGATGGCCCGTCCCGGTATCGAACCCGATGAACCCGGCAAGATCGGCCCGCTGAAGTTGATTGAATCGCTGAAGCAGAAAGGCCATCCGGTCGCTTATGTCGGCGATGTGGTCGGCACCGGCTCCAGCCGCAAATCCGCCACCAACTCGGTGCTGTGGTGGACCGGCGAGGACATCCCCTACGTCCCCAACAAGCGCTTTGGCGGCTACTGCCTCGGCGGCAAGATCGCCCCGATCTTCTTCAACACCCAGGAAGACGCCGGCGCGCTGCCCATCACCGACTGCGACGTGACCCAGATGAACATGGGCGATGTCATCGACATCTACCCCTACGCCGGCAAAATCGAGAAAAACGGCGCGGTCATCTCCACCTTCCAATACAAATCCGACGTGCTGCTGGACGAAGTGCAGGCCGGCGGGCGCATCAACCTGATCATCGGGCGCGGCCTGACCGACTGGGCGCGGGAAGTGATGAATCTCGGCCCCAGCACGATTTTCCGCCGCCCGGTCGCCCCGCAGGATTCCGGCAAGGGCTTCACCCTGGCGCAGAAGATGGTCGGCAAAGCCTGCGGCGTCGCCGGCATCCGTCCGGGCACCTACTGCGAGCCGAAGATGACCACGGTCGGTTCCCAGGACACCACCGGCCCGATGACCCGCGACGAGCTGAAAGACCTGGCCTGCCTGGGCTTCTCCGCTGATCTGGTCATGCAGTCGTTCTGCCACACCGCCGCCTATCCCAAGCCGGTGGACGTGCAGACTCACCACACCCTGCCCGACTTCATTTCCAGCCGCGCCGGCGTGGCGCTGCGTCCCGGCGACGGCATCATCCACAGTTGGCTGAACCGGATGCTGCTGCCCGATACGGTTGGCACCGGCGGTGATTCCCACACCCGCTTCCCCATCGGCATCAGTTTCCCCGCCGGTTCCGGTCTGGTGGCCTTCGCGGCGGCGACCGGCTCCATGCCGCTGGATATGCCGGAATCGGTGCTGGTGCGCTTCAAGGGCAAAATGCAGCCCGGTATTACCCTGCGGGATTTGGTCAACGCCATCCCCTACGCGGCGATTCAGTCCGGTCTGCTGACCGTGGCGAAGGAAGGCAAGAAAAACATCTTCTCCGGACGCATTCTGGAAATCGAGGGTCTGCCCGACTTGAAGGTCGAGCAGGCGTTTGAACTGTCCGACGCTTCCGCCGAGCGCTCCGCCGCCGGCTGTACGGTGCGGCTGAACAAGGAGCCGATCATCGAGTACCTGAACAGCAACATCACGCTGCTCAAGTGGATGATCGCCAACGGCTACCAAGACCCCAAGACCCTGGAGCGCCGGATCAAAGGTATGGAGGAGTGGCTCAAGAATCCGACCCTGATGGCGCCGGACGCCGATGCCGAATACGCGGCGGTGATCGATATCGACATGAACGCGATCAAGGAACCGTTGCTGGCGTGCCCGAATGATCCGGATGATGTCAAGACCCTGGCCGACGTGGCCGGCGAGAAGATCGACGAGGTGTTCATCGGCTCGTGCATGACCAACATCGGTCACTACCGCGCTGCCGGCAAAGTGCTGAGCGGTCAGGCGAATATCCCGACCCGGCTGTGGATTTCCCCGCCGACCAAGATGGACGCTCACCAGTTGAGCGAAGAAGGCTACTACGCGATCTACGGCGCGGCTGGAGCGCGAATGGAGATGCCCGGCTGCTCGCTGTGCATGGGCAATCAGGCGCGAGTGGCGGATGGCGCAACCGTGGTATCCACTTCGACCCGCAACTTCCCCAACCGGCTGGGCAAGGGCGCCAACGTGTACCTGAGTTCGGCGGAGCTGGCGGCGGTCTGCGCGCTGCTGGGCAAGATTCCGACCTTTGACGAGTACATGAAGTACATGGGCGAGATCGGAACCAAGGGCGCTGAGATTTACCGCTACCTGAACTTCAATCAGGTCGCGGAGTATCAGCAGGTCGCTGATACGGTGAAGCTCGCCGCGTGATGCGCTAAGCAGAACGCCCCTCTCCCGCCGGGAGAGGGGCAAGAGTGAGATCCAGCTGAGTCCCCGGCTTAGAAATTGTCTAAAAACTCATCTAAGTACCCATTCTCAATAGGTTTTCGTCATTCCCGCGAAGGCGGGAATCCAGGCAGCCGCTGAACAACGGGATACCCGCTTTCGCGGGTATGACGAACGGGGTCGTTTTTGATCTGAAAAAGATAAAATCTATCGGTAAACGGTATAACTATCTGATTAGAAAATATGTAGAGTTGGCAAGAGCTAACGCTACGAGGTTTTCTGGTCAAACGCTTACGGGCGTTTTTCGACAGTCTCTCAGACTGTTCTACGGGCTGGCGACCTCCCGACAGAGCGTCAGGGGGTATGGACATGAACCTCCTGAGCCTGCTCCATCTGGTGGATGACATCCTCTAAATTGATCTGATCGGGATTCTCGCTGGATTGCTCGCGCAGCCGCGCTGCCAGGGCCAACTGCTCCAGGGTTTCGTGGCGACCATCCGGTTGCTGGACAAAAGCCGCCCAAGGGACAAACTTGGTCAGCGGGAAGCGCTGCCCAGGCTGGGGCGAAATGTCAATATGCAATCCTGAGATATACAACACCCGCTTACCCTGATAACCATGTTCCCGGACGATGGTCCGGAAAGTGCGGTCAAATTCCACCTGAGTATTGACCTGGGCGGCGGTCAGCAGTGGATGGGGCGCGGTGATAATCCACGCCATCGGGTCAAACAGATTTTGTTCCAGGTGACTGCGGCCCTCCAGGTCACCCTGAATATCCCGTTTGAAGCGGAAATACTCAGGCAACAACCGGTCGCCGATCACTTCACACTGGCCATCCGCCCAGCCGGTGCGTTCCATTAAGCTGCGCAGCTCGGGTGAGACCGCCAGACTCTTGGCCGTGCTGCGGCAATGCACCGGCTGGAACTGGCGATCAGCGGTCGGCTTTGCCAATCGATCCAGATTCAGAAACAGTCCCTCGTCGCGATTCTCCCGGAGTAACTGGTTGTCGATGGTGACCAGATACGCCTCTCCATGGCGTTCCAGGAGAATATTGTCCCGGGCGAACGCGTATTCGTCCTGATACCAGCGCAGCACCGCCTCGATCTTGCCACAACTGGCGGTCAGATGTCGGTCTTCGCTTTGAATTCGGCGATAAACGCCAAAAACGCCGCTCGCCGGGTCGTAACCAACATGACTGGCATGGATAATCACCATGTCCCGCCCGTGCTCGGCGTGCGGCGCATGGCGGTCGGTGGCGATGATGCCGCCGACTTGACCGTGATTGAACGGGAATACCCCAAAGTGCTTGGTGATGAGGATAATCGGATAGCCCTGGTTTTCGTCCGAACAGAAGGCGCGGGACGGCATAATCTTGCCCGACGCAAAACCCAGCGACTGGCACCAGTTATACAGACGCGGAATGAAGGTGCTGTAGCGCAACATCATCCCGGCGATATGGAAATCCGCCATCAGGGCGCGAATATTGGCGGTGGACGAATACATGGCGATCAACCTGTGACGTAATCATTCGGTCCCCTCGCCCCTGCCAAGGGGGAGAGGTTGAGGGTGAGGGGGCCAGTCGTTGAATTCACGACCCTCACCCTCAACCCCTCTCCCGCCAGCGGGCGAGGGGAGTGAGCGGTTACCCTGTGACAGGATCCTCCCCTCAGTGTAGTCAACGGGCGAACGACCCATCGCCGGAATGTCCACGGCGTACCCGGTTTTTCCCATCAAGGTACGCTGGCTGTTTTCATCATTCCTTCATCCAACGGTCATCCCTCTGTTGCCGCCGCTCCGGAAAATCCGGACCATGGCTATCAAACCTACCCCACCTCTGCTTCATCGCCGGCTGCGCATTAGCCTGGTCACTGAAACCTACCCGCCAGAGATTAACGGCGTCGCCCTGACCATCGCCCGCTGGGTTGAGGGTCTGCGGCAGCGTGGTCACGCCGTGCAACTGGTTCGGGTGCGTCAGGACGACCACGCGCCAAATCCTGCGGACTCGCTGGATGCCTTGGGTCTGCCCGGTTTCCGCATCCCCGGCTACCCGCAACTGCAAGGTGGTTGGCCCGCCACCTCAAGCCTGTTGCGATCCTGGCGGCAGACCCGTCCGGATCTGGCGCACATTGTCACTGAAGGGCCGCTGGGTTATTCGGCCCTGCGAGCGGCGCAGCGGCTGGCGATTCCGGTCTCGACCAGCTTTCACACTCATTTCCAAAACTACAGCCGCCACTACCACCTCGGCTGGCTGGCGACGCCGATCATGGCCTATCTGCGCCACTTTCATAATCGGGGCGTACAAACCCTGGTTCCGACGGAGGAATTAGCCGGGCAACTGCAAGCTCTCGGATTTCTGCGGACCCAGGTGTTGGCGCGGGGCGTGGACACCACCCTGTTCACGCCGCAGCGTCGTGATCCGTCTCTGCGGCAGCGCTGGGGCGCGGAACCCACCGATCCGGTGCTGCTGTATGTCGGACGGCTGGCGGCGGAAAAGAATCTGGATCTGGCGATCCGCGCCTTCGCCCGCATCCGCCAGGAGCAACCCAGCGCCCGGCTGGTGCTGGTGGGCGATGGTCCGCTCGCGCCCCGCCTGCGCGCCGCTCATCCCGAATTCGTGTACTGCGGCGTGCGGCAGGGCCGCGATCTGGCGGCTCATTACGCTTCGGCGGATTTGTTCCTGTTTCCCAGCCTGACCGAGACCTTTGGCAATGTGATCCTGGAAGCGATGGCCAGCGGCCTGGCGATAGCCGCGTTTGACTATGCCGCGGCGCGCGCGCATGTCGCCCCTGACCGCAGTGGCCGACTGGCGCCGTTTGGCGACGGGGGCGCGTTCATCGCCGCCGCCACGGCGCTGGCCAGCGACAGCAACGCGCTCCGGCGCATGGGCCAGGCGGCCTATCAGACCGCACTGGGTCTGGACAGTGAAAGGGTTTATGACCGGCTGGAGACCCTGTTTCTAAACGCTGCGACTGGAGAAACCTCATGTCCGATTCCCTGTTGAATGATGTGATCGAGCGACCGGCTCCACTCTGGTCGCGCTTGACGGAAAAGGAACTGGGCTGGTGCCTGCGGCTACAGCAGATCGTGCATCAGCGCCGGGTGGTGCGGCTGTTCGCAGTGGTCAGCCGCCTGGGCGATGGTGGGTTCTGGTATGCGCTGATGGCGGCGCTGCTGCTAACCCAGGGTGCAGCGGCGATTCCCGTGGTCGGGCGGATGCTGGTAGCGGGCGCAGTCGGTCTGGCGTTATATAAATGGCTGAAGACGCGCACGACCCGCCCCCGCCCCTGCGCCCGGAATGACCAGATTCAACCACGGGTCGCGCCGCTGGATCAATACAGCTTTCCCTCCGGCCATACCCTGCATGCCGTAGCCTTCACGCTCATCGCCGTAGATTACGCCCCGTTGCTGGCCTGGGTGCTGTTGCCCTTCGCGCTGCTGGTGGCCCTGTCGCGCCTGGTGCTGGGCCTGCATTATCCCAGCGACGTACTGGCCGGCGCGCTGTTGGGAACGGTCATGGCGTTGCTGGCGCTACCTTAATCGTTCATCCCGGTTTAACCCGTCTGTCAACGCGCTGCAATGCGGTTTTTCTACCCTCGTCCACCGTGTATTCGTTGACCGCCCATGGAGGCCGCCTTGAACACCGAACCGCTGATCCACGCCAATCCCGCTGGCGCAATTCCTGCCCGCCGTTTCCTGTCGCCGCCAGGGTCAAGCGCTTTGCATGTGGCGCTGGCCCGGTCGCGTGAAGAGCTTCAGGCGGCGCAGCGCCTGCGCTACGCTATTTTCGCCGGCGAGATGGGCGCAAAACTGCACAACCGCATCCTCGGTCTGGACCACGACCGTTTCGATCCCTATTGCCAGCACCTGATCGTGCGCGACGCTTTCGGTCAGATCGTCGGCTGCACCCGTATCCTGAGCGCGGCGGCGACCCGCCGCACCGGCGGGTTCTACTCGCAAACCGAATTTGATCTGACCCCGGTGCTGGAGCACCCTGTGGAGTGGACTAGCGGCGGTCATCGCGGAACAACAAGTGGATTACCTGATCGGCTGCGCCAGCATTCCACTGGGTGCGGATGGCGGCGCAGCGCGGGCGCTGTACGCTGAACTGGCGCAGCGCCATCTGGTCCCGGAGGCGCTGCGGGTTCGCCCGCATCTGCCATTGCCACGCTATGACGGGGTCGCTTGCAGCGACTTCAGCATACCGCCGCTGCTGAAGGCTTATCTGCGGCTGGGTGCGCAGATGGGCGGGGAGCCATGCCTGGATCCGGATTTCCGGGTCGCTGATGTCTTTATCCTGTTGTCGACTCAGCGGATTGAGCGCCGTTACGCCCGGCGCTTTCTGGACCTGGAGCAATGACCGAACACCGGCAAACCGGGGTCGCTCGCGCCGGACGCCGCAGTCTGCGGCTGCCGCTGCTAACGCTGTATATCCTGGCGGGGGTGCTGATCGCCGCCGCGCTAGGGCCGGGCCGGCAGCGGCGCTATGTCTCCACCCGCCCACTGATGTGGTGGAGTCGGGGACTGTGCCGGATTCTGGGGGTGCGGCTGTGGGTGCAGAACGCGCCTTATCCGGGTGCGGCGCTGTTCGTCGCCAACCATATTTCCTGGCTGGACATTTTCTGCATCGCCGCCGTGTGTCCCACCCACTTTCTCGCCAAACAGGAGGTCGCCGACTGGCCGCTGTTCGGCTGGCTGTGCCGGCGGGCGGGCACGGCGTTTATTCGGCGCGGCGGCGAGAATGGCGCGGGGGCGGCGCTGGAGCAGATGGTCTGGCGTCTGCGTCAGGGCGAACGGGTGCTGGTATTTCCGGAAGGGACATCGACCAGCGGCGAAACGGTTCGGCGCTTCCATCCCCGGCTGTTCCAGGCGGCGATTCTGGCCCGCTGTCCGGTGCAGGCCATCGCGGTGCGTTATCCACATTCCAGCGGCTGCAATCCGGTCGTACCCTTTGTGGGCGACGACGAACTGTTGCCCCATCTGTGGCGGTTGCTGGGCGAACCGGGCATTGCGGTGGAAGTGCGCTTTGGCGCGGTCCATCTCGCGCCGCACCCCACCCGCGACGCGCTGGCGCGGCAGACCCAGGGAGAAATCAGTGAATGGCTGCTGGAACCGGCGCGGGAGCGGGCTTCTCAAAACCCATAATTTGCTATAGAAGCCTGTATAAATTTGAGCTAATGTAAGGTTCAGCGGATGGCTTGGATCGGGGGCAAAGTCCAGCCATCCGCGTTCAGTGTTTGCATAATCATCCTTATAACTAAGGAGCAAAGTCATGCTAAAAGTTCATTCAACCGTTAGGTTCATTCTCTTATCTTGGATAAATTGCCTGGGATTGTCGTTTCTTTTCTTTTCTCATCCAGCCTTCACAGCCACTTTCGTCAGTGGTCTGAGCACACCTACCGGTATCGCCATTCATCCTCAACAACGGCTATTGTATATCAACAGCGGTGCCAGTGGGACTCTATGGAAGGTGCCGATTCTCTCTAATGGCGCGGCTGGTGCAATCAGCGTCGTAACAGACCAATTTAATCCAACCAGCCAAATCAATTTTGATGCTGCTGGAAATATCTATGGTATTGTTACAGATTGTCGATATGGTGATGGTTGTGTCGAATGGGTAGATAATTCAGGAACTGTTTGTCGTGCGAATTATAGTGAATATATTGGTACAGGTTTTGGGATAGAAACACCAGGTATTTCAAGCAGCCGGTTTTTTGTTGCTGGAGGTGAGTACAGCAAATATCTTTATCAAAACATATTATCAGCATTTAATTTAGGACTTTCGCTTGGAAGGGTCTCAATCACTATATATAGTATATATTTCGCTAATTATCCAACTATATGTAGGGTACAAGCGAAAGTCCTATAATTGTGGCGGTTATGCAGACCACAGTGGATTTGAGTCCTGTGGCCCTTTCCGCTATATGTATTACCGCGCCAGTCGGGCCGATTTGGTAGGCAGCAAGGATAATGCCGTATTCAGCATCAACATCAATAGCGGCAATTGTACGCCTCTGGTTTCCAATCTGGTTCAACCCAATGGTTTAGCTGAGGACAGCCAGGGGAATCTTTATATCGCTGACACGGGCACGGGCAAAATCATCAAGCGCACTCCTCTAGGACAAGTTGTTGAAATCACAAAGGGTTTGTCTTCCCCTTCCGGCTTGGTTTGGGACAAGCAGACCGGCCGACTTTTTGTCGCCGAGACCGCCGCGAACCGAGTGAGCACGATTCCCACCGGAGTTGCCTTAGCGGGCAGTCTCTACTTCAAGGTACGCAATCCTTCCGGCGGCTGGTCGGGTTGGCAAACGATGCCCGGTGGTTTCAAGAGTCCTTCGGAACCCGCCGCTGTATTGGATACTAATCTCAATCTTCATATCTTCGCCCACAAAGCGGATAACACACTATGGAGGAATCAGCGCACTCCGGGAGGAGTATGGACGGGTTGGAAATATATGTCCATGAGAACCAGTTCAGCTCCTAGTGCTGTGGCGGTGGGCAACGTGATTTATCTGTATACTCGTGGTTTGGACGACAAAATCTGGATGAGCACACGTAGCACTACTGGAATCTGGAGTACGTGGTCGCTAACACCTATGACGCTTTCGCCCGAGGGTCCAGAAGCGGCTGCGGACAAATTAGGAAACACCTATCTTTTCCAGCGTTTTTATCAGTGATATCACCGTTCAACCCTCCCACCCCCGCCCCTCTCTCTATATAGGGAGAGGAGGTTTTTAATACAAATTCTGAGATTATGGTGCGGGATAACGTCCTTGCTCATGCGCTTCCCCAGTCCCAATGCCTTTAGGGTAACCGTTCACTCCCCTCGCCCGCTGGCGGGAGAGGGGCTGGGGGAGAGGGCAGGAGATTCAGCGGCTGACCCCCTCTCCCTAACCCTCTCCCCCTGACCAGGGGGAGAGGGGGCTGATCGCTTACCCTTTCGGATAGAGCCGCATCAGTAGGATTCGTGAGTCGTTCATCTTATTCTTCAGGACGACGAGAAAACGCTTGCGCCCCTTTCACCAGTACCGCCCAAAATCCGGCCCGCGCTCCGGCAACGGGCGCGGCCGACCCTGCTCATCAATGGCGACATAGACAATCACGGCCTCGGTCACCTTGTCCGCCAGCAGTTGTCCATCGCGGGCGCGCTGCGCGAACACTTCGACCCTGACCGTGATCGAAGTCTTGCCTACTTTCTGAATCCGGGCGAAACAGCTCACCAGGTCGCCCACCGCGACCGGCTGGTGAAACTCCATCGACGTCACCGCGACCGTCGTCACCCGCCCGCCGGCGTACTCCACCGCCACCACACTGCCGGCCACGTCCATCTGCGCCATGATCCAGCCGCCGAAGATATTGCCGTTGGGATTGGTATAGGCGGGCATCGCCAGAATGCGCACGGTGGGCTGGCGGTCGCGTGGAAAAATATCCTGCTGTCCCGTAGACATCGAGGTGAAAACTCCAAAAGTGAGGGCCAGGCCCCGGAATGGGCGGCGCAGCGTGACCGGGATGACGAGTCAGCGGCGGCTGATGCATTTCCGTCCTGCCGCCTGCTCAACTTGCCGTTAACTGGACTATGATAATGCACTGAAAACCGATAACCCTAAAGAGACAGAGGATCAAGTGTGATGGCGCGAAGCAGAACGGTAGCCGTCTATGCCGGCGAAGAACTGGGCCGTTACGGATTCGAGGATCACCCGTTCGGCGAAGACCGCATCCATGCCTTCTGGGACGAGATGCATATCCGCCACCTTGATTACCAGGTCCGCGTGTTCCAGCCGGCCATGGCGACCGAGGCGCAACTCAAGCTGTTCCATACCGACGATTATGTTGAGAAGGTCAAGGTCTTCTCCGAAGCCGGCGATGGTCTGCTGGATTACGGCGACACGCCCGCCTACAAAGGCGTGTTCGAGGACGCTTCGTTTGTGGTCGGCACCGTCATCGACGCCACCCGCAAGGTGATGAATAACGAGACCCGGCGCGTCTTCGTTCCCATTGCCGGCCTGCATCACAGCATGCCGGATACCGCTTCCGGCTTCTGCGTGTTCAACGACGTGGGCGTGGCGATCAAAACCCTGCAACAGGAATATGGCCTGGAACGGATCGCCTATGTGGATATCGACGCCCATCACGGTGATGGGCTGTTCTACCCGTTCGAGTCTGATCCTACGGTCATCTTCGCCGATATTCACGAAGACGGCCGCTACAACTTTCCACAAAGCGGATTTCCGCACGAGGTCGGCAAGGGTCCCGCCAAGGGCCGCAAGCTCAACATTCCGCTGTTGCCGCTGTCCGCCGACGACGATTTCATGATGATGTGGGACAAGGTCGAGGGTTTCCTGCGCCAGTGGCAACCCCAGTTCATCTTTATGAACTGCGGCGCGGACGGCCTGGACGGCGATCCACTGGCCCATCTGCATTATTCCCCCCGCGCCCACAGCCGCGCCGCCCGGGGACTGTGCCAGATCGCCGAGGAGTTCGCGGAGGGCCGCATCGTGGGCGTCGGCGGTGGCGGCTACGATTTGCGCAACGTCGGCAAAGCCTGGGTCGCCGTGATTGATGCTTTCCTGGAAAGTCCGATGCGCTGAAGCCTCCGCCCGTCCTCCCCGATGATGGCCCGCGCCCCGCCCCGTTCGTAAAAACCTGCCTCTCGCGGTCAAAATAAGGTAGTATTCAGCACTTTCCATCGGTTCGCCCGCGCTTTCCCTCGAAAGCAGCGGGCGCTTGCCTTTGCAGAGGTCGCGAATGTTCAGTCGAGAAATGCGGATCGCCGGGTTTGACAACGAATTGTGGGCTGCTCTACAGGGTGAGCAGCGGCGCCAGGAAGCCCATATCGAGCTGATCGCCTCGGAAAATTACGCCAGTCCGCGTGTGCTTGAAGCCCAGGGTTCGGTGCTGACCAACAAGTATGCCGAAGGTTATCCGGGCAAGCGCTATTACGGCGGCTGCGAGTTCGTCGATATCGCCGAACAACTGGCGATTGATCGCGCCAAGCAACTGTTCAAGGCTGATTATGCCAACGTCCAGCCCCATTCCGGTTCGCAAGCCAACGCGGCGGTCTACATGGCGCTGCTGGAGCCGGGCGAAACGGTGCTGGGCATGAGTCTGGCGCATGGCGGTCACCTCACCCATGGCGCCAAGGTCAATTTCTCCGGTCGGTTGTACCAGGCGGTGCAGTACGGGCTGGACGAAGCGACCGGCGAGATTGATTACGCCCAAGTGGAGCGGCTGGCGCTGGAATGCCGGCCAAAAATGATCGTCGCCGGGTTCTCGGCCTACTCGCGGGTCGTTGACTGGGCGCGCTTCCGCACCATCGCCGATCAGATCGGGGCCTGTCTGTTCGTGGACATGGCCCACGTTGCCGGGCTGGTGGCGGCGGGCGTTTATCCGACCCCGATTCCGATGGCCGATGTGGTGACCACCACCACCCACAAGACCTTGCGCGGTCCGCGCGGGGGTCTGATTCTGGCCCGCTCCAATCCCGAAATTGAGAAGAAACTGAACTCGCTGGTGTTCCCCGGCACTCAGGGCGGGCCGCTGATGCATGTCATCGCCGCCAAGGCGGTGGCGTTCAAGGAAGCGCTGGAACCGGAATTCGTGGACTACCAGAAGCAGGTGGTCGCCAATGCCCGCGCCATGGCCGGAGTGTTTGTTGAGCGCGGCTATGACATCGTGTCGGGCGGTACGGATAATCATCTGTTCCTGGTCAGCCTGATCGCCAAGGGCCTCACGGGCAAGGCTGCCGACGCCGCGCTGGGCCGCGCCTGGATCACCGTCAACAAGAACGCTGTGCCCAACGACCCGCAGTCGCCGTTCGTGACCAGCGGCATCCGCATCGGTTCGCCGGCGATCACCACCCGTGGGTTCAAGGAGCGCGAGTCCCGGGAGTTGACCGGCTGGATCTGCGACATCCTCGACGATCTGAACAACGAAGCCGTGATCGAGCGAGTGCGCGGCCAGGTGGCTGAACTGTGCGCCCGGTTTCCGGTATACGGCTGAACCATCGACTAAACGCGCGAGGCGGCGGCAATGCACTGTCCGTTATGCGGGACTCCGGATACCCGGGTGATTGATTCGCGGCTGTCGGCGGAAGGCGACAAGGTGCGCCGGCGTCGCGAATGCCCACGGTGCAATGCCCGCTTTACCACTTATGAAGTCGCGGAATTGCTGATGCCGCCGGTGGTGAAGCGCGATGGCCGCCGCGAGCCGTTTCTGGAAGACAAGTTGCGCACCGGGCTCATCCGGGCCTTGGAAAAGCGGCCGGTCAGCGCCGAACGGATTGAAGCACTCATTCAGCGGATCAGGAACCGCGCCCGCGCCAGCGGCGAACGGGAACTCAGCAGCCAGCGGATCGGCGAGTGGGTGATGGAGGAGTTGCGGGGTCTGGATCCGGTCGCCTATGTCCGGTTTGCTTCGGTTTATCGCAGTTTCCAGGATGTCAACGCCTTCCAGGTCGAAATCGAACGCTTGCAGAGTACCCCGCCCGATCCGGCGGATTCCGAGTAATGTCCCCTGACGATTACCGCCACATGGCCCGCGCCCTGATGCTTGCCCGGCGCGGTTTGACCAGCACCGACCCCAACCCGCGCGTCGGTTGCGTACTGGTCAAGGATGGAACCCTGGTCGGTGAAGGCTGGCACCGGCGCACCGGCGAAGCGCACGCCGAGGTGATCGCCCTGGACGCCGCTGGCGAACAGGCGCGCGGGGCCATCGTCTACGTCACCCTGGAACCCTGCTGCCATCATGGCCGTACTCCGCCCTGCACGGACGCCCTGCTGAATGCCGGCGTGGCCCGTGTGGTTGCGGCAATGGCCGATCCCAATCCGCAAGTGGCCGGTCGCGGTCTGGAGATTCTGCGCACGGCGGGCGTCGAGGTGGATTGTGGTCTGCTGGAAGCGGAAGCGCGGGCGCTGAATCCCGGTTTTATCCAGCGTATGACCCACGGCCGGCCCTGGGTGCGAGTCAAGCTGGCGATGAGCCTGGACGGGCGCACGGCGCTGGCTTCGGGCGAAAGCCAATGGTTGACCGGTGCAGCCGCGCGACAGGATGTGCAGCGCCTGCGAGCGCGCAGTTCAGCGATCCTGAGCGGTATCGGTACGGTGCTGGCCGACGATCCCAGTCTCAATGTCCGTCTGCCAGAAGCGACCCGCCAGCCCTTGCGGGTGATTCTCGACTCCGGGTTGCGTACCCCGCCGACCGCCCAAACGTTGCGGTTGCCCGGTCAAGTCGTGATTTTCACCGCTGTTGCCGATCCCGCCGCACAAGCGCCATTGCGGGCAGCCGGTGCAGAACTGGTCGTCACGCCGCGCGCCGACAAGGGTTTAAACCTGTACGCGGTCATGGCGGAACTCGCCCGCCGCGAGTGCAACGAATTGCAGGTGGAATGCGGTTCGACCCTGGCCGGTGCGTTGTTGCAGGCGGGGTTGGTGGATGAACTGGTGGTGTATATGGCGCCGCTGTTGCTCGGCGACAAGGCGCGCGGGCTGTTTCAGTTGCCGGAATTGACGAAGATGCAGGAGCGGCAGGAATTGGAAATCCTGGATATGCGAGCGGTGGGAAGGGATTGGCGGGTCAGACTAAGGCCGGCGAGATGAAGTTGGATATGGATGGTGCTATCGATATAGGAAGAGGTAAAAAAACCGGATTAACTCTACCAGAAAATAAGTTTCAATAAGTGATTTTATGCTCAGAAATATAAATATCTCAAATCAGTTTTCTTCTACCGAACGCATTGTCGTTTACCCAGGCGACTGTCTAGATTTTTTAAAGGCTATCCCAGATAGCGCTCTTCAGCTTATAGTAACGTCTCCTCCATATAACATCGGAAAAGAGTATGAAAGAAAAATTAATCTCCAAAGATATCTTGCACAACAATCTGAAGTAATTAAGGAATGTGTCAGAGCACTTTCAGATCAGGGAAGTATTTGTTGGCAAGTGGGTAACTATGTTGAAGATGGAGCAATTATTCCTCTGGACACAATACTATACCCGATATTCAGTAATCTTGGTATGAAAATGCGCAATCGTATTATCTGGCATTTTGAACATGGCCTGCACTGTTCAAGGCGATTTTCAGGAAGATATGAAACAATAATTTGGTTCACTAAGACTAGAAACTATTTTTTTAATCTTGATCCCGTTCGTATACCTCAAAAGTATCCAGGAAAAAAATACTTCAAAGGACCAAAAGCTGGGCAATATTCATGCAATCCTCTTGGCAAGAATCCAGGTGATCTTTGGATCATTCCAAACGTAAAGAATAATCATGTCGAAAAAACGGATCATCCTTGTCAATTTCCGGTTGAACTTGTTGAAAGACTCATTCTTTCTCTTTCGGATGAAGATGATTGGGTATTTGACCCGTTTCTAGGAGCGGGAACATCAATTGTTGCTGCAATTCGCCACAATCGAAGAGGAGCAGGAGCTGAAATTGTAGAAAAATATATCAATCTTGCCCATGACCGTATACGACAAGAAATTGCGGGCACCTTAAAAACTCGCCCTATGAATAAGCCTGTTTATGATCCAGAAGCATCTGGTAGTAGCTTGAGAACTGCCCCTTGGACGCAGCAGACGGTAGATCAATTGAGATTATTAGAAATGGATGAAGGATATTCCGTCAAATGAAAATCATTGAAATTTACTCTCATTTAAATGGATTAGAGTTTCTATTAGTCCATAAACCAAAACTGTGGGAAGAAATCCAGGAAGTTATTAATTATGTAGATGCGGAAGCCTGTAAAAACAAGATATCGAAAGAAAAAGGGATGATAGGCAAGCTTCTTTATAGTCCAATTAGTATGAATTCTAGGTTCAAAAAGCTTCTTTCTGAAACTGGATGGAATGAAAGTAGAGTCAGCTATTGGGTTACAAAAAATGAGAAACTTATTAGAAAAACTTTAGCACTTGACACGCAAGAGCAAAAGAAAGAGATAGAAGAAGCTGGAGAAATCCCCATTTTTAGCTATAACCAGACTGACTTTGTAAAAGAGAGAGTTGCAATAGAAATTCAATTTGGTAAATACTCATTTGTCGCCTATGATCTTTTCGTGAAGCATCTTGCTTTTTATATAGGCGACAAGATTGATGTAGGAATCGAGATTTTGCCGATGAAGTCACTTCAAGCTCAAATGAGTTCTGGCGTCGCTTACTATGAAGGGGAGCTTTATAATGTTATAAGACAAGGACGTGGAGTGCCAGCGGTTCCTTTGGTGATTCTAGGTATTGTACCATAACCTCTCAGTTACACCCTGAAATTTCAGAAAAACTTTTATAAGAATTTTATGGTTCTTCGACGGTTTTTGTGGAGCGGAGCGCGATACGCATCATTTGTGTGACATAATTCTTATAAGGCTGCTTATAGAGTAAAGTTAAGGAGTAAAACACGGGGAGGAATTCTGATGACCGAGACGGAGGTATTCGAGTTAATCTTGGGGATTAAAGAAATCCGCGTTGATCGAGTGGATTGGAAAGATCAAAGTCTTCATATTTATTGTAG
>Ga0209573_1002141_pt1 | contig 26586 bp, 23 predicted proteins | sample TNRBio252014_DNA_FD_185870 | JGI IMG/M metagenome (GOLD analysis project Ga0209573, IMG submission 185870) | Wastewater treatment Type I Accumulibacter community from EBPR Bioreactor in Madison, WI, USA - TNR Reactor_6/25/2014_ DNA (SPAdes)... | ecosystem: Engineered > Bioreactor > EBPR >... | reverse complement strand
CGAGACGGCCCAGCGCGTGCGCGACGCCATCGCGGCGGGCATGGGCGAGGACCGCATGGTCGAGGCCCCGCGCACCGGCATGGGGGCCGAGGACTTCGCCTATTTCGTTGCGCCGGGGAATGGCGTGAGAGGCGTCTATTTCGATGTCGGCGGCACCCTACCGTCCGAGGTCGATACGGCGGCCGGCCACCATTCGCCGGAATTCCGCATCGAGGCCGAACCCTCGGTCACGGTCGGGGTCGAGGCCATGGTGCTGGCGGGTATGGCCCTGATGGCCCCAGATGGAGATGCCGGGGCGGAATAACGGCGCTCTGCCTCATCGTCGCCTTGATCGGGGCCTAGAGGCGCTCCCCCAAACGCCCGGTCCGGGATTTCCCCGACCGGGCGCTTTTTCGTTTTCAGGTCCTTTGATGCCCTTTCCGATTGTCCATCCCGCGCTGGCGCGCGCCCTTGATGAGCGCGGCTACGCCGAGCCGACGCCCGTGCAGGCGGCCGTTCTGGAAGACGGCCTGGAGACCCGCGATCTGCTGGTCTCGGCCCAGACCGGATCGGGCAAGACGGTCGCCTTCGGCCTGGCAGCGGCCCCGACCCTGCTGGGCACCGATGAGCGATTCGGCGGGGCCGATCTGCCCGTCGCCCTGGTCATCGCCCCGACGCGGGAACTGGCCATGCAGGTTTCGACCGAACTGACCTGGCTCTATGCGCCAGCCGGCGGTCGCATCGTCACCTGCGTCGGCGGCATGGATGCGCGACGCGAACAACGCGCCCTGGCGCAGGGCACCCACATCGTCGTGGGTACGCCCGGTCGTCTGAAAGACCATATCGAGCGCGGCAATCTGGACCTGTCGGCGGTGCGGATCGTCGTGCTGGATGAGGCCGACGAAATGCTCGACATGGGCTTCCGCGAGGACCTGGAGTTTATCCTCGACGCCGCCCCGGCCGAGCGCCGGACCCTGTTGTTCTCGGCCACCATCGCCCGCGACATCGCCGCCCTGGCCCGCAAATACCAAAACGACGCCGTTCGCATCGACACCACCAACCGCAATGTTCCGCACGGCGACATCGAATATCGCGCCATGCGGATCGCGCCCAATGAGGTCGAGCACGCGGTGGTCAATGTGCTGCGCTTCTTCGAAGCCCCGGGCGCGCTGGTCTTCTGTTCGACGCGCGACGCGGTGCGTCACCTGCAGTCGTCGTTGCTGGAGCGGGGTTTCAACTCGGTCGCCCTGTCCGGCGAAATGGGCCAGCGCGAGCGCAACGATGCCCTGCAGTCGCTGCGTGACGGACGCGCGCGTGTCTGTGTCGCCACCGATGTCGCCGCACGCGGTCTGGATCTGCCGGATCTGGGCCTGGTCATCCATGCCGAGCTGCCGATGAACAAGGCCGGGCTGCTGCATCGCTCGGGCCGAACCGGCCGGGCGGGCAAGAAGGGCGTGTCGGTCCTGCTGGTGCCGCACACCCGCCGCCGCAAGGCCGACATGCTGATCGGCAATGCGGGTGTCGACGTCGTCTGGTCCGGGGCCCCGACCGCCGACGAGATCCGTGCCAAGGACGAGACGCGCCTGCTGTCGGCCGACGTTTTTGCCCAGGAGACGACGCCGGAGGATCTGGCCCTGGCCCAGCGCCTGCTGGCCGAGCGATCGGCCGAAGACATTGCCGCGGCCCTGATCCGGCTCCAGCGCAAGGACCTGCCGGCCCCCGAAGACCTGCTGGACCCCGGCGAGCGCCCGGCTCGCAAACCCCGCGACGGAAACGACACCGCAGCCCAACCCTGGCCGGGTGAGCGGCTTCAGGAAGACGAAACGACCTGGTTCCGCATGGATGTCGGCCGCAGCCGCAATGCCGACCCCAAGTGGCTGATCCCGCTGATCTGTCGCCTCGGCCACATCACCAAGCGTGAAATCGGCTCGATCCGCATCTACCCGGACGAAACCCGCTTCCAGATCGCCCTGACCCACGCCGACCGCTTCCGGGAGGCGGTGGCGGCTTCGGGGGAAAAGGATGTGACCATCACGCCGTCCGAGGCCCCGGCCCCCGGTGGCTATAAATCGGGGCCCAAGCCCCGCTTCGACGACGCTGACGGTGCCAAGCCTTTCAAGAAGAAGCCCTTCGCCAAGCGCGCCAACGGCGACCCGCGCCCGCCGCGCCTGCCGTTCAAGCGTGCCGAGCACGCGGAGGCCCCCGAGGCCGCGCGCGGACCGTTCAAGAAGAAGCAGGGCTTCAAGCCCAAGGGTGCGCCCCCAACCGGCAAAAAGTCCTTTGCCAAGAAGCCGTTCAAGGCCAAGGCGCGCGGGTAGCCACGGCCCTACGGGGCGCTAAAGTGGGGCAGAGCCTACCGGAGCCGCACCCATGATCATCGTCCATCACCTCAACGACAGCCGTTCTCAGCGCGTGCTTTGGCTGCTGGAAGAGTTGGGGCTGGAGTATGAGGTGCGACGCTATCAGCGCGACCCCGAGACCATGCTGGCCCCGCCCGAACTGAAGGCCATCCACCCGCTCGGCAAATCCCCGGTCATCGAGGACCAGGGTATCAAGGTCGCCGAGACCGGGGCGATTTTCGATTACCTCCTCAACACGGATGGCCAGGGGCGTTTGCGCCCGCCGGCCGACACCGAAGAGGCCCGGCGGTTCACCTACTGGATGTACTATGCCGAAGGCTCAGCCATGACGCCGCTACTCCTGCGCCTGATCTTTGCCCAGATTCCGGCCAGGGTGCCCTTCATCGCCCGACCGATCGCCAACGGAATCTCCAGGGGCATGAACGCGCGCCTGATCCAGCCGCAGTTGGACAACCACCTCGGCTACTGGGAGTCCGAGCTGGCCCGCTCGGAGTGGTTCGCGGGCGATCAGTTTACCGCTGCCGACATCATGATGAGCTTCCCGCTCGAAGCCGCCGCCGCCCGTGCCGGTGCCGGCGGCAAGCCGCACATCGCCGCCTTCCTTCAGCGCATCCACGCCCGTCCGGCGTATCAGCGCGCGATCGACCGTGGCGGCCCCTACAGTTACGCCTGACGGAAACAACGCCTATATGGCGAACCGAAACGCCCGTTTCGCGTTTACGGAAAGCGATGCACAGGCCCGAACCACCGCCTCCGTCCTCCGGTGCCCGGCTCAGGGGCCAGACCCTGCGCCTGGCCGCCTCGCTTCTGGTCGGGCTGCTGGTGATGCTGGTCACAGGCCTGATCGGGATGGCGCTGACCCGCGCGGTGCTTTGGTCGCTCGCGGCGGCGATAGTCTTCTGGCTGTGCTGGCTGGTCGCGATGAGGATGTGGCTTAGGATGAACCGACACCGCTCTTGAAAAAGGCGAAATTGGGACCTATCCTCTTCCCCCACTGAACGCCGACCGCCACGCCCGCGGTCGGCTTTTCATTTCCCAGGGCGACAAGAAAACTACCCGATAATGGAAAAAGTGCCGATGACCGCCGGGGGATACCAGTCCCTCGACGAGGAGTTGAAGCGTCTCAAGTCGGTGGAGCGCCCCAATGTGATCGCGGCGATCTCCGAGGCCCGCTCGCATGGCGATCTGTCTGAAAACGCCGAATACCACGCCGCCAAGGAGCGGCAGGGCTGGATCGAGGGCCGTATCGCCGAGATCGAGGACAAGATCTCGCGCGCCCAGGTGATCGACGTTTCCAAACTGTCCGGGGCCCAGGTGAAGTTCGGCGCGACTGTCACGGTCGTCGATGAGGACACCGAGGAAGAAGGCCGCTACCAGCTGGTCGGCGAGCACGAGGCCGACGTCAAGGAAGGCCGCGTCTCGATCACCTCGCCGATCGCGCGGGCCATGATCGGCAAGGAGACGGGCGACGTCGTCGAGGTCAACACGCCTGGCGGCGTAAAGGCCTATGAGATCCTCAAGGTCGAGTGGCGCTAGAGTCACCCCTGTCGATCTGGACCGTCACCGACGGTCGTGCCGGTATCGAGAACCAGGCGCTGGGGCTGGCTGAAGCCATCCAGCGCCTGACCCCGGCTGAGATCACGGTCAAGCGGGTGCGGTTCCGGTCGCTGTTCGATCGCTGGCCAAATGCCCTCAGGATCGCGCCCGATGCCATGCTGACAGCGGATTCCGATCGGATCGGGCCGCCCTTCCCCGACCTGGTCATCGCCAATGGTCGGGCCAGCCTGCCGTTTTCGACACGGCTGAAGCATCGCTCCGGTGGCCGGACCTTCGTGGTTCAGCTCCAGGACCCCCGCACCTCGCTGACCGACTTTGATCTGGTCATTCCGCCGCTGCATGACGGCCTGACGGGACCGAACGTCCTCGCGATCCTGGGGTCACCGAACCGGATCACGCCCGAACGCCTGGTCGAAGGGGCCGGGTCCTTCCGCGAGGCCCTCGCCGGTCTGCCACAGCCGCGCGTGGCCGTCCTGATCGGCGGTCGATCCCGGTCCCACGACCTCGGTGCCGAGCGCGCCCAGGTCCTCGCCGATCAGATCGCCGAGGCCGTGACCGACACCGGGGGGTCGTTGATGATGACCTTTTCGCGCCGGACCCCGGTGGCAGCGCGGGCCATCCTGACGTCGCGCCTGGCGGCCCTGCCCGGGATGATCTGGGATGGCGAAGGACCAAACCCCTATTTCGCCTTTCTGGATCTGGCCGACCACATCCTGGTGACGGAGGACTCGGTCAATATGGCGACGGAGGCCGCTGCCACCGGCAAGCCGGTGCAGATCCTGGGCCTGGACGGATCCTCGCCCAAGATCGAAGGCCTCCACGCCGCTCTCCAGGCGCGCGGGATCGCCCGCCCCTTCGCGGGCCGGCTTGAGACATGGACCTATGCGCCGCTGAACGAGACAGACCGGGCCGCACGAGAGGTCCTGGCGCGGATGCGGGCGCGAGCCCAGGCGGACAAGCCCCACACCCGACACCCCACACCCTAGTCCCCTGCGCTCCGGCGCTTTATACCGCCGCCCATGAGCACGTTCCGCACCCTCGACACCGCCGGCGACCTGACCGGCCAGACCGCCCTCGTCCGCGTGGATTTCAATGTTCCCATGGAGAACGGACGGGTCACCGACGACACCCGCCTGCGCGCTGCCCAGGCGACGATCAACCGCCTGCGCGAAGCCGGGGCCAGGGTGGCCCTGCTGGCGCATTTCGGGCGGCCCAAGGGCGAGCACGTCACGGATATGAGCCTGGAGCCGATCGTCGCGCCGCTGGCCGCGCTGCTGGGCGCGCCGGTAGCCTTCGCCTCTGACTGCGTGGGCGAGGCCGCCCGGTCGGCCATCGCGTCCCTGGACGACGGCGGCGTCGTGCTGCTGGAGAACGTCCGCTTCCACAAGGGCGAGGAAAAGAACGACCCGGCCTTTGCCGCCCAATTGGCGGCCCTGGGCGATCTCTACGTCAATGACGCCTTCTCGGCGGCGCACCGCGCCCACGGCTCGACCGAGGGCATCGCCCGCCTGCTGCCCGCCTATGCCGGGGAATCCATGCGCCGAGAGCTGGAGGCCCTGGATGCCGCGCTCGGCAGCCCCAAAAAGCCGGTGCTGGGCATCGTCGGCGGCTCCAAGGTCTCGACCAAGCTGGACCTGCTCCAGAACCTGGTCAGCAAGCTGGACAAGCTGGCCATCGGCGGCGGCATGGCCAACACCTTCCTGGCGGCCATGGGTCAGGATGTGGCCGCCTCGCTGTGCGAGCACGACCTGGGTGACACCGCCCGCGAGATCATCAAGGCGGCCGACAAGGCCGGCTGCGAGCTGTTGCTGCCGGTCGATGTGGTGGTCGCCACCGAGGTCAGCCCGAATGCCGAGGCGCATGTGCGCGAGCTGGGGCAGCTTCTGCCGGAAGAAAAGATTCTGGACGCCGGCCCGGCCACCGTTGCGCGGCTGGAAAAGGCCATGACGGAATCCCGCACCCTGATCTGGAACGGCCCGCTGGGCGTGTTCGAGGTGCCGCCGTTCGACGCCGCCACGGTGCGCGCCGCCCGCACGGCGGCGGCCCTGGCGCAATCGGGCGCTCTCGTCGCCGTGGCCGGCGGCGGCGATACGGTCGCGGCCTTGAACCATGCGGGCGTGGCCGAGGACATGACCTTTGTTTCCACCGCCGGCGGGGCCTTCCTGGAATGGATGGAAGGCAAGGCCCTGCCGGGCGTCGAGGCTCTGAGAACCTAGTCCGTTTTTATTTGCAATCGACTCGCTGCGATGCCAGTTTGCCCGTCAGGAAGCGGGGAGTTGTCATGTCGGAATTCATCTCTGTTGAAGATCGTGGCCATGTTCGTCTGATCGGGCTGAACCGGCCGGAAAAGCGTAACGCCTTCACCTTCGACATGCTGGCCGAGCTGGCCCAGGCCTATACGGACATGGCCGCAGCCCCGGACATTCGCTGTGGCGTCGTCCACGCCCATGGCGTGATGTTCACCGCCGGTCTGGATCTGGCCGATGTCGCCCCGCGTCTGATGGCCGGCGATAGCATCGTCACGGACGGCCAGATCGACCCCTGGGGCATCTATGGTCCTCGCTGCCCCAAGCCGGTGGTGGTGGCCGTGCACGGAAAGTGCCTGACGCTCGGCATCGAGCTGGCCCTGGCCGCCGACGTCGTCGTCGCCGACGAGACGGCCACCTTCGCCCAGATCGAGGTGGCGCGCGGGATCTTTCCCTTCGGTGGCGCGACCATCCGCATGGCCCAGGCCGGTGGCTATCAGAACGCCATGCGCTGGCTCTTGACGGGCGACGAGTTCGGCGTCGAAGACGCCCGGCGTCTGGGATTGGTCCAGGAGATCGTTCCCGCCGGTCAGGCCGTGGAGGCAGCCGTCGCCCTGGCCGAGCGGATTTCAGCCCAGGCCCCCCTCGGCGTCGCCGCTACCCTGGCCAATGCTCGCCTGGCTCAGCAGGATCCCGACACAGCCAAGGCGGCCCTGTATGACGAGGTCCGCCGCCTGATGGCCACCGAAGACGCACAGGCCGCCGTTGCCGCCTTCATCCGCCGCGAGACCCCGAAGTTCAACGGTCGGTGATCACGCCCGCGTGACTTTTGCGGCGGGATTGCCTATACGCGCCGCCACAAAATCAAAGTTCACAGGATCCAATCATGAATCTCGCGGCTCTGAACGCGGTGGCTACGGCTATGGTCGCGCCCGGCAAGGGCATTCTGGCGGCGGACGAATCGTCCGGCACCATCAAGAAGCGTTTTGACGGCATCGGCGTTGAGAGCACCGAGGCCAACCGCCGCGACTATCGCGAGATGCTGTTCCGTTCGGACGCGGCGATGAAGGATCACATCTCGGGTGTCATCCTGTTTGAAGAGACCCTCTATCAGGACGCCGCCGACGGCACGCCGCTGGTCGAACTGATCAAGGCCGCCGGCTCGATCCCGGGCATCAAGGTCGACAAGGGTGCCAAGCCCATGGACGGCTTCCCCGGCGAGACCCTGACCGAGGGTCTGGATGGCCTGGGTGAGCGCCTCCAGAAGGACTATGCGCGCGGGGCCCGCTTCGCCAAGTGGCGCGCCGTCATCGACATCGCCGACGGCATCCCGACCTGGGGCGCGGTCAAGGCCAACGCCCACGCCCTGGCCCGCTATGCCGCCATCTGCCAGGCCAATGAGATCGTGCCGATCGTCGAGCCGGAAGTGCTGATGGACGGGGCCCATTCGATCGACCGCTGTGACGAAGTGACCCGCTGGGTGCTGCAGACCGTCTTCAACGAACTGGCCGAACAGCGCGTCGAGCTGGAAGGCATCGTGCTCAAGCCGAACATGGTCATCTCCGGCAAGAAGCATGCGAACCGCGCCGGTGTCGAAGAGGTGGCTGAAAAGACCATCGCCGCCCTCAAGGCCACCGTACCGGCGGCCGTTCCGGGTATCGCCTATCTGTCGGGCGGTCAGTCCGACGAAGAAGCCACCGCCCATCTGGACGCCATGAACAAGATCGGCGGCTTCCCGTGGAGCATGACCTTCTCCTACGGCCGCGCGCTTCAGGCCGCGCCGCAGAAGGCCTGGTCGGGCAAGGTCGAAAACGTCCCGACGGCGTCCAGCGCCTTCCATCACCGCGCCCGGATGAACGGCCTGGCCTCGACCGGCCAGTGGTCCAAGGCGCTCGAAGCGGCCTGATCGCAACGGGTCCGAAACGAGAAAGGGCGGCTCTGGCGAGCCGCCCTTTTTTCATGTCCGCGCGATGGTGGCTGGGGGCGGGCTCGAACCGCCGACCTGTGGGTTATGAATCCACCGCTCTAACCAGCTGAGCTACCCAGCCATCAGCGCGAGACGGCGCGTATATAGGCCTAGCCGCGCCGGTTCAAGACAGGTGCGAAAACTCTCGCAAGCGGCTAGCTTGCTCGCACCGATGACCCGCGCCCTGCACCTTCTGGGGTCCGCCGCCGACGGAGGCGCCGAGACCTATTTCACTGAGCTGGTGACGGCGCTTCATGCCGGGGGTCGCCCGACCTTCGCCGGCATCCGCCGCCATGCTGGACGCGAGGCGCGCCTGAAGGCGGCGGGCGTCCCGTTTGAGGTCTTCAGCTTTGGCTCGCCGCTGGACTGGGGTACCCGGCCGGCCATCCGACGCTATGCCCGGGCGCAAGAGGCCCAGGTTCTGGTCGCCTGGATGAACCGCGCCGCCCGTCATTGCCCAAGGGGTCCGTGGGCGCGCGTCGGCCGGCTCGGCGGCTATTACGATCTGAAGAACTATCGCGGCTTCGACGCCCTGGTCGGCAACACCGCCGACATTCGCGACTGGATCATCGCCCAGGGCTGGCCGGCCGAGCGCGCCCATTTCATTCCCAATTTCGCTGAGCCGGACGATCACCGCGCCCAGAGCCGCGCCCTGCTCGACACGCCACGCGAGGCCCCCCTGCTGCTGGCCATGGGCCGACTGCACGACGCCAAGGCCCATGATGTGACGCTGAACGCCCTGGCCCGAGTCTCCGACGCCGTGCTGTGGATCGCCGGGACCGGCCCGCTCGAAGGCGACCTGCGCCAGCTGGCCCACGATCTGGGCGTGGCCGAGCGCGTGCGCTGGCTGGGCTGGCGCAGCGACGCGGGGGCGCTGTACCGCGCCGCCGATTTGGTCGTTTTCCCCTCGCGGTTCGAGCCGCTGGGAAATGTCGTCATCCAGGCCTGGGCCTACGGCAAGCCGGTGATCGCCGCCGAGGCCGCCGGTCCCAAGGCCCTGATGCGCGACGGCGACGACGGATTGCTGGTTCCCATCAACGACCCTGTCGCCCTGGCCGAGGCGATCACACGGCTGTTGAACCATCCGTCGCTGGGGCGGGCCCTGGCCGAAAACGGCCTGAGGCGTGCGCAAGAGGTTTCCAAGGCGGTCGTCCTGCCGCAATGGGACGCCCTGTTCGATCAACTAGCCGGGGAGCGGGCCTGAATGTGCGGCATCGCAGGCATCCTGGGGGCGGATCAGCCCCCCGAAGCGGCGGTCCGCACCATGATCGAGCGGCTCCAGCATCGCGGCCCCGACGGCATCCGCGTCGAAAGCGGGCCCGGCTGGTGCGTCGCCCACGCCCGCCTGTCGATCATCGACCTCGAAGGCGGCTGGCAGCCGCTCCACGCCGGCGGCTCGACCATCATCGGCAACGGCGAGATCTACAACTACATCGAGCTGATCGAAGCGTTCGGCCTCAAGGACAAGCTGAAGACCGGCTCGGATTTCGAGCCCCTGCTCCACCTCTATGCGCTGGAGGGCGAGAGGGCCTTTTCCCGGCTCCGAGGGATGTACGCCTTCTGTCTGATCGGGGCCGACGGCCGCACCTGGCTGGTCCGCGACCCGTTCGGGATCAAGCCGCTGTACTTGCAGGAGAGCCCCGAAGTTCGGTCGGCGGCCTTCGCCTCGGAATGGCGCGCCTTGGTCGGTTATGGCGGGATTTCAGCCGAACTTTCCGCAGCCAACGCCGAAGAACTCCTCTCGCTCGGCTACACCCTCGGGATGAGCGGCAAGGGCGACGACCTCTACCGCCTGCCGCCCGGATGCGCCTTGACTGCCGAAATCGGCGGGCAAGGGGACCAACAACTCTTCATATCGGAAGCGATTTCATCGGTGCCGCGACGCGCCGGCCAGCCGATGGCAATGTTCGACGCGTTCAACAACATCGTTGTCCCCTCCCTATCGTCTTCCGATGGCGAGGAGGACCGCGCAGGGGTGCGGGCGGCGGCTCGCACTGAACCCCGTCTCGCCCCCTCCACCGGCTTCGCCGGTCCCCCTCCCCCATCGAAGCCGATGGGGGAGGATCACATGCTCGACCGTCTCGACGCCGTCCTTGAAGACAGCGTCCGCGTCCACCAGCGCTCCGACGTCCCCTACGGCCTGTTCCTGTCCGGCGGCATCGACAGCTCCGCCATCGCCACCCTGATGGCCCGGCTGAACGAGCGGCCCGTCACCGCCTTTACCTGCGGCTTCGACGCTCCCGGCGCGCGGGACGAGCGCGCCCACGCCGAGAGCGTCGCCCGCGCCCTGAACCTCGACTGGCGCGAGACCACCTTTGGAGAGGAAGACTTCTGGCGCATCCTGCCGGAGGTCGCCTGGTGCCTGGACGACCCCACCACCGACTACGCCACCCTGCCGACCTGGAAGCTGGCAGAAGCCGCCAAGGGAACGCTTACCGTGGTCCTGTCCGGCGAAGGCGGCGATGAGCTGTTCGGCGGCTACGGCCGCTATCGCCGCGCCCTGCGTCCCCGCTGGCTGGGCGGACGCCCCGCAGAGCCGCAGTTCGACGCGCCCTATCTCAAATACGGCGGCCGCGCCGCGCTGAACACCTGGCGTTACGTCGCCAAGCAGGCGGCCCAACCCTGGATGACGCCCCTCCAGCGCGCCCAGGCCGCCGACATCGCGACCTGGCTGCCCAACGATCTGCTGCTCAAGCTGGACCGCACCCTGATGGCCCACGGCCTGGAAGGCCGCACACCGTTCCTGGACCGCGAGGTCGCCGCCTTCGCCTTCAACCTGCCCGACCGCTTCAAGGTACGCGGCCGCTACGGCAAGTGGCTGCTCCGCAAGTGGTTGGAAAAGCACCTGCCCTCAGCCGATCCCTGGGCGAAGAAGAAGGGCTTCACCGTCCCCGTCGCCACCTGGATCACGCCGCGCGCCCGCGACCTCGCCCCGGCCTTGGCCGCTCACGAGGGCCTGGCCCAGGTCTGCGACATGGAGGTGGTCCGCGCCGTCTTCGAGCACGACGATCACACCTCAGGCCGCTGGCCCCTGCTGTTCTATGCCGTCTGGTGGAACATCCATGTCGCCGGCATGAATCGCCGGGACGCGCTTGAGGCGCTCCTCTCTCCCTGATCCCGTGATCCGCCGGCTTGACCCGTGGATCGGACGAGCCGCTGACGAATTTCATGGGGCATGGCACAGCCCCGCCGCACCTCTGATCCTCGGATCAAGCCCGAGGATGACGAAAGGAATACGATGCGCCACGCTCTCGCCCTGATCGCCGCCTCGACGCTGGTGATGTCCGCCACCGCCTGCAACAGTCAGGAAGCGGCCAATGCCGAGGCCGCTGCCCGCACCGCGCGCGGCGAGCCGGCCGAGAGCCGTCCGGCCAACGGAACCGATCAGGCCCCGGCCTTCGACGGCCAGACCCGCGCGCCGGGCGTGGTGACGCATCAGGCCCTGGCGGTGACGACGATGGCGGAAGGGCTCAACCACCCCTGGGCCCTGCAGCAACTCCCCAGCGGCCACTGGCTGGTGACCGAACGCTCCGGGACCTTGCGCCTGTTCGCTGCCGGCGGTGTTGGCCTCAGTGCCATTTCCGGCGTGCCCGCCGTCCATGCCGAGCGCCAGGGCGGCCTGCTCGATGTAGCCTTGAGCCCCGACTTCGCCACCGACCGGCTGGTCTATTTCAGCTATGCCGAGGATCGCGCCGATGGCAACGGCACCACCGTCGCCCGCGCCCGCCTGTCGACCGATGAGCGATCTCTGAGCGACCTCGAGGTCATCTTCCGGGCCTATCCCTCCTATTCCAACGCCCTGCATTATGGCTCGCGTCTCGTATTCGACCGTGAGGGCCGGCTCTACATCACCCTGGGTGAGCGTTCCGACCTCGAAACCCGGCCTCAGGCCCAGGACCTGAACAGCCATCTGGGCAAGATCATCCGCATCAACGCCGACGGCTCGGTGCCGGCGGACAACCCCTTCGTCGGCCGTAACGGTGCCCGGCCCGAGATCTGGTCGCTAGGCCACCGCAACGTCCAGGGCGCGGCGCTCAATCCGGAAACCGGCGAGCTCTGGGCGGTCGAGCACGGTGCCCGAGGCGGCGATGAGGTCAATATCGCGCGGGCCGGCCGGAACTACGGCTGGCCGACCATCGCCTATGGCATCGAATACCGCGGCAGCTCCATCGGCGACGGCCTGACTGTCCGCGACGGACTGGAGCAGCCGACCTACTACTGGGACCCGGTCGTGGCCCCCGGCGGCGTCACCTTCTATGACGGCGAGGCCTTCCCCGAGTGGCGCGGCAATCTGTTCATCTCGGGCCTGGGCAGCCGCCACCTGTCACGGCTGGTGATCGAGGGAGACCGCGTCGTCGGCGAGGAATGGCTGCTGACCAATCTGAACCAGCGCATTCGCGACGTTCAGGTGGCGGCGGACGGTGCGCTGTGGATCGTCACAGACGATGACAACGGCCGGTTGATCCGAATTGGGCCGGCGCAATAGCACCAGCTATTAATCTAAATGCCTTACTGCGTCCGGGCACATGCGGCATCGCCGTTGCACAGTATCCTGGGGCCCATGACCTCCGCTGAATACGAAGCCATTGCCGACTCCATGGCGCGGCGGTCCCGCCAATGGAAGATGCGGATCTTCATTGCCGCAGTCGTGGCCGTCGTGGCCTTCCCTCTGACATCGTGGGCGGTCGCCCTGGCGTGGTTTCTGGCCTACGGCCTGCTGCAGGCCTTCGAAGGCCGGCTGCACCCCGAAGGCCGTCTTGCCGCCCAGCTTTCACAAGGCCGGTATGTCGCCCTGTGCCTGGCCCAGACGGTGCTCAACAACGTCGTCTTCAGCGCCTATGGGGCGGTCGAGATCTTGTCAGGCACGCTGCTGGGGCTGACATGCGGGACGCTGCTGATCGGCGGCGTCACCATCAACGCCGTCATGGTCGCCCCGGGCTCCCGCACCATGGCGACGGCGGCGATCCTGCCACAGGCCGGCTACGCCTTGCTGGTTCCCTTCGGTGCCCTGGCGGCCGGACTCTCCTATGCCGACACCGCCCAGATCGCCTTTGCAGCGATCATGCTGGTTCTCTCGGGCCTGGGAATCCGATCCTACATCACGCGGCTCTTCGCCGAGACCCAGGCCGCCAGGGCCCAGGCCGAACAGGCGAACCTGGCCAAGAGCCAGTTCCTGGCCACCATGAGCCATGAGATCCGCACGCCGCTCAACGGCGTTCTCGGCATGGCGCAGGCCATGACGGCCGATGACCTGCCTCCACATCAGAGGGCGCGGCTCGAGACCATCACCCAGTCCGGCGAAAGCCTGTTGCACATCCTCGGCGACGTCCTCGACCTGGCCAAGGTCGAGGCGGGCAAGTTGGTTCTGGAAGAGACGGATTTCGACCTGGACGACCTGGTTGATCGTAGCCAGGCCGCATTTCAGGATATCGCCCAGGCCAAGGGCCTCGTCCTAGCCGTCGAGATGTCGACCACCGCCCGAGGGGCCTGGCGCGGAGATCCGACACGCATCCGCCAGATCCTGACCAACCTGATCTCGAACGCCGTCAAATTCACCGAGGTCGGCACCGTCACCGTTCGCACCGATGCTCACGAAGGTGAACTCATCCTGTCCGTCGCCGACACCGGCCCCGGCGTCACCGCTGAACAGCTTCCGGCCCTGTTCCAGAAGTTCGCCCAGGCCGACACATCGACAACAAGACGGTACGGCGGAACCGGACTAGGCCTGCCGATCTGCCAGGAACTGGTGCAACTCATGGGCGGCAGCATCCAGGTCGATCATGTGGTGCCGCACGGCCTGGCCTTCGAGGTGCGCCTGCCCTTGCGCCGCGCCGACGGGCCCGGCGCGAGCAGGACCTCGGATTTAGTGGATCTGGCGGCCTTTGACGGTCGCGGCATCCGGGTCCTGGCCGCTGAGGATCATCCGGTAAACCGCCAGGTTCTCGACCTCCTGCTGTCCCAGGTCGGCATCAGGCCGATCTTTGTCGAAAACGGTGCCCTGGCCCTTCAGGCCTGGCGCAATGAGGAGTGGGACCTCATTCTGATGGACGTCCAGATGCCGGTGATGGATGGCCCGACGGCGGCCGCCGCCATTCGTGCCGAGGAACTGGCGACCGGTCGTGAGCGGACGCCGATCATCGCCTTGACCGCCAATGTCATGGCCCAGCAGATCGAGTCCTACCGGGCCGTCGGCATGGACCTGGCGGTGGCCAAGCCGATCGAGATCAGAAGCCTGATCAGCGCGATCGCATCCACCCAGGCCCCTCACCAGGCCCCGACGTCAGCGCGGCTGAAGTACCATCAAGGTTGAAGCGCCGTGGGCGACGATCCGCCCCTGACTGTCCTTCAGCACCGCCTCAGCCGTCACCAGCGTGCGGCCGGCGTTGATGACCCGCCCTTCGCACCGCAGGGTGCCGCTGTCGGGCTGGATCGGGCGGGTGAAGTTGGCGTGGGTCTCGACCGTCGTATAGCCGACGCCTGCCGGCAGGGTGGTGTGACAGGCACAGCCCGCGGCGCTGTCGATCAGGGTCAGGGCCCAGCCGCCATGGACCGTGCCGAACGGATTGAGCAGGCTGGCGTCCGGCTCGCCCTCGAAGGCACAGAAGCCGGGCTCGACCTCGACTAGATCAAACCGCATCGGCCCGCTGATCGAGGCGGCATTGACCTCACCGCGCGCATAGGCCTGCATCAGCTCCAGGCCGGTCATCCCGGACGGATTCATCAGATGTGAATCGCGTGGCCCAGCGCGCGCAGCGTCGCCTCATGGAAGGCCTCGCCCAGGGTCGGATGGACATGGATGGTGCCGGCCACATCTTCCAGCACGGCACCCATCTCCAGCATCTGGGCGAAGCTGTTCGACAGCTCCGACACATGCTGGCCGACGGCCTGGATACCCAGGATGCGGTGGTCGTCCTTGCCCGCAATCACCCGCACGAAGCCGCCATCGTCGCCGGCCTCGATGGCAAGCGCCCGACCGATGGCCATCAGCGGGAAGGAGGCGGTGATCACATCGTCGCGGCCCTCGACGTCAGCCGGCCCCAGGCCCGCCGAGACGATTTCCGGCTCGGTGAAACAGACCGCCGCGATGGTGACGGGGTCGAACACCGCGTCATGGCCGGCGATGATTTCGGCGACCACTTCCCCTTGCGCCGAGCCCTTGTGGGCGAGCATCGGCTCGCCGGTCAGGTCGCCGATGGCCCAGACGTTTTTCATGCTGGTGGCACAGCGGTTGTCGGTCTTCACGAACGGCCCGGCCATGGCCACGCCCATATTCTCCAGGCCCCAGCCTTGCGTGCGCGGACGCCGCCCGACCGTGACCAGCACCTTGTCAGCGTCCAGCTTGATGGCCTCGCCGTCCTTGGTGGTGACGTTCAGCTTGCCCTTTTCAAAGGCCCCCGCCTTGGCCCCCAGCAACAGTTTGACGCCATGCTTCTCCAGCCACTTCGTCACCGGATCCGTCAGGGCCTTGTCATAGAGCGGCAGAATGCGCTCGGCCATTTCGACGACCGTGACCTCGGCTCCCAGCTTGCGGAACGCGATGCCCAGCTCCAGCCCGATATAGCCGCCGCCCACGACCACCAGCTTGCCCGGAACCTTGTCCAGCGAGAGAGCCTCGGTCGAGGAAATCACGTCGCCGCCAAACTTCAAAAACGGCAGCTCGACCGGCTCCGATCCCGTCGCCAGGATGACGTGCTCGGCCGAAATCGTGATCTCGCCCTCGTCGGTTTTGACGGTGCAGGTCTTGGCATCGGAGAAGGTCGCCCACCCCTTGATGACCTTGACCTTGGCCCGCTTCAGCAGGCCCGAGACCCCCTGGTTCAGCTTCTTGACGATGCCGTCCTTCCAGCCGACCGTCGCCTTCAGATCGATCGCCGCCTTCGACGCCGTGATCCCCAGGGTGCCGCCATCGGCGGCCTTGGCCACCGTCTCGAACTTGTTGGCCGCGTGGATGATCGCCTTGGATGGAATGCAGCCCACATTCAGGCAGGTCCCGCCGAGCCCGTCTCCGGCGTCTACCAGCACGGCCTCCAGCCCCAGCTGGCCGCAGCGGATTCCCGCGACATAACCGCCGGTGCCCGCGCCGATGATGAGGACTTTGGTTTTGATCTGCTCGGTCATGTAATCTCTCTATCCGCCTCTATGGCGGGATCGGACCCCTCACTTGCGGACGGGTCCAGTCCGAGGACCAGCCTCACCATCGGATCCATCCGCGCCTCCATCGACTCATCGGCTCCGGTCACCTCCGCAAAAAGTTCCTTGTCGAGGCCCACGAAGTGCAAGATCTCCACCCGTCGACTGGTGTAGGCCTCTTCAAGGACCGTTCTGATCAAGAAATAGAGCGGTGCGACATCGCCAGACCATTGTTGCGGGATCGCAGAGCTGAAGGGAGATCTTCGCTTCCAGCCGGGGAAGGCCTTCGAACTTCCGACGTTCCCCGGCCTGGCACCCGCTTCGATCTTGATATCGCGCGAAACACCGAAGAATGCCGCCATGAAGGAGAACCGATTATCCTTCGCCCAAGGCAGAATGTGACGCCACATATCGCAGACGTCTTCGCGGTCGATAATCTTGGCGTGCAAGCCGCTCGCGACTCGCTTTGACCATGAGACCACCCTGTGCAGCGTCAGGGTGTCGACGTAGTATCCTGGGGCGACCTGGGCATGCCGAGCGCCGTTCACGTAGATATATTGGTTGGGGCCGTTGTTGTCGGATCGGCCGGGCGCAGCGAGCCAGAGAACATGACGAGTCAGGACCAGTTCGAAGAGGCAAAGGTCCTTCGCATCCACGGTATTGTTGTTGATCAAGGGCGAGCGACCCGATGGGTCGCCAATCCGAAAATCAGGAAACTGTAGCGAGGCTGCGTTGGCGACGACACAGCGCTTCGCCATGATATTCTCATACTCCCGATCAAGGTCATGCAGTATGCGGGCCCGCTCAATCCGTCGGTTTTCTTCCGCCGATGTGTTCTGCCCCTTGTGGATCAAGAGGAACGCCACTCCAGCGGCCAGCACGCCGAGCAGCGCCTGTGAGATCGTCTGATAGATTTCGGCCTGGTAGCTCGGTTCAAATCCGAGCCATGCGAGCATACCGCCCATGGTCCCCTCCCGATATTCGGTCCCTTCCGCCGCCAGCGAGGACGCCGACCTGACCAACGCTGTATTTCACCCCATCCACAACGTCGCCGGATGCTCTAGCAAGCCCTTGATCCGTTGCACGAACACCGCCGCGTCATGGCCATCCACAATCCGGTGATCGAAGCTGGAGGACAAGTTCATCATCTTGCGCACGATCATCTGGCCGTCCTTCACCACCACCCGCTCCTGGATCTTGTTCGGGCCAATGATGGCGACCTCGGGGTGGTTGATGATCGGGGTGTGGGTGATGCCGCCCAGCGTGCCCAGCGAGGTGATGGTAATGGTCGAACCGGACAGTTCGTCCCGCTTGGCCGTGCCGTCCTTGGCGGCGCCCGAGACGCGGGCGATCTCCAGAGCCGTATCATAGGGGTCGCGCGCCTCGGCGTGGCGCACGACCGGCACCATCAGGCCGTTCGGCGTCTGGGCCGCGATGCCCAGGTGCACGGCGTTGTAGGTCGTCAGAACCCCGCCCTCGTCATCATAGTGGGAGTTCAGAACCGGCTGGTCCTTCAGCGCCACCACAATGGCCCGCGCGATGAAGGGCAGGACGTTCAGCTTGGGCTTGCCGGTCCCCTTGTTCTGGGCGTTCAGATGAGCGCGCAGCTCCTCCAGGGCCGTGACGTCGATCTCCTCGACATAGGTGATGTGCGGAATGCGCCGGACGCTCTCGGCCATCTTTTCCGCGATCTTGCGACGCAGGCCGATGATCCTGGTCTCGGTCACACCGTCGGCCTGGGCATACATCGAGCCGCCGCCGGACGCGCCGCCCGTCCCCCGGCCACCGCCGGCGACATAGGCGTCCAGATCGTCATGGCCGATACGGCCCGCCGGGCCGGAGCCCGCCACGAACTGAAGTTCGACACCGAGGTCACGCGCGCGTTTCCTGACCGCCGGTGACGCCAGCGGACGCTCGCCGGCCTTGCGGGTGGTGAAGCCTTCGGCGACCGCCCTGGCCGGAACCTTGGCAGGAGCCGGTGACGACGCCTTGGCCGGCGCGGGTTCGGCTTTCGGTGCAGGGGATGCAGCCGGTACCGGCACGCTGCCCGCCTTCACATTGCCCGCACCTTCGACCTTGAAGCTGACCAGGGGGCCGCCGACGGCCTGGGCCTTGCCCGGCTCGCCGTGCAGGGCCACGACCACGCCCTCGACCGGGCTGGTGATTTCCACCGTGGCCTTGTCGGTCATGACATCGGCCAGGATCTGGTCCTCGGAGACGGCATCGCCGACCGCGACGTGCCAGGCGACCAGCTCGGCCTCGGCGGTGCCCTCCCCCACATCCGGCAGTTTGAAGACATAGTTGGCCCCGGCGGGCGTGGCCTCAGCCGCTGCCGGAGCCGGCACTGCCGCCGGTTCCGCCGCCTTGGCGGGTTCCGGCGCAGGCGCCGGGGCGGCGGCGGGCGTAGCCTCGGCCTCAGAGGCATTGCCCGCCCCTTCGACCTCGAACTCGACCAGGGGCGCACGCACGATCAGCATGCCGCCAACCTCGCCGTGCAGGGCCGTGACCTTGCCGGAAACCGGGCTGGTCAGCTCGACGGTGGCCTTGTCGGTCATGACATCGGCGACGATCTGGTCCTCCTCGACCCGATCCCCCAGCTTGATGTGCCAGGCGACCAGTTCGGCCTCGGCGGTGCCCTCGCCCACGTCGGGCAGCTTGAAGACGTAGCGTCCCATCGGTCAGCCCTCCATCACGCGCTTGATCGCCTCGGCCGTCCGCTCGGGGCCGGGGAAGTACTCCCACTCAAAGGCATGGGGATAGGGCGTATCCCAGCCCGCCACCCGCTGAACCGGGGCCTCCAGGTGATAGAAGCACCGCTCCTGAACCAGGGCCGACAGCTCCGCGCCATAGCCCGAGGTCTTGGGGGCCTCGTGCACGACGACGCAGCGGCCGGTCTTTTTCACGCTGGCCTCGATGGCCTCGATGTCCAGCGGAACAAGTGAGCGCAGATCGATCACCTCGGCGTCGACACCGGCGTGTTCGGCAGCGGCCAGGGCGACCCAGACCATGGTGCCATAGGCCAGGATGGTGACGTCCGCGCCCTCGCGCATGATCCGGGCCTTGCCCAGAGGCACGACGTATTTGCCGGTCGGGACCTGGGCCAGCTCCTGGGCCTTCCAGGGGCTGACGGGCTTTTCGTGCCAGCCGTCGAACGGCCCGTTGTAGAGGCGCTTGGGCTCGAAGACGACGACCGGGTCGTCGTCCTCGATGGCCGCTGTCAACAGGCCCTTGGCGTCATAGGGGTTGGACGGAATGACCACCTTCAGGCCCGCGATATGGGTGAACAGGCTTTCGGGCGACTGGCTGTGGGTCTGGCCGCCGAAGATGCCGCCGCCGTAGGGCGACCGCACCGTGATCGGACAGGTGAACTCCCCGCCCGAGCGATAGCGGATCTTGGCCGCCTCGGAGACCAACTGGTCATAGGCCGGATAGATGTAGTCGGCGAACTGCATCTCGATGACCGGGCGCAAGCCATAGACCGCCATGCCGATGCCGGCGGCGGCGATGCCGTTCTCGGAGATGGGGGCGTCGAAGCTGCGGGTCAGGCCGTGCTTCTTCTGCAGGTGATCGGTCACCCGGAAGACGCCGCCGAAATAGCCGGCGTCCTCGCCGAATGACAGGACGTTGGGGTCCTCGGCCATCTTGATATCGAGCGCCGAGTTCAGCGCCTGGATCATGTTCATGGAGGTGGTGTCGGTCATGGTCAGACTCCCACCTCGCGGCGCTGTTCGACCAGTCGCCAGTCTTCGGATGCGAAGACCTCCTCGAACATGGTCTTCACGCTCGGCCGCGACTGGCCAAGGGTGCCGATGGCTTCGGATTCCTTGGCGGCGGCCTTCACCTGGGCCTCGCAGTCGGCGATGGCGGCGGCGTGTTCATCGTCGGACCAAAAGCCCTGGCCGATCATATGCTGCTTCAGGCGGTCCACCGGATCGCCCAGCGGCCAGTGCGCGCCCTCGTCGCCGGGGCGGTAGCGGCTGGGGTCGTCCGAGGTCGAATGCGGCGCGTGGCGATAGGTCAGGAACTCGATCACCGTCGCACCCAGATTGCTGCGCGCGCGCTCGGCGGCCCACTGGCTGGCGGCCCAGACCGCCAGGAAGTCGTTGCCGTCGACCCTGAGGCACGGCAGGCCATAGCCGATGGCCTTGGACGCAAAGGTCGTCTCCATGCCGCCGGCGAAGCCCTGGAAGGACGAAATGGCCCACTGGTTATTGACGATGTTCAGCACCACCGGGGCCCGATAGACGGCCGCAAACGTCAGGGCCGAGTGGAAGTCGCCTTCCGCCGTCGCTCCATCGCCGATCCAGGCGACGGCGATCTTGTCGTCACCCTTGTAGGCGCTGGCCATGGCCCAGCCGACGGCCTGGGGGACCTGGGTGCCCAGATTGCCCGAGATGGTGAAGAAGCCGTACTCCTTGGCCGAATACATGATCGGCAGTTGGCGACCTTTGATCGGATCCGAAGCGTTGGAATAGATCTGGTTCATCATCGTCGCCAGCGGATAGCCGCGCACGATCAGAAGGCCCTGCTGGCGATAGGTCGGAAAGCCCATGTCCTCCGGGCTGAACACCATGCCCTGCGCCACCGCTATGGCCTCTTCGCCGGTCGACTTCATGTAGAAGCTGGTCTTGCCCTGGCGGTGGGCCTTGTGCATCCGGTCGTCGAAGGCCCGCGTCAGCAGCATGGCCTTCATGCCCCGGCGCATCGTCTCGGCGTCCAGCTTCGGGTCCCAGGGTCCGACCGCCTTGCCGTCATCGTCCAGCACCCGCACCAGGCGGAAGGCCAGATCTCGCGTCTGCGACGGCGCAACCGAGGTATCGGGCCGTGCCACGACTCCCGCCTCGTCCATCTGAACGTGCGAGAAGTCGGCCTTGTCGCCGGGCCGGGCCGGCGGCTCAGGCACGCGAAGGGAGAGCTTGGGTGTGTTCTTGGCCATGGGTGCCCTTGGGGGACGTTTCCGGATTTTCGGGCGTCTTAGCACAGGCTGCCCCTGAGTCACCCGCTTGCGGTCATCGGATTGCCCTCAACCCTCGGGCAAGGCTACGCTTGTTCGAAATAGAGATGCGCTCCTTATGATCCGACGCCTTGCCGGCCTGCTGGCCATCGCCCCTCTTCTGGCCGCCTGTGGCGCGACGGAGCGCCTGCTCGGCGGCCCCGACGATGTCGGCCCGGTCGATCCGGTGGTCGTAGTCTCCCCCACACCGGAAGGTATCCGTATCCTGGCGCGCAGTCCGGCCCGGCCATTGCTCCTTGAAAGTGTCGCCTTCGACGACCGGGGGCGGCTGCTGGTGTCCTCGATCCACGCGGCAGGCGTGTTCCGCCTGGACCTGGACGGCACTCTGACGCGCTTCACCCGCGAGGGCGACACCCAGGGCGTCTTCGGCATGGTCTCCGACCGCGAGCGGGGTCACCTGTGGGTCACCAGCGCCAACACCCTCTATGACGGAATCGAGGGTGCCGGCGGCTCGGCCCTGATGCGGCTGGATCTGGCCACGGGCGAGATCCAGGCCGTCTATGCCCTGCCCGAAGCCGGTCACCAGCTCAGCGATCTGGTCCTGGGCCCGGACGGCACCGTCTTCGTCAGCGATAGCGTTGGCGGCGGCATCTATATGCTGTCGCCCGGCTCGGGTCGTCTGGAGCATCTGGTCGACGCCCCCGCGCGTGCCTCGCCGCAAGGGCTGGTCGTCTCGGATGACGGGCGCTGGCTGATCTTCTCCAACTACGGCACCGGTCTGCACCGCGTCGTCATAGACACCGGGGCCATCCAGAACGTCCAGATGCCCGAAGGCCGGACGATCCGGGGGCTGGACGGCCTGGCGCGGGACGGCAATCGCATCATCGCCATTCATAACGGCTCGCCCCCGGGGCGCATCCTGGCCCTGACCCTGTCGCCGGACTGGACCCAGGTACGCACCCTCGAGACACTCTTCGACGGTGCCCCCCTGTCCGAGCCGACCACGGGCTTCGTGTCGGGAGACAGCTTCGTTTTCATCGCGCGCAGCCAGTGGTCAGACTACGGCCAGGATGGCCAACCCACGACGCCGTCGCCGGACCCGGCCCTCGTCGCCAGCATCAATCTCTCGGAGAGCCGCCCATGATCGAAATGGTAATCGACGCCCGCAAGAAGGATCTCGGCGGGTTCGATGTCGGGCGCGTTCTTCCCTTCGCCCGCAAGCGGATGGTCGGCCCCTTCATCTTCCTGGACCACATGGGCCCGGCCGAGTTCGCGCCGGGGTCTGAGGCGATCAATGTGCGCCCGCACCCGCACATCGGTCTGTCGACCCTGTCGTACCTGTTCGAGGGCGAGATAACCCACCGGGATTCGACCGGAGCGCACAACATCATCCTGCCCGGTGAGGTCAACTGGATGACGGCGGGCAAGGGCGTGGTTCATTCCGAGCGCACCGAGCCCGCACGCCAGGCCGCCGGTGGTCGCCTGAATGGAATGCAGGCCTGGATTGCCCTGCCGACCGAACGCGAGGACGACGATCCGTCCTTCAGCCACCATGGCGGAGGTGACCTTCCGTCCTACGAACAGGATGGCCTGTTCGCCCGTCTCGTGGCCGGCGAGGCCTATGGTGCGCGCGCGGGCGTGCCGGTGGCCTCGCCCCTGTTCTATGTCCACTGGGAGATGCAGCCCGGCGTGCGCGCGGCCCCGCCCAAGGGCAAGGGTGACGGCGGCTATTCCGAGCGCGCCCTCTATGTGGTGACCGGCTCGGTCGAGGTTGGCGACCGTCGCCTCATGGCCGGTCAGATGGCCGTGCTGGAACCGCACGCCGAGCCGGTCGTCACGGCCCTGGAAGCGTCCACCGTCATGCTGCTGGGCGGCGAGCCGATCGGACCGCGGCTGATCTGGTGGAACTTCGTCGCCTCAACCCAGGACCGGATGGACGCGGCCAAGGCCGACTGGAAGGCCGGACGCATGAAGCTGCCTGACGGCGACGACCATGAGTTCATTCCCCTGCCCGACGAGCCGCCGGCCGCACCCACGCCCGGCCCGACAGACGTGGTCTAGGACCGAAATCCGATGCGGGGAGCCTGAACCAGGTGATGATTGCTGCCGTTCCCGAAATCGCCGATGTCACCGGTGAGCTTGAACGCACCCGCCTGTTCGAGATCGGCGGCGTCGAGATCACGATCGGTGGCCTGGTCGCCGCCGGTATCATCATGGTCGTGTCCTTCGCCCTGTCGGCGGGCGTCACGCACGGCCTGCGCCGGATGCGGCGCAACGCTTCCAGCCGAGCGGGTGCCCTGTATCTGCTCGAAAAGCTGGCGGGCTACGGGATCCTTATCGTTGGCGTCGTCATGGCCCTTTCGGCGACCGGCCTGAATCTGTCGTCGCTGGCCGTCTTCGCAGGTGCCATCGGCATCGGCGTCGGCCTGGGCTTGCAGGGCGTGGTCAAGGAGTTCGTCTCCGGCATTTTTCTGATCTTCGACCGGATGGTTTCGATCGGCGACTACATTGAAATCAATGGCGGCGCGCGTGGACAGGTCGTTGAAATCGGCGCGCGCGCAACCCGCATCCGCACCAATGACAACGTCAATATTCTGGTGCCGAACTCGAGCCTGATCGACGAGCCGGTCACCAACTGGACGCTGAAAGGGGACACCCGGCGCATCCACATTCCGTTCTCGGTCGCCTATGGCGCGGATCGGGGCGCGGTGCGCGAGGCCATCCTGGACGCCGCCAAGGCTTCCCCCTTCACCCTGCCGGAAACAGCTGAGCGCAAGAGCCAGGTCTGGCTCGTCGGCTTCGGTGAGAGCGGGCTGGATTTTGAATTGCTGGTCTGGCCCACGAAGGAGGCGGTCAAGCGCCCTGCTGCCATGCACGCGGCCTATACCTGGGCCATCGCCGAAGCCCTGGACAATGCCGGCATCGAGATCCCCTTCCCTCAGACCGACCTGCGTGTCCGCTCGATCCTGGGGCATGAGGGCGACGACGCTCTGGAGGCGCTGGGCCTGAAGTCCAGGCCGGCGGCCCGCACCCCTAAATCAGGCCCGGCCCAGCCGCGCCCCCAGACGCCGGTGGCAAACGACGCCGCCGATGATCTGATGAAGCCGTCCGACGGCGTCGAGGATGCGCCGGAGCCAAACGGCTAGGCGTGGCCCGACAGCCGACGATCGACGCCTGAAATCAGCCGGACCAGGCTGATGAGAATGCGCCCCGCCGGCTCCAGCAATGACGCCGCCAGGATCAGCACGACGACGCCCGACAGGCTCCATACACCAGTCCCGATGCCGGTCTGAATGGTGTCTCGCACGCGCTCGACGACCGAGCCGACGTCAGAGATGCCGAGCGCCCGCCCCATCGGCGACACCAGCAGCAGCCATCCGGTCATGGCCAGCCGCCCACACGCCAGGACGATATCTCCCAGCGCCGTCATCTTGACTGCTCGGGGGGTGGCGGCGCGGAACAGGTCGAACAGGATGCGCGCCGCGCCATAGCCGACGACCGGCCAGAAGATCAGGGCGACCGTATTCCGGGCCGCTTGCGAATAGTCGACGCCCGCAATCTCAACGACCCACTCGCTCATCGGCAGGCCGCCGAAGTGGACGGCCCCGACCCACCAAGCCGTCAGGACGGCGGCAGCCACGGCGCTCGACAGGGCGCGCGCCACCGGCGACATGGACTCGCTCTTGCGAAGGCGGGCGGGCGCGCAGCGGCCCGAACTCAGGGCGCGGTTGAAACCTTTGGCATCGAGCCGCGCCACCTCGAAGACGCCCAGGTCCTGGACCCGCCAATTGGTGATGAAGGATGGCTTTTCGGTCTGGCGCTCGATGATGTAGCCGGCGGTGGTGGCGATACCGATCAGGGTCATGGCCCCGCTGAACAGGCCGGCGAAGCCCTGCCCCACCGCCTGGCCGACATCCTGGCCACTGATGACCTTGATGATGGCGGCAAAGATCGTGACCGCCACGAGCACGATCAGCCCGACCTTGACGCTGAACAGCCACCACGGAAACAGTTCCGGCCCGATCAGGTGCTGCGGCCCCGATCCGAAACGGGCCGCCACCACCAGTGGATGGCCGATTTCCCGCAGAATGACCTCGACTTCGTTGTCGGTCAGGTCGCGGCCGAGCGCCGCCTGGCGAGCCTCGATCCGGCTCATGATGTCGTCGCGCAGCTCAGCTGTCACATCATCGCGACCAGCTGCCGGCAGTTGCGCCGCCACGGCGGCAAGATAGCGATCAATCAGGCGCATCGGCCCATCCCCATTGTCTTGATTGTTGGTCATCCGAGCACGCGGTCCAGCGACGCGGAGATGCGCCGCCACTCATCGTGCAGGCGCTTCAGCACCGCCTCGCCCTCAGGCGACAGGCGGTAGAAGCGCTTTCGGCGCTTGTCTTCCTCGCGCCATTCGCTGGTCAGCAGGCCCTGGCTCTCCAGTCGGCGCAACAGCGGATAGAGGGTGCTCTCCTCCATCTCGATGCCGTCCTCGGCCAGCCCCATACGCAGCGAATAGCCGTATTGCTCCGTCCTCAGCCGTGCCAGGGTCGCCAGGACCAGAGAGCCGCGTCGCAGCTCCAGCCTCAGCGCCTCATAGGTTTCGGTCTCGCCCATCGGGCCTCACTTGCTATCACATAGTGTGTACCACACAGTGTATGCCGCATACTATGTGTGATCGTCAAGCACCCCTGAGGGGCCGCCGTTCAGAGCGGCCAGAAGGTCAGGATCAAGGGGGGGGCCACCAGCACCACCATGAGGCTCAAGGGGGCCCCAAGACGGGCGTAGTCCTCGAACCGGTAGCCTCCAGGTCGCATGACCAGGGTGTTGCACTGATGGCCGACCGGCGTGAGGAAGTCGCACGCCGCCCCGACTGCCACCGCCATCAGGAACGGATCGGGGCCGAATCCCAGCTGCATGGCCATGGTCGCCCCGATGGGGGCGACGATCAGCACAGTCGCGGCATTGTTGAGGAACGGCGTCACGATCATCGAGGCCAGCAGCACGCCGGCAACCGCCAGAACCCCCGGCAGGCCGACGAACAGGTTGGAGAGAAACTCGCCGATCAGGGCCGAGCCGCCGGTCTCCTGGATGGCGTTGGAGATCGGGATCATGGCCGCGACCAGAACCAGCAACGGCCCGTCCAGGGCGGCATAGGCGTCGCGCATCCTGAGTCCCCCCAGGGCCACGGTCACGACCGCAGCGGCAAAGAAGGCTACGGCCACATGCACCAGACCCAGGCCGACCAGGATCATCGCCAGGGCCAGGACGATGGCCGGCATGAAGCGCTTGCGGACCGTTCCCAGCTGCACATCGCGCTCGACCAGCGGCAGCAGGTCCAGCCCCTGAACGGCCGGGGGCATGGCGTCCTCGGCCCCCTGCAGCAGCAGGATGTCTCCCGGC
>Ga0209573_1002140_pt1 | contig 26591 bp, 19 predicted proteins | sample TNRBio252014_DNA_FD_185870 | JGI IMG/M metagenome (GOLD analysis project Ga0209573, IMG submission 185870) | Wastewater treatment Type I Accumulibacter community from EBPR Bioreactor in Madison, WI, USA - TNR Reactor_6/25/2014_ DNA (SPAdes)... | ecosystem: Engineered > Bioreactor > EBPR >... | reverse complement strand
GTGGGTCCTCCAATCAGGCCTCCCGCAGCAATAACAGCAACAACGGAAACAACAATCGCAACGCTTCGGCTCCGCGCCCGCAGCAGCGTCCGAGCGCGTCCAAGCCTACCCAAGCGAAGCCAGCGCCCTCAATCGCTTCACGAGGAAACAGCGTGGCTCCCACGCCGGCCGCCAAACCGGCTCCGAGGCCGAATCAAAACGCTTCGAGACCTTCGTCGAAGCCGGACAACAAGCCGGCGGCAAGACCCGCGCCCTCGGTCGTTTCGCGTGGAAATGTCGTGGCACCGAAGCCGAATCAAAACGCGTCGAGACCTTCTTCGAAGCCGGATAACAAGCCGGCCGCGAAACCCGCGCCCTCGGTGGCGACCCGTGGCTCTTCGATCAGTCCGCGTGGTTCGGTGCAGCCTCCGGTTTCCAGGCCTTCGGCCAAACCGGCTCCCAAACCCTCGCAGCAAGTAGCGAAGAAGCCCGACGGTGGAGGCAATGGCGGCAACCGGGGCGGCGGTGACAATCGGAATAATCCGAACAATCGCAATGTGCGCGCCTCGCGTCCCGCCGTGGTTCAGGGCGGCAATGCACGGGGCACGAACACGAATGTGGCCAGCACCAATGCCAATGTCACAGCTCTCCGCGGCGGAGCCGCTGGCGGCAACGACAACCGGCCCAATGCGGGCAAAGGTGGCTCGGGTGGCGGACAAGGCGGCAATCAAAACAACCAGGCGGCCCGTCCCTCCCGTATCAACACGTTGGCGAGCCGTGGTACGACCTACCACAACCCCCGCGCCGGAGTCTACAACGGGAACGTTCCTCGTCCTGGATCCGCGGGAGGAGGCGGGTCGAACTACCGTGGCGGCGGCTACGCAGGCGGCGGAGGCTACGGTGTCTGGCGTCATGCCTCGTATGCGCCCTACCGCTCGCATTATGTGAGCCCCAACTTCTGCAATTCGGTGAATTACGCCTACCGCCCCTCGGTCTGGGGCTATCGCCCCTGGTGGGGTGCGAGCTACAACTACTCGTGGCACAGCGGTTGCTGGGACTACGGATGGAACAGCGGTTGGACGAGCCGTTACGCCTACTACCGCCGTCCCGCCCTATATTACCCCCCCGGTTACGGCACCTACTACCGCACGCCCTCGACCTTCGTGCCTTGGGGCCTCGCGAGCTGGACGCTCGGTCGACTCGCCTACGACACGGGATATTACTCCTACTACAATCCCTACGTCGCGCCGCCGGTCCACACTTCGACGACGATCATCCGCTACGCCGAGCCTATCACCGTGGTCGCTTCCAATGCGGAACCAGCCACCGAGGAGCTCGCCGAAACCGCGGCGGAAAAGGCCACGTCGGCCATGGATCGGGCTCGCGACGCCTTCCGCGTCGGCGACTACGTCTCGGCCTCCAGCGCGGTCGATGAAGCGATCGCGCAAACGCCCGGCGACCCGGTCCTGCATGAGTTCCGCTCCTTGGTGCTCTTCGCGCTCGGCCGCTTTGGCGACTCCGCCGGGGTGCTCCATTCCGTGCTCGCCTCGGGTCCCGGCTGGGGTTGGGAAACGATGATCGGCTTCTACGACAATGCGGACCGCTACACCGAGCAGTTCCGCAAACTCGAAGACTATGTCGTCGCCCATCCCGACGCGCCCGAGCCGCACTTCCTCCTCGGATACCACTACATGGTGGGGGAAAACCTCGCCGAGGCTTACGCGATGTTCGACCAGGTCTCGACCCTGCAACCCCGTGATACCGTCTCGAGCCAGTTGAAGGCCCTCCTCGCGGATTCGGCTCCCGAAACCGCTCCCGAGCCCGCCCTTGAGAACGGAGAAGTGGCCACCCCGATGGAGGCCGACAAAGCCCCCATCGTCGCGGAATCCCTCCACGGCATCTGGAAGACGAAGTCGGCCGAGGACAAGGCCATCACCCTCTCCCTCACCGCGCTCGGCACCTTCACGTGGAACTATGAAGGCGCCACCGGGGAAGTCCTGAGTGGGGATTGGTCGATCGACGAGGACGGACTCCTTGTCCTCGCGGCCACGGACGTGCAGATGGTCGGCGACATCGTCCTGAACGAGGATGGTTCGCTCCACTTCCTCCTCGCCGGCAGCCCCGAGGGCGATCCCGGCCTCACCTTCCGGAAAGAATGATCGGATCCCGGGAGGCGGATGAAAATCCCGCCTCCCGGACCAAAATTTTTTTGAACGTTCCCGGCAACTGGTGCGTCATTATTACCAATGCAGCGATTCTCACAAGAATGGCGCGACTGGTTGGACCGCAACGGCGCCCGCTTGATGCTCTTTGCCCGGCAACAAACCCGGTGCGAGGCGGATGCCGAGGATGTTCTTCAGGCCGCCCTCGTGCGCACCTGGAAAGTTCACAAGGGCGCTCCAGACCAGCAGGTCGTGAGTCTGGCCTACACCAACGTCCGCCGCTGTGCCATCGATCTGGGCCGCAGCAACGAGCGCCGCAAACGCCGCGAGGAGGAATCCGTCCTCGAGCACGGTGAACTCGTCGCCTGGTTCGAACTGCCCGAGGATGACACGAGCCGAGCCCTGCAAGTGGCCCTTTCAAAGGTTCCGGAGAAATTCCGGGAAGTGATCACCCTAAAGATCTGGGGCGATCTCACCTTCGACCAGATCGGCAAGACCCTCGAGATTTCCCCCAACACCGCCGCCTCGCGTTATCGGTATGGGATGGAGGCGCTGCGGAAGTCGCTCGAGGGCGAGAAGGTCGGGAGCGGGATGTGAGCGGCTCAATCACCGCCTCCGCCACATCCACCACCACACCCGGAATCAGCACCGCACCCCGAGCTGTCGCCGCCATCGGCATTGCTGTCGTTGTCGTGATGGCTTGAGGATCCGCCGCAGCCGGAGGTGCCGCAGGAGGAGACGAAGCCCGAGCAGCCGTCTCCGCCCCTTCTCCCTCGGCGTCCGTCGGTGCATTTTCTCCTGATCGAGAGAATCATCAGGAAAACGACCATGCCGAGCAGGAAGAGGAATCCGAATTCGGGAAGGGAGGTCAATCCCAGGTGATCGTCCCGACAGGCGATGAGAAACGCCGCCATTGCTCCGAACAAGATGCCTGGCACAAGGATGGGATTCGGCCGTCGCACGACCCACGACTGAGCAAGGTCGATCCTGCGGAATTGTTGGTTGGTCCGGAAACGCTCGTCCACCGGCGGCCAGATCTCCGGGTCCGGATCCGTTTCAAATATGGTTCGATAGCGGGCCAAAGTGGCAGCGTAGGCGTCGCGATATCGTGCGGTTTCAACCGCGCCGCCCTTGGTGGGACCGTGGTGGATCTCGCGAGCGATCACATCCCTGCAAAGATCGTGCCAGTAGGATCGGGTGTAACAGAGGTGGAGATGCCAGGCCTGGTCCACCGCATCGGAGGGGGTGCAGAAGTGGCCCGAAGTCGCGACGAGAAAAAGGAAGCGTTTGTATTCCCCGATCACCCTCAGGGCATGGTCGTGCGACCATCCGTTTTCCTTGGCGAGTCGTCGTGAAAAGGGCATGGAGGATCCCGGATCATCCAACGGGAATTCCGAGATCCGCTTCCAAAGTTCCGCATCCGCAGCTGTCATTGCGGCGAGAATAGGATTCCGGTGGTCTCGTGACAATCTTTCTTCGGTGAAAGGGGTGACACTCGCTGCATCACCAGTCGCCCGTGCGTGACCTCATCGCGGGGCTTGCAGAGGCGCTCCTATCCTTTCCCTATGTCACCGCCCGTGCGCTATTCCTTCTGTTCCTCCTGAAAGGCCTTGAAATAGTCAACCCATACGGTGCTGCCAAACGACGGCCCAATTCCAACAGGTCCTTCCGCCTTCGTGAAGTCTCCCGCAAGCAGGGCTCTGGTTGTTCCATCCACTAGAACGGTGATCGTTTCCTTTTCCACCCTGATTTCAATTTCGTAAGTCCGGCCTGGAATCAGTTCACCTTCACCATCGTATCCTTGTTGCGAAGACAAGGGTGTCCCCGGATCTCCCACCCGCAGTTGTTTCGGGTTGGAATCCCAGTTGAAAATGACGATCCCGCTTTGTCCGAAGTAAAAGCGAAGAGATCCCTTCGTTTCGGCCTTTGCTTGAAGACGGAACGGCGGCCGAAATTTTTCCTGGCTGGTGAGCGGCGCGTTGCCGACATCCGTGGTGAGGACAAATCGCCCGTTTTCCTTGGTCAATTTGCATCGTTCGTTTAGCTCATACCGCTTCACCTTTTCAGCAAGGACGACCACTTCCCGCCCGCTTCCGTCGTTCATGGCGCGTGGAACCGATCCACCCTCGAGTGCTTCCATTTCCGCCCGCGTGGCTTTGATGTTCCCGGACACCTGCAATGCCGCATCAATGTCCCCCTTGCGGGTCAGTTCCTTCATCACGCCTTCAAGATCGTTGGCATAAGTATCGAGCAGCGACAGATCCTTCGAAATGATTTCCGATTGGATTCTTCCGAGTTCCCTTTCGTAGATGTCCCGCAATTCAGCGAGCTTCGGAAAGGTCGAGACGGGTTCGGCGAGTTTCCCGGCGTTCCGGACCCGGTCGCGCTCTTCCCGAATCGCAATCACTGAAGGCAGATTACCCTTTTTTTGTTCGGCGGCTTCAAGCTGTTGCAATGCAAGATCATACTTTGCCTGAAGTTCACCCAATCCTTTTCTGGCTTCGGCCCGTTGCACATCCAGTTGGAGCTTCAGCTCCTTTGGGTCCGGAGATTCCGGTTGCGCGAAGCACCATGAATGGAGGCACATCGTCATCACGACAAGGATGGGTAAAATTCGGCTCATCGTTGCCAAGAGCTGCTGACTGATAGGAAATCCCTTTTCATTCCGTCCGCTCTCTTCCCGCCGAAGGCCCGGGAGCGCCGGGCGTTGAGCGCCTTCTCATGAAGAATCGCCTGAACTTGCATGAGAGGTCAACGATTTTCACGCGACGCCGGTCCGTTCGAGAACTGCGATCCGGAAACCCCGGCTCTTGAGTTTGGGTCAAGCATCCCCTCACCTCCCCACCAACCTCCTCCGCGTCCCCTCTTCCACCGGTTCGCACAGCCGATACCCTTCCCCGTGTCCCGGGATCGACGCGAGCATGGCCTCGCGTTCTTGGGCCGTCGCGAAATCCAGCCCGATCAAGGCCCGTCCGATCCGCTCGCCGGACTGGCGGTAGTTGAAGTAACAGAGGTTCGCTTTCCCCGCGACGCGGCTGGCGAGAAAGTCGTGGAGGGCTCCGGGACGCTCGTAGAAATCGAGGCGGAGGAAGGCGGGATGGCTGAGGAGATCCCCGCGCAGCGGGATCGCGCGGAAGTCGACGTCGATCGCGCCGGTTACCTCCTCCCAGAGGAAGCCGGCGGCGTCGAGTTTCTCCGGCACGGCCGCGAGGACGGCGGGATCATCGGCGGCGAGGGTGAAGACGGGCCAGGCCTCGGCTTCATCGGTCTTGCCGTACTGGAAATCGATCAGGTCGATCCCGGCGAAACCCGTGTCGAGCAGGTGCAGCATCGTGCCGGGCCGTTCGGGGATGCGGACGCGAAGGGTGCGGCTTGCCTGACTCGAGGCGCCCTGCGAGCGTGCGATGAGGCCGAGCTGGAGGAAGTCCACGTTGGACCCTGACACGACCACCAAAACCTTCTTACCCGCGAGAGCCTCGCGCTGTTGGAGCACGGCGGCGAGACCGAGGGCTCCGGAGGGCTCGGAGACACAGCGCAGCGATTCCCAGAGCACGCGGATGGCGTGGCTGACCTCTGCGTTCGTCACCGTGTCGATGCGGTCGAGGGTGTCGCGCAGAATCTGGAAAGGCCACCCGCCCGCCTTCCGCACCGCGGTGCCGTCGCAAAAGAGATCGACCTGATCGAGCGGGATGGGCCCGCCTGCGGCGAGTGCGGCTTTCATGGAGGCTTGGCCGACGCCTTCGACCCCGATCAGCTCAATCGCGGGCCAGTAGGTTTTCAGCCAGGTCGAGACGCCCGCCGCCATGCCACCTCCGCCGATCTGGAGAAAGGCCGCGTCGAAAGGTCCGTGTCCCGAGAGCACGATCTCGTCGGCGAGAGTACCCTGCCCCGCCATGACGCGCAGATCGTCGTAGGCATGGACGTAGGTCGCACCGCTCGCCGCCTCGTCGGCCCGTGCCGCGTGGACCGCCTCATCGTAGGAGTCGCCCGCGAGCCGGATCTCGACCCAATCGCCCCCGTGCTGCCGCACCGCGGTTTGTTTCACCCGCGGGGTCGAGCGCGGCATGTAGACTCGCGCCGGGATGCCGAGCGCCTGGGCGGCGAGGGCGACGCCCTGGGCGTGATTCCCGGCCGAGGCGGTGACGACTCCGTGGGACGCTTCCTCCGGCGACAGCACCGCCATCCGGTTGCAGGCCCCGCGCCACTTGTAGGACTTCACCGAGCTGAGGTCCTCGCGTTTCACCCAGATTTCGGGTCCGTCGGGCAGGACGATTTTTTCGAGCGGAGTCGGCTGGCCGAAGCGGTAGACGCGCTCGCGCGCAAAGAGGATTTCCTGGCGGAGCTGTCGGTCGAGCGGGAGATTCTCGCGTTCCATGGAGCGGTGAAAAAGAAGGGATGGCAAGACTCGCCGAAGATGGGTGGAACCGCATCTGGAATCGATCCTGGAAACGTGAACCGACCAAATCTTGTCGCGGCCGCGACAAGATTTGGTCGTGCGTGGACAAGGTGGGAGCAGCGGGCGTTGCGAAAGGATCAACAAATCGGGTCCGGGCAGACGTCGCGGCGATCGCATTTCACGCAGTGCTCGCCGATGAAGAGCCGGTCGAATTCCTCCATCAACCCGAGCACGGTTTCAGGTGAGTCGGTGACGATGCCGCATTCGAAATTACGGCGGCGCACCGACTTCGCGCCCATGCCCGCGCCGGTGAGATTGGCGGATCCGAGAAAGGCGCGTTTCCCGTCGACGATGACGCACTTCATGTGGTTCCGCGGACAGAGGACGCGCTCGAAGCGGTCGGAATTCACGAGATTCGGGAAACGGTCGAAGTCCTCGCGGAAACGTGGTCCCGGTTCCTTCGCGTGGACGAGGCGGATCTCGATGCCCTCGTCGAGAAGGGCGTCGAAGTAGGCGAGGAAGGTGTCGAATTTCTTCCTCCCGGGACGCGCGAGATGCAGGTCCTTGATGTCCGCCGTCGCGATCCAGACGAAGCGCTCCGCCGAGGGCAGCAGCTCCTTGAAGACCGCTTCGTGAATGGCTTCGTTGAGGACGAGACGGTCCATGGTGGAAAGCTTCGCCCAAGGATCCTCCGGTGTCACCCGTCAATGCAGACTGTACCAGCCAACGAGTCCAGAGGTGAGGATCAGATTCAACAATCCATGGGCGATCATCCCGGGGAGGAGGGAACCGCTCCGCTGGTAGATCGCGGTAAACATGAGTCCGTAGAGAAACACGAAGACAAATCCGGCAAAGGAATAGCCGTGGACCGCGGCGAAGATCGCCGAGGAAATGACGGCGGCAAGGACCGGTCCGAGGCGTGACCGCAGGGCTCCGAAGAGGAAACCGCGGAAGATGATTTCCTCGGTGAACGGGGCGAGGATGACGGAGGCGAAAAAGCTCACCGAGATGGCGGGAAGGCCGTCCAGCGAATCGAATCGCAGGGAGTCTTCGAGACTTTCGATTCCGAAGTTGGAGAACTGCATCAGGTAGCAGGCAAAGAGTAGGCAGGCCAATCCGGCCATCCCTGCAACAACGCTTCGCCCGATGCGCCGCGTTTTTGGTGTGAAACCCGTTCGCGAACGGGTCCGGAATTCGGGGAGAAAATGGACGAGTCCCGCCCGAATCCCGGGCATCAAGCAGGACATCATCCACACCAGCAACACGAATGATTGCGTGAGGTAGGCGAGCAACACCGCGAGGCCAGCGGAGCCGCCTGCATAAAACGGGATCGAAAGTAGAGTGGCCGCGAAGAGCGCGAGGATCTCGGCGATCAAAAACTGCCGAAAGAAGACCCAGGTGCCCCAACTGCGTTCAAGACGATCTCGGACCGGGTCGGGCACGAAGCTTCGGCGTCGGAAAAGGATCCACAGCAGACACAGGATCGAGGCGATGAAGAAGAGGACCAGGATCACATCGGCCACGACCCCGCGCCGGATCATCCGGTGCCCACGGTCCTCCAGCCAGGCGAGCACTTCGTGGTCTTCGCCATGGAGGGCGAGAAGGTACCAGTCGGGCTGGGTCGTTTCTTGCTCCCGGTACTTCGTCGCGAGGAGCTTGAGTTCATCGGCGGGCAGGTCCGCGGCTCCCGCGATCAGTCGGGTGAGGAGCGCCACGGTGGAGTCGGACTCATCGCCTTCCTTCCGTGAAAAGTTCAGGGCCGTTTCGGCCCGCTCCCGATCCCCGAGTTCGAGAAACAGCACGGCCCAATTCAGCGCGGCGTCTCTCGGGAAAACTCCTTTTTCGGTGGCCCGGTCGAAAACCCGTGCCGCCTCCTTGAGGAGAAGGTCCGGGGAGAACCGGCAAACCTTTGCGAGGAACGGATCATAATCCTCCCGCACCAGAGTGATGAGGAGAGAGGCGTCCGCGTAGCGTTGGTAGGCAAAGCTGCGGTGTGGCACTTTGGCTTCCGTGCCCGGATAGTAAAACATCCACAGGCACCCCGCCCAGACCAGGGCAAGGACCACGGTGAGGACGGGCCGACTTGGAAGATTGACCCAGGATCGCATGCGACGGAGCGGAGTTCGCGGAGTCATCCTTTCTCCCACATCGCGGGAAATGGTGACGGCGAGGTGGGCCGAGAATACGCCGTCCCGCGATCCGCAGGCAACCCGGAAAGAGAACCAGGGGGCGGTTTTCGCGATCCCGGACGACCAAATCTTGTCGCGGGCGCGACAAGATTTGGTCGCGGTCGACTCACTCGAGGTAGTCGTTGATCAGATTCTCGAGCATCTCCTGGCGGCCGCTCGCGGGGATGACGTCGCCGTGGGCGAAGGCGTGCGCCTCGAGGCTTTCGAAAGTCGCTTCGCCTTTCGAGACGGTGCCGCCGATGCCCGACTCGTAGCTCGCGTAGCGCGCCTGCACGAAGCGGTCGAGCTCGCCGTCTTCGAGGATGCGGTGGGCGATCTTGAGGCCGCGGGCGAAGGCGTCCATCCCGCCAATGTGGGCGTGGAAGAGATCGACGGGCTCGTGGCTCTCGCGGCGCACCTTGGCGTCGAAGTTGAGACCGCCTGTGGTGAAGCCGCCCATGCGGAGCAGTTGCAGCATCATCTGGGTGGTCATGTAGACGTTCGTCGGGAACTGGTCGGTGTCCCAACCGATGAGCTCGTCGCCGGTGTTCGCGTCGATGCTGCCGAGGGCATTCGCGTTGGCGGCGACGTTCAGTTCGTGCTCGACGCGGTGCAGGGCGAGGGTGGCGTGGTTCGTCTCGATGTTGAGTTTGAAATGATCGAGCAGGTCATACTCGCGGAGGAAGTTCAGACAGGCCGCGGCGTCGCTGTCGTACTGGTGGGTGGAGGGCTCGCGCGGCTTCGGCTCGATGTAGAACTGGCCGGTGAAGCCGATCTTCTTTTTGTAATCCACCGCCATGTGGAGGAAATGGGCGAGGTAGGCGAGCTCGCGTTTCATGTCGGTGTTGAGAAGGGTCGCGTAACCTTCGCGTCCGCCCCAGAAGGTGTAGCCGAGGCCACCGAGACGATGGGTCACGTCCATCGCCTTTTTCACCTGCGCCGCGGCGATCGCATAGACCCCGGCATCGGGACTCGTGGCCGCGCCCTGCATGTAGCGGGGATGCGAGAAAAGGCAGGCGGTGCCCCAGAGGAGTTGGATCCCGGTGGCTTTCTGGAGATCGCCGAGGTGGTCGGCGACGGCGTCAAGGGCGGCGTTGCTGGCGCGGAGATCCCCGAGTTCGGGGGCGACGTCGCGGTCGTGGAAGCAGTAGAACCCGAGTCCGAGCTTCTGCATGAATTCGAAACCGGCGTCGGCGACGCGCTTCGCATTGTCGACCGAATCGCCGCCGTCATCCCAGGGCCGCTGGCGCGTGCCGCCACCGAAGGGATCACCCGAGGTGTTCTTCATCGCATGCCAGTAGGCCATCGAGAAGCGGAGATGGTCCTTCATGGGACGGCCGCCAACGAGTTCGTCGGCGTTGTAATGACGGAAGGCGAGACGGTTCTTCGTCTTGGGGCCCTCGTAGGCGATCGTCGGAATGTCGGAGAAGTATGGCTGGCTCATGGGGAGGTGTTTGGGTGTGTTTGTTAGGAAAGCGTTTGATCAGTTCGACGCGACCGTCACCGGCTTCAGCACATCGAGTTCGTGGATCGACCAGTAGAGGCCGCCGACGGTGCCGGTTCCGGTGAAGCGGATGAATTTCGCCTTGGCGGGTTTGGGAAAAAGAAACTCGGTGACGTTCGTGGCGCTCTTGCCTTCGAGGACGGGTTTGTCCCAGGTCTTGCCATCGTGTGAGAGCTCGACCTTCCAGCCGCGCGGCCAATCTCCCTTGGAGGTGGCGGTGTCGAGGACGAGTCCCGCCATCTCGGCCTCTTCCGGCAACTCAATCTGCAACCACATGCCGGGGACCTGCGGGGAACGGGTGTCCCAGCGCGTCGCGGGGTTTCCATCGATCGCCTTGACGAGATCCTTGCCGTTGTGGCTGGCGGTGAGTTTCCACTCCTGGCGGTTTTCGAGGGGCTGCGGGCCAAAGCTGCGGAGCTCTTCGATCGTCCAGGGAGAAGTGCGGCTGGCGAGCTCCTGCCGCAGTTTGGCGACTTCGCCTTTTTCGATGAAGCGGCCGCTGTTGCCGAAGCTCTTGCGGACGTAGCTGGCGATGTCGGCGATCCATTCATCGCTGTTGTTGGCCATGGAGATCATCTGCGACTGGTAGGTCTTGCCATTGACGGGTCCGGTCAATCCGTGGAGGAGAACGCGGAGAATGGCGTCGCCTTTGACAACGGTCTTGGATCCGGCGAGCGAGGGCGCGAGAGTCATGCCGTCGGGCAGTCCCGCGATCTCGGTGCCCTTGCCGTCGAGTCCGTGGCAGGTGAAACAGAGCTCCTGAAAGATCGCCTGGCCGCGGCGCATCTGATCCTTCTGCGCGTTGGTGAATTCGCGGGGGAAGGAGATCTGGTTGTTGAGCATCTGCCCGGCCAGTTCCTTGATGCCCGGCGAGCCCGCGCTGAGGGCTGTGAAATTGATGAGCCGGGTGTGGTCCTTCCACTTCATCCGCTTCGCGGTGTGGAGCACCTGGAGAATGACGGTGGGGTCCTTGTCGGTCGTGAGGGCGGTGATGTCCGCCTCGAGCGAAGGATCGGCGAGTGACTCGCTCGCGCGGATCGCGGCCTTGCGCAGGGCCGGTGAAGGATCCTTCAAGGCGGCACGCACCTGCTCCGCGGTGAGGGCGCCGAGTCCCTCGAGGGTCCAGAGTGCGTGGTTGCGGGCGAGGGGATTTTCGTGTTTCACCGCCATCTCCGCGAGGGCAGGGACGACAGCCGGATCCTGACGCAGGACGAGCAGCTTTTGCGCCGTGTCGCGATGCCAGCCGTTGGCATGGGTGAGGGTCGCAACGAGTTGATCGGGCGTGGCGTCGAGCAGCTTCGGTGCGGGAGCCGGCTTCGAGCTTTCGTGGACGAGACGCCAGATGCGGCCGCGGTCGATGATCTTCTCCATGCCGTGTTGGAGGATGACCTTGCGCAGGTAGCTGCCTTCGCGGGTCCAGTTGCCCTCCTGGATGATGCCGCGATACATGTCGCAGATGAAAAGTGTTCCATCGGGCGCGGTCTTCATGTCGACGGGACGGAAACAGGCATCGGTGCTGCGGAGGAATTCGCTTTGCGGGTGGGGATTGCGCAGGGTGGTGATGCCGTCGTTCACTTCGATGACGGAGCGTCGCACGAGTCGCCCGACCGGCTCACCGAAGAAGAGGTTGCCCTTCAGCTCGGCCGGCAGTTGGTCGCCGCGGTAGATCTCGCCGCCGCAGGTGGCGGTGAAGTGATTGAGTGTGCCATCGTCGCGCGACTTGCCGGGGCCGCCCTGGTAATCGCGCAGTCCCATCGCCGGCCAGACGATCTCGAAGCCGGGCTCGAACTGGGCGCGGGCGAGCGATTGGCCGTAGAGGATATGGTTCTGGAAATTGAGCGGCCCCTTTTCGCCGCCGGCGTTCACGACCCAGAACTTGCCTTCGTCGTCCTGCGTGCCGCCCCACTGGCCGCCGTTGCCGGGAATGTCTTCCTTGATGAGTTGTCCGTCTTTCCAACGCAGCCGGTAGTTATTCACCGCGGTGTAGAGCCAGTTGTCGAGCGCCCAGGTCAGGCCGCTAGGCTGGTGCTCGAGATTGCCCCCGCGCGGGCCGCCGGTGTAGACGGTCTTCTTTCCATCGCTGATCCCGTCGCCGTCGGTGTCCTGATAGAGGACGAGATCGTTCGTGTCGGTCTCGCCGATGAGCACTCCGTCGTCGAGCGGGAGAAGGAGGCGGGGCAACATCAGGTCGTCGGCGAAGATACGATGCTGGTCGTAGTGACCATCGTCCTTGCTCGACCAATGCACCGAGACCCGGCCCGATTTCACGAGCTGCTCGGTGCCGTCGATGTCGCGCATGTAGCTGCGCATCTCGGCGACGTAGAGGCGGCCGTTTCCGTCGAAGGCGATGCAGACCGGCTCGGTGATGTCGGGTTCGGAGAGGACCAGCTCCAACCGGTAGCCGGGCGGCAGAAGAAAGGTCTTCGCCTGCTCTTCCGCGGAGAGCGGCTGCACCGGAGGCATGGGAGGAAACTCCGCCGCATCGTCCGCACGCAGCGAGGGCAGGAGGGTGGAGATCGCGACGAGCGCGAGAAGAGACGACGACATCCGGGCAGTCTTCATGACACGAACGAAGGGGTTGGGGGGAATTTGGGAGGCGAAAGTAGCCTCGGGTCGGGAGCGAAGAGGGTCTGATGCGGGACCTGACCGTGTTGAATTACACCACATCCCCGGCTTTCTGTCTGGTGACAGCCCGCCAAAGTTTGTTAAAATCCGGACATGGCTTCATCGCGTCTCCAGGCCGACTTTTTCGCCCGCATCGCCGATCCGCAGGCGGTCCGGGAGATTTTCGAGCACCTCCCCGGCGTCTTCTTTTTTATGAAGGACGACCATGGACGCCACATCGCGGCGAACAGCGCGACCTACGCGCGTTTCGGAATCCGCGGCGAGGACGAGCTCGTCGGGGCGCTCGATGAGAAGTTCTTTCCTGCCGAAGTTGCGAAGGCCTATCGCGAGGATGATCAGCGTGTCATCCGCAGTGGCAAACCCATCATCAACCGGCTCGAGGTCTGGTATGACGAGCAGCACCGGCTCGACTGGTTCCTCGCCACGAAGCTCCCGGTGCGGGATCGGGGCGGCAAGGTGATCGGGGTAATGGGAATCACGCGACGCGACGAGGACCGCCTCCGCCATCACGATGTGCGCGAGGTGACCGAAGCGGTGCGGCTCGCGCGGGAGAACTTGCACCGCGTCCTTGGCACCGCCGAGCTCGCGCGGACGGTGGGTTTGTCAGAGAGGCAACTCCATCGCAAGCTGAAGGCGGCGCTTGGGCTCAGTCCCTATGAACTGCTTCTCCGCACCCGTGTCCAGGCCGCCGCCGAGGTGCTCGCGCGCACCTCGACTCCGATCAGCGAAGTCGCGCTCGATCACGCCTTCTGCGACCAGAGCGCCTTCACCCAACAGTTCCGTAAGCGGACGGGAATGACCCCGAAGGAGTTCCGGAGGCGGCATCAGGGATGACCGCGAACCTTATTTCGGCAGATACGGTCGCACCGCCTCGACGAGCAAGCGGTAGCCGGCGGGGCTGAAGTGGAGCTTGTCCGGGTCGAGCAGCTCGGGCTTTGGCTTTCCTTCGGCGTCGAGGGCCAGGGTGCGGCAGTCGATGTAGGCCAGTCCGTCTTTGCCCTCGCAATAAGCTTTGATGAGGTCGTTGAGCCGGTTGCCTTCGGCGACCTGCTCCCAGCGTTTGATGGTGGGTGAGAGGCCGATGAAGGCGATCGGGATGCCGGGGAAGCGCTGGCGCATTTTCGCGACGAAGGCCTGGTAGTCGGCGAAGACATCGGCGGCCGGCCATCCCGCGTTGATGTCGTTGCCGCCCGCGCGAAGGAAGATCGCCTTCGGCTCGTAGGGGAAGATCATCCGTTCGGCATAGTGGGTGCTGTCCTTGATCTGGTTGCCGCCGAAGCCGCGGTTCAGTACGGTGACGTCCGGGAAATCGGTCGCGAGGGTTTTCCACCTCACGATCGTCGACGACCCGACGAAGAGCACCGCGCCCTTCGGCGGCGGGTTCTTTTGGTCGGCTTCCTCGAAGCCCGCGATCGTCTTTTCCCACTTCGCGTAGTCGTGCGAGGTGGGTTTTGGTTTCGGCCAGGCGGGAGCGGCGACGGTGGTCTGGGAGTAGGCGCGGGGGGCGAGAAGAACGATGACAACGAGGACGAAGAGCGAACGGATCATGAGGCGGCGAGAGTAACGCAGAGGGGTCGGCCGGGGCAAGCTTGCTTTCGCTGTGATCGCGGTGTCCGTGGACTTGGTCGGGTCCCCGCTGATCGGATACACGGAGGAGCCGCTTTCCGTGTGGTATCCGCGTTGAAAATGAAAACTCGTCATCGGGATTTCCCAGTGGCGAAAATGACGCTAAGTTCGTGTCATGTTTTGACGCAAATGCGCTGGGGGGGGAACGTTCTCTACCTCATTAAGACGTTTTCGTAGACGTGGTCGCCGAAGGAGTTTCGCGAATCCGTGTCAACTTGATAAGTGTCGGGTTCCATTTAACGGCACGGCCGGTTCGAATTAAATTTTCGCCCCTTTCGCCTGATTGCAACGCTGGCAAAGTAGTTGGAGATTCATCACCGTTGTCGCGCCGCCTCGCGCTACAGGAATGATGTGGTCGTATTGCAGATTCGCGTTCGACCCGCAGGTGGTGCACTTCCCTTGATCGCGTCGCCACACTTCGGCGCGTACGCTTTGTGGAATCGGTGAGCGTTGCGTTTGTTCATACGGGAGAGGCGCAGGCGTTGTAGAGAATTCGATCGCTGGTTCTTCCACATGGATTGAATAGGCGTTCCGATACTGTTCCACCGCCTTGCGTAGCTTTTCCAGGAATTCGCTGATTTCCACCGCGTCGGGTGAGATCGCGGCCGCATGGGAACTTTTCCCACAATGTTGACAACAATATTTGACGGATCTGGCATTTGGACTCACCTCCATGAGTTGCATTACGTATTCGTGGCAGCGGGAACACGGCTGAACTAGAAACTTCTCTGAGACAAATCGTCGAAGGTTTTTGTAGGCGTTGTCATAATTGGCTGAGGCATCCTGCTTAGCGGCGTTGCGCTTGCGTGATTGGACCGAGAGGGTCAATACGAGACCGACTAAGCCGAATATGACGCCTGCGCAAAGCGTTCCTCCAATCAGAGAGTTCAGCGGTTCATTGGAGGTGCTCGCAGGTTCCTTGCGTTTTCTGGGGTCTTTTTGAACGGACCTCGTGCTGCTTTCCGGTTGGGGAGGCGTTTCTTGCTTGTCTGGAGTGACCCTTTTTTCTTCCGGCTTTTTCGGTTGATTCAATTCGGATTGGACAAACTCTCGATCTGCCTCCGACAATCGCTCCAATGGTACTTCGATAAGACGCCCGTCGGCTGTTCGCAGTTCGACTGCGTTTTGTTGAATCTGGGACAATTCCGCCTCGATCTTGTAACTGGCGGTGTTGTCCGTCCAAACTCGGATCGCTGCGGTGATCGGGGTAGAGATTAGGCAGTGAGTTACGAAGGCAAACAGCAATGCCGTTCTTCTCAAATTTGAGCTTCCCGCGGTGATCACGGAGTCGTGCACCTGAGGTCTGGACGTTCTGTTCTCCATTGTTTTTCAGCCTGCAAATGGCGCTTCGGTCTGTCAACTTTATCCGACCAATAACCTTCAAAACTCGAACAAAAAAGGGCGCCTCGTTGAGGCGCCCTTTCCGAAAGGAGGCAATGAAACAATGCCACCTCAAATGTGGATCGCGTGTCCGAAAGCGTCGCTCGTCGCTTCGTGGATCGCCTCCGACAAGGTCGGGTGCGCGTGGATCGTGCTCTCGAGCTCCTCGTAGGTGGCTTCGAGGGTGATGGCGAGTCCCATCTCGGCGATGAGTTCGGTGGCCTCGGAGCCGATGATGTGGGCGCCGAGGAGTTCACCGTATTTCTCTCCGTAGATGAGCTTAACGAAGCCTTCCGGTTCACCGGCGGCGAGGGCGCGGCCGCTCGCCTGGAAGGGGAACTTGCCGACCTTGTAGGCGATGCCCTTCTCCTTGCAGGCGCGCTCGGTGAGTCCGATGCTGGCGACCTCAGGATGGCAGTAGGTGCAGCCGGGGAAGATGTCGACCTTTTTGCTTTTGTGCTTGGGATCGAACATGGACTCGACCGCGTGGATCGCCTCGAAGCTGGCGACGTGGGCGAGCCACGGGGGCCCGATGAGGTCGCCTGCCGCGGAGACGCCGGGGAGGTTGGTCTGGTAGCGGTCGTTCGTCTTCACGAAACCACGGTCGGTCAGCTCGAGCTTTTCGGCACCTCCGGGGAGGATCGCGCCGACGCCGACGGCGACGAGGCAGACATCGCCCTTGAGGACGACGGCATCACCACCCTTGGCGGGCTCGACGGTGAGTTCGACGCCGCTGTCGGTGACGGAGGCGGCGGTGGTCTTGGTGGTGAGGAGGTAGTTGATGCCCTGCTTCTTGAAGGACTTCTCGAGGGCCTGGCTCACTTCGGTGTCCTCGACGGGGAGGAGGTGGTCCATCATTTCGACGATGGTCACCTTGGTGCCGAAGGCGTTATAGAAATAGGCGAACTCGACGCCGATGGCGCCGGCTCCGATGATGAGCATCTCCTTGGGCTGTTCGGCGAGGAGCATGGCATCGCGGGCGTTGAGGACGCGCTTGCCGTCGAACTTGAGAAAGGGGAGGTCACGGGCCTTGCAGCCGGTCGCGAGGAGGACGTTCTTGGCGTCGTGGGTCTCGGTCTTGCCTTCGGCGTCGGTCACTGAGATCTTGTTGCCACCGGAGGGGCTGGTTCCGGCGAGGGCACCGGTGCCGCGGAGGTAGTCGACCTTGTTTTTCTTGAAGAGGAACTCGATGCCTCCGGCGAGTTTGTCGGCGACTCCGCGGGAGCGCCCGATCACCTTCGACCAGTCGTAGCTGAGGTTGTCGAAGCTGAGGCCGAACTCGGCGGCCTTGTCGCGCATGGCGAGATACATGTCGGCGTTCTTGATGAGCGCCTTGGTGGGGATACAACCCCAGTTGAGACAGGTGCCGCCGGCACGGTCGTTCTCGATGCAGGCGACTTTCTTGCCGAGTTGGGCGGCGCGGATGGCGCCGACATAGCCGGCGGGTCCGCCGCCGATGACGATGAGATCGTAGGAGGCCATGGAAAAATTAGATGAATGTTAGGAGATAAGGAGAACGGGAGTTTCGAGGAAACGCTTCAGCTCGGAGAGGAACTTCGCGCCGACGGCGCCGTCGATGACGCGGTGGTCGCAGCTCATCCCGATCCACATGCGCTGGCCGGGGACGATCTGATTCTGCGCGTTGACGACGGGCTGCTTCGTGATCGTGCCGATCGAGAGAATCGCGGCCTGGGGCGGATTGATGATGGCGTCGAAGTTGCCGATGCCGAAGGCACCGAGATTCGAGATGGTGATGGTGCCGCCGGTCATTTCGTTCGGCGTCAGCTTCTTGTCGCGCGCCCGGACGGCGAGGTCCTTGAGTTCGGCGGCGAGGTCCTTGATCGACTTCGACTGGGCGGAGCGGATCACGGGAGTGACGAGGCCGTCCTCGATCGCGACGGCGACGGAGAGGTGGGTCTCGCCATGATAGAAGATGGAGTCGCCCTGGAAGGAGCCGTTCACGTCCGGCACGGAACCGGTCGCGAGGACGGTGGCGCGCATGATGAAATCATTCACCGTGTACTTGGGACCTCCGTTCGCGGTGCTGGCGGCGTTGACCTGCTCGCGCAGGTTCATGAGCGGTTCGGTGTCGATCTCGATGTTGAGATAGAAGTGCGGAATGGTCGTCTTGCTCTCGAGAAGGCGCGCGGCGATGACGCGGCGCATGCCGGTGAGCGGCACGCTGCGGTCGGGTTTGGCCATGGCCGGAGGAAGCAGTCCGAGGGATCCACCGCCGCCACCGACGGGGGCGTTTTCGACATCCTTTTTGACGATGCGTCCGCCGGGTCCGCTGCCGGCGACGCGGGCGAGATCGACGCCTTTTTCCTTCGCGATCTTGCGGGCGAGGGGCGAGGCCTTGATGCGTCCGGAGGTAGTCGCCGGGGCGGAAGCGACAGGTGCTGCTGCCGCGACGGGAGCTGGAGCGGCGGCCGGGGCTTCGGTTTTGGTGGCGGGTGCCTCCGGTGCCGGAGCGCTCGCCTTCGCTTCACCACCGGGTGCCTTGTCGGCGTCGGCAGGCGGTTCTTCGCCATCGGAAAGGATCAGGGCAAGGGCAGCGCCGAGGGCGACGGTCTCGCCTTCCTTCACATAGATCGTGTGGAGGATGCCTTCCTCGAAGGAGGGCATCGTCATGGTCGCCTTGTCGGTTTCGACTTCGGCGATGTCCTCGTCGACCGCGACGGAGTCGCCCGGTTTCTTGAGCCACTTCACGAGGGTGCCCTCGCTCATCGTGTCGCTCAGCTTGGGCATTTTCAAATAGGAAGCCATGGGGAGGTAGTCGGGAATCGGGAATCGGTGATCGGTAAAACAGTGGCGGGTCGATCCTAACAGATCAACAAATGGTGAGGGCGCGCGCGACGATTTCGTCGGCGTTGGGGAGCTGGAGTTTTTCGATCGGGGGGCTGTAGAAGGCGGGCGCGTCGGCGGAGGTGATCCGCAGGACGGGCGCGTCGAGATCGTCGAAGGCCTGCTCCATGATCATGGAGGAGATCTGGGCACCGACTCCGCAGAAGGGCTTGTTTTCTTCGACGTAAATGGCGCGGTGGGTCTTGCGGACGGATTCCATGATCGTCTCCTCGTCGAGGGGGCGGATGCTGCGGAGATCGACGACCTCCACGGAGATGCCGTGTTGGGCACCGAGGATCTCGGCGGCGGCGAGGGAGGTGACGACGGCGCGTCCGTGGGCGAGGAGGGTGAGGTCGCTGCCTTCGCGGGCGACCTTCGCCTTGCCGATCGGGACGATGAGTTCACCACCTTCGATTTCGTCGTTCGAGGGGACGAGACCGGTCATGCCGTAAAGCACGGTGCTCTCCATGAAATAGACGGGATCGTTGTCGCGGATCGCGGACTTGATGAGGCCCTTCGCATCATAGGGATTCGAGGGGGTCACGACCTTCAATCCGGGCATGTTGGCGAAGATGTTCTCGGGGGTGTGCGAATGGGTCGCACCGACGTTGGTGCCGCCGTTCGCGGGGCCACGTATGACGATGGGACAGTTGGTGAGACCGCCCGACATGTAGCGACAGGTCGCTGCGTTGTTCATCATCTGGTCGAAGGCGACGTAGGCGAAGCTGTAGAACATCAGTTCCATGACCGGACGGATGCCGAGCATGGAGGCGCCGATGCCCATGCCGATGAATCCGGCTTCGGAGATGGGGGCGTCGATGATGCGCTTGTCGCCCCACTTTTTCCAGATGCCTTCGGTGACTTTGTAGGCGCCGTTGTACTGGGCGACTTCTTCGCCGATGAGGCAGACGTTCTCGTCGCGGGCGAGTTCTTCGTCGAGTCCTTCACGGAGGGCTTCGCGGTAGGTGATTTCTCGTGGCATTCGAAAAGGGAGTAATGGAGTAGCGGAGTGATGGAGTGCCGGGAATTTCAACCGTGGAAGAAGTGGCGTCCGGTGCGTCCGGCTTCGGTGTTGTTGTCGACCTCCCAATAGATGTCGTCGAAGATCTCGGACTCGTCGGGGTAGGGGCTCTTGATGGCGAAGGCGGCGGCGGCCTCGGCTTCGGCACCGGCATCCTTGTTGATCGCCTTGTACTCGTCTTCGTTGATGACGCCTTCTTCGATGAGCACGTTCTTCCAGAACTCGATCGGGTCGTGCTCGTTCATGTACTTCTGGATCTCTTCCTTCGTGCGGTACTTCTCGGCATTCGCATCGGCGACGGAGTGCCCCTTGTGACGATAGGTCATGATCTCGAGCATGGTCGGCTTCGACTCGTTGTGAGCGCGAGCGACGGCCTCCTCAACTCCGGCGCGGATCTCATAAAGAGAGACGCCATCGATCTTCGCCCAGGCCATGTTGTAACCCTCGGCGCGGGCGGCGAGACCTTCCTTCGGGAAGGCGGAGGAACGGGCCTGCGAGGTGCCCATGGAATAGCCGTTGTTCTCGATGATGTAGATCACGGGGAGGTCCCAGAGTGCGGCGAGGTTGAGGGCCTCGTGGAAGGCGCCCTGGTTGATCGCTCCGTCACCGAGGTAACAGAGACAGCAGCCTTTGAGACCTTTGTATTTAAGAGCGAAGGCGAGACCAGCGCCGAGGGGGGTCTGACCGCCGACGATCCCGTGTCCACCCCAGTAGTTTTTATCGGGGGCGAAGTAGTGCATCGAGCCGCCCTTGCCTTTCGAGCAGCCGGTCTTCTTTCCGAAGAGTTCGGCCATGCACTCGTCCATGCCCATGCCGACGGAGAGGGCGTGGCCGTGGTCACGGTAGGCGGTGATGACGTGGTCGTGTTCGCCGAGGAGGGAGATGCTCCCGACAGCGACGGATTCCTGCCCGATGTAAAGGTGGAGGAAGCCCCCGATGTGACCATCGTGATAGTACTTCAGTGAGGTCTGTTCAAACCGGCGGATGCGGACCATGGTCCGGAGCAGGTCGATCTTTTGCTCCCCGGTCAGCGACGCATTGATGGGCGCGTCAGCGAAGGGAACGGTGGACGGTTTTGCGGTTTTCGATGCCATCGCGAAAGAAAAAATCCCTCCGGAGTTGGAAGGGCGCGCACGGTAGCTTAAAGTGCCCGCGAAGGAAAACGGGAAAAGGTCGTTTTTTCATTCCATCCCCAACTTTTCCGGGACGTTCCACGTGGAACATTTTGGCTTTTTAAGATGTTCGTTTACCCCAAAAAATACGATGTGTTGATTGTCGGCGGCGGGCACGCTGGGATCGAAGCCGCACTCGCCGCCTCCCGCATTGGAGCCTCCGTCGCGATGCTCAGCCAGAACCTCGACACGCTCGGGCAGATGTCGTGCAACCCAGCGATCGGAGGTCTCGGGAAGGGCCACATGGTGCGCGAGATCGACGCGCTCGGCGGAGCGATGGCCTTGAACACGGATGCGACCGCGATCCAGTTCCGCATCCTCAATGCGAAGAAGGGACCCTCGGTCCGCGCTCCTCGTGCGCAATGTGATAAGAAGGCCTACCAATTCCGGATGAAGTGGCTTCTTGAGAAGGAACCCAATCTGGATCTTCACCAGGGGAACATCGCCTCGCTCCTCGTCGAGGGCGATCAGGTGAAGGGGGCCGAGACGGTCCTCGGGATCCGCTACGAGGCTTCGGCCGTGGTCATCACCACCGGTACCTTCATGCGGGGACTGATGCATGTCGGCATGCAGAATCAGCAGGGCGGTCGGATGGGGGATGCTCCCTCTACCCTGAGCGACGACCTCCGTCGCCTCGGCTTCGAAGTGCGGCGTTTCAAAACCGGTACTCCCTGCCGGCTGAACGGACGTTCCATCGACCTCTCGAAATGCGAACGTCAGGACGGCGATGAGCCCGCTCCCCGGTTTTCCTTCCGCTCGGAAATCGAGCCTTTCACCGAGGACGATATCTTTACCCTGAACCGCTGGTCCGACCCGATGTTCCACGTGGAACAATTGCCCTGTTGGATCACCTACACGAGCGCCGAGACCCACGAGACGATCCTCGCGAACCTCGACAAGTCTCCGATGTATTCCGGGAAGATCGAGGGGATCGGCCCCCGCTATTGCCCCTCGATCGAGGACAAGGTGGTCCGCTTCGCCGACAAGGAGCGCCATCAGGTCTTCCTCGAGCCTGAGGGACGACAGACCCTCGAGTACTACATCAACGGTGTTTCCACCTCTCTGCCTTTCGAGGTCCAATACCGGTTCATCCGGGCGATCGCGGGTCTAGAGAATGCGGAGATCATCCGCCCGGGTTACGCTGTCGAATACGACTACTGCGTCCCCACCCAACTCCACCCCACCCTCGAGACCAAGACTGTCGCCGGTCTCTATTTCGCCGGTCAGATCAACGGCACCTCCGGCTACGAGGAAGCCGCCGGCCAGGGACTCGTCGCGGGCGCCAACGCGGCTCTCAAGATCGCCGGGAAACCCGACTTCGTCCTCGGCCGCGAAGAGTCCTACATCGGTGTGATGGTCGACGACCTCGTCACCAAGGGCACCGACGAGCCCTACCGCATGTTCACGAGCCGGGCCGAACACCGGCTCCTCCTCCGCCACGACAACGCCGACCTCCGCCTCTGCGAGACGGCCGAAAAAGCGGGGCTCATTTCCGCCGAATTCCGGGCCGCCTCGCTCGCGAAGCAGGATCAGATCGACACCCTCCGCCACCTCCTCGAGAATACCCACAGCGCCGAGGGATCTCTCGCCAAGTGGCTCCGCCGCACCGAAGCGAGCTGGACCGATTTCGATGCCGATCTCCGCGCGGCCAATCCCCCCGAAATCTGGGAACTCGTCGAAATCGACATCAAATACGAGGGCTACATCCGCCGGCAGGGCGAGATGGTCGAGAAGACCCGCCGGGCGGACGAAAAGAAGATCCCCGACGAGTTCAACTACCTCGAGATCTCCGGACTGAAACGGGAGGCCCAACTCAAACTCCAATCGATTCGTCCCCGCACCCTCGGTCAGGCCGGCCGGATCAGCGGAATCACCCCGGCGGACATCTCCCTCCTCGCGGTGTGGCTCGAAAAGGTCTCGCGGTAAAGGTGAGGCCCGGCGCATGAAATCAATCGTCCTCTCCCTGCTCATCTTGACCGCGGCGCTCCTCCCTGGGGCCGCCTCGGCAGAGTCGCTCGTAAGTTTTCCCGAAGACCGGAGCTTCCTTCCGAAAAGCTGGACCGAAGACCCCATCAACGCCTCGATCGAACCGCTCAATGAGAAACTGCGGCTCGCCGCCCTCGGCATTCTCGAGGCCGCCCTCGACAAGTATCCCGAGAAGGTCCGCCAGCGGTTTCTCGGGGGCGTCTCCGTGGTCGGCTCTCTGCGATTCTACGACGTCAGCTACGGGGGCACCTACATGTCCAACAGCCGCCGCATCGTCCTCGTCTATCGCGAAAGCTTCGACTCCCGCGGATTCGAGCAGCGGTTCCACCATGAGTTCTCCTCCCTCCTCTTGAAACAGAACCAGGACCTCTTTGAAGCAAGCCGCTGGTCGGAGGCAAACGACCCTTCCTTTCGCTACCGCGCTCCCGGGATCGTCGAGGAACAGGACGGCGACCGTAGTGAGGCGACCCGCGTCCTCGCCGCCGAGCAGGAGAAAACGGGGGGCTCCGGGAGCAGTCTCCTCCAGGTTGATCTGGCTCTCATGAAGTCGGGTTTTCTCACCGCCTACAACCAGGTCTCGATCGAGCAGGATCTCAACGAAACGACCGCCCACCTCTTCACCAATCCCGAGGTCTGGGAATACTGCCGCCAATTCCCCCGCATCGATCAGAAGATCGACGTGCTCATCGATTTCTTCCGTCGTCTCGACCCGAAAATGGACCGGCTCTATTTCCGCCGGCTCACCCTCGGCCCTACCTCCACCCCCGAGCCATGAACCGACTTTCCCGCATCCTTGTCGAACTTGCCCTCGAGGAGGACCTCGATGGCCTCGGCGATCTCACCAGCCGCCATTTCGTCGATTCCCGCCACCGCTCCCGCGGACGGGTCATGTCGAGGGAGTCATGCGTCGTTTCCGGCAGCGAGGTGGCCCGGCACGTGTGCGCCGCCGTTGGCGACGGGGCCCTCACCTTCACTCCCGTCACCCCGGACGGAGCTCCGGCCGAAAAGGGGGATCTCGTCGCCAATATCGAGGGACCCACCCGGCTCGTCCTGCAGGCCGAGCGGACCGTGTTGAACTTCATGCAGCGACTCAGTGGGGTCGCCACGGTCACGCGCACTTACGCTTCGGCGATCGCCCACACCCGGGCAAGGCTGCTCGACACCCGCAAAACCACCCCCGGTTGGCGGGAACTCGAGAAAGCCGCCGTCGTCCACGGAGGGGGCACGAATCACCGCATCGGTCTCTACGATGCAATCATGGTGAAAGACAATCACCTCGTCGCCAACTCCGACCCGGTCGATCTCATCCAGCGCATCGGCGAGGTCCTCGCCATCCACCCGGGCATCAAGATCGAATTCGAAGCAGATCGACTCGACCAGGTCGAGGTCTTCCTTCAACTCGACGGCATCGCCGTGATCCTCCTCGACAACATGTCCAACGAGCAACTCCGCGAGGCCGTCGCCTTGCGGGATCGACTATCGTCAAAGACCCTCCTCGAGGCGAGCGGTGGGGTGAACTTGAAGACCATCGCAGGCATTGCCGAAACCGGGGTCGATTTCATCTCGGTGGGGGCGCTGACGCACTCGGTCCGGGCCATTGATCTGGGTCTGGATCTGGAGGCGATCTGAGGAGAATTCTGACCACTGAGTGAGGCTGCGATGGTCGAAAGAATACATTCTGAGATCGTGCGGGGATGGCCCGAGGTGGACCTCTCCCGCTTTCCCATCGATCGCTTCCGTCATCTTGAGGAAACCGGCTCCACGAACGACGATCTCCTCGCCCGGGCTCGCTCCGGAAGTGCCTGTCCCTATGATCTCATCTCGGCCGACTTCCAGAGTCGGGGACGCGGTCGGCGAGGGGACCGGTGGGAGGCGACTCCGGGACGCAATCTACTCTTTTCCCTGGCCCTTCCTCTCGATGGTGACAGGCAGCTCTGGCCGCGCCTTCCGCACCTCACCGCTTGGATCGTCGGGTCGGCGGTCGAGTCCATCCTCGGTCCCGGATACCGTCTCCAGGCGAAGTGGCCGAACGACCTCCTCCACGAGGGTCGCAAGCTCGCCGGGATCCTCGTCGAGATCGTCCTCGCTCCAGAGCCCTACGCCATCGTCGGCATCGGCTTGAACGTGAACCTCCGTGAAGAGGAGCTGCCGCCAGACCTCCGGCCGATCGCGACCTCGCTTTATGAACTGCTCGGCTGCGAATCGAGCCGGTGGTTTCTCCTCGGACAGATCGTCCAGGGTTTCCTGCGTCATTTTCCGGAGAAGACCGACGACTTCGCCACCGTGCTCGACTGGATCCGTCCGCGCGATTTTCTGGTCGGGCAGCGGCTCTCGGTGAGGAGTGGACGCGAGTGGTTTGAGGGACACGGGCGGGGCATTGGCGATGATGGCGAATTGCTCCTGGAAACCCTCACCGGTGAGCTCGCGAAAATTGTGAGTGCGGAGGAAATCCGGCGTGGGTGAACCCCGCGAATTCTGGTTTTGTTAGGGCGTCGGGCCATCGCCATTGTTCCGACCCGGCCACAAAAAAGGGAGATGGTCGGAACCATCTCCCTTTTGCAAATCCGGAGCGAGTCCGGATCTACCGGCCTCAGGCCATGCTCGGCGGAGCAAAGCCCTCGCGGTAGGTCCGCGAGAGAACCGTCTTGTTGGCTTCCTCGTGATTGGTGAAGCGGTAATTGGCGGCATCCCAGTGCAGCTCCTGACCCGGGAATCGCGTCGCTTTCGTCGCGAGGAGGGCCGGCTCGGTGATGCGGCTGCCGATGTCGAACTGCGTCCAGAGCGGCTTTTCGTTGCCGAGGCAGCAGTCGGCCCAGTCCTTCCAGTGCTGGCGCTCGCCGACTTCGGGGAGGAGCTCGTTTTCGACGAGCTTGCCCTTGCGGTAGATCTCGAAGCGGCCATCGGGCTCGAGGAGGAGGGTGCCTTCCTCACAGACCACCATCGTGCAGCTGCCGGTGATTTTCGAGACCGGCAGGCCGAGCGCGGCGAAGGACGGGCGGATCCCGCTGTCGGTGTAGTGAAGGACGAATTTCTCACGGGCGAACTTGTCACCACCACCCGGGTAGGTCAGGATCGAATGATTGTAGCCCGAGTGGCACTCGTTCGAGGGTTTCATCGTGTCCGTCTGCACCGTCTCGGGGGCCGGGAGGTCGTAGGCGAAATAGAGCAGGTCGATGAGGTGGCAGCCCCAGTCGGCGAGCATGCCGCCACCCGTTTCCCAATAGGAACGCCAACGGCGCGGATGGAGGTCTTCGCTGTAGGGCAGCGCTGCCGGGAGCGGTCCTTGCCAGAGATTCCAGTCCATCGTTTCCGGCACCGGTTGGGCGGGGGTGACCGGGCTCCAGGGATCGACGAAGTACATTCCGCGGCTCATGCCGCCGGTCCAGATGTGGGCCTCGACCGGCCGGCCAAAACGTCCCGACTTCAGCAGTTCCACGGCCTGCATCCGACCCGTGGTGCAGGCGCGCTGGTTGCCCATCTGGGTGTAGAGACCGGGCCGGGCCTTGAGGGCCTCGCGGATGGTGCGGAGCTCGTCGAGCTGTTGCACGAGAGGCTTCTGACCGTAGACGTGTTTGCCGTGCTTCAGCGCGGTGACCATCATCGGGCAGTGGTGGAAGTCCGGGGTGTCGACGATGACGGCGTCAAATTGATCGACCCGGTTCGCGAAGGCTTCGCGGTAATCGGAGACCCGCCAGGCGCCTCCGTAGCCCTTGTCGACCTTGGCGAAA
>Ga0209573_1002139_pt1 | contig 26595 bp, 28 predicted proteins | sample TNRBio252014_DNA_FD_185870 | JGI IMG/M metagenome (GOLD analysis project Ga0209573, IMG submission 185870) | Wastewater treatment Type I Accumulibacter community from EBPR Bioreactor in Madison, WI, USA - TNR Reactor_6/25/2014_ DNA (SPAdes)... | ecosystem: Engineered > Bioreactor > EBPR >... | reverse complement strand
GCGATTCGGAGACAAGGCATGGCAACGCGAGAGATCAAGCTGATCGGCGACGAGGTTCTGCGCAAGGAAGCTCGCAAAGTGAAAAAGTTCGATAAAACCCTGCATAAGTTGATCGACGACATGGTGGAAACGATGCGTGAGGCGCCGGGCATCGGCCTGGCCGCGCCGCAGGTCGGCCTGCTGGAGCGGGTGATCGTGGTCGAGCTGCCTGAGGACGATGAAGACCCGCAGAGTGGCAAGCTCTACGAGTTCGTCAATCCGGAGATCGTTTTCCACAGCAACGAAGAGGTCGAAGGTGAGGAGGGCTGCCTGTCGATCCCCAATATCGTCGGCGACGTGTGGCGCGCCGAGCGCATCGTAATCAAGGGCCAGGACCGCCACGGCAAGCCGCAGAAGCTGGAGGCGCACGACTGGCTGGCGCGCGCCTTCCAGCACGAGGTCGATCACGTCAACGGCGTGCTGTTCATCGACCGGGTCGAAGGGCCGCAGCACCTGCGCCGCCTGGTCAAGGTGCGCGACGAAAACGGCGAGGAGTACTACAAAGCCATCCCCATGACCCAGCTTGCGCCCGCCTAAGGAGACACCGATGACAGTTTCAGAAAGCTCCCAGCCCGTTGAACTGAAAGAGCAAGTGCGCCAGCGCTACGGCCAGATTGCCCAGGGCGTGCTGGCGGGCGGCAGCGGCGCGGCCTCGTGCTGTGGGTCGGCCAACGTCGCGCTGGTCGATGGCTTGTCGCTGGACGGCATGATCCCCTTGCAGGCAGCATCAAGCTGCTGCTCCCCCGCTGCCATGACGACGGCCGGGCTGCTGTACGGCCAGAACGAGCTGTCCGGCTTGCCTGACAGCGTGACCGGCGCAGCGCTGGGCTGCGGCAACCCCACGGCCATCGCCGCCTTGCAGCCCGGCCAGACCGTGCTCGACCTGGGTTCCGGCGGCGGCATCGATTGCTTCCTGGCCGCGCGCCAGGTCGGGCCGGCCGGCCAGGTGATCGGCCTGGATATGACCGAGGCCATGCTGGCGTTGGCCGAGCGCAACAAAGCCGGCCTGGGCGCGGCCGCGGCCAACGTGCGCTTCGTGCGCGGTGAGATCGAGGCCATGCCCCTGCCCGACGGCGAGGTGGACGTGATCATCTCCAACTGCGTGATCAACCTATCGCCGGACAAGGACGCGGTCTTGCGCGAGGCCTTCCGCGTCTTGCGGCCGGGCGGCTACCTGGCCGTCTCGGACACGGTCGCACTGCAGCCCTTCAGCGCGGAGATGCTGCGCGATGCAGACGCCTGGTCGGCTTGCGCCACAGGCTCGCTGGACATCGACACCTACCGCGCCAAACTGCACGCGGCCGGCTTCGCCCCGGTCGAGATCAGCGACGTCACGCCCACCGACTTCGGACTGAGCGAGGGAGTAGACGACGGCGCGGCCGCGGTTGCAGGCGATCTGGCGGGCGGTCTCAAGATCTGGATCGCCAGCGCACAGATCGTGGCCCACAAACCGCGGACGGATTAAGGGTCGCCGTGCGGCAACAGCCCTGCTGATCGGGGGCCAACGCTGTCTTTTCGCCTGGTCCTCACCTTGAGCCGGAGCCCTGAGGGGCGACTTACATCCCCCACACCGTAATGGTTGCGTTGCGATAGCGCTCCTGGCGCTGAAAGATCTTTTCCTCCCACGCCTTGCCCGGGGTGCGATCGAAGATCACCAGATGGCCATCCGGCGCTCCGGTCGCGTCCATGTAGGCCCAGGTCTGCTCTAGCCCCTCGGCGATGGTCAGCTCTAGCGACTTGTACAGCACCTTGAGCTCGATCACCACCCGTTGCACGCCTCCGGTGTAGGGCCAAATCACCAGCAAGTCCGTGCGCCGCCGGCCCAGCCCGTACTCCCGCTCGACGCGGCCGCCGCCGTTGACGATGCGCTGCAGGAAAGCCTGCATCAGCAACTGCGGGCCGGCCTCGCGGTACTGGAATCGCTCCAGCCAGCTTTCGGAGTGCTCGCGAAAGAACTGCTGAAAGGCAGCCAGTAGCTTGGGCATGTCCAGTTTGCCATCGGGGCGGATGTACCAGGCCGGCTGCGACGTGCTTTCGAGGCTGAGCTGCGACACGAAGTTGAGCTCTCGAGGCACGACCTCACGGTAGATGGGGTTGGACATCTCCAGACCGTCAGCGCCGCGGCGGATCAACCCCATGTCAACGACGTACTGGATATGGTCTTGGGCCACGGTTTGAGCCAGATCAACGCCTTCCAACATAGGGCCAATCACAGCCTGCACGCGCGGCTCCTTGAGCTTATCCACCAGTTGATCCAGGTGCGTCTCGCGGCGCAGGATGATTTGCTCCTTGGCCTCCTGCACCATCTCGGCTGTGACGGGCGTGCTGCGATCCTTGGCGGCCGGCAGCTTGAAGCAGGCCTCCCAGCCCAGCGCGTTGACGAGCCAGGGCTGGCCGCGCGTCAACTCCCACACCAAGGCCAGCGCGTCGTCCTCAATAGGCTGGCCGGTGTCCGCTGTGTGCTGGCGGAAGAGCAGTTCCACCTCGGCCTGGTCAAAGTCGCTCATACGCAACGACTCGGCCTTGACGTTGAAGGCGCTGCCGCCGGTGATGATGGCCTGGTCGCGGCTGGAGTGGATGCGGTAGTCACGCACGTCACGCACGCCGCAGAGGATGATGCTCTGGGGGAAGTTGGCCGGCCGCTTGGGATAGCCGGCTCGCAGTTGGCGCAGCACGGCAATCAGCGTATCGCCGATCAGTGAATCGATCTCGTCGATCATCAACACGATGGGCCGGGGACTGTGCTCGGCCCAGCGCGTCAAAACCTCGGCCAGCGCCGCGTATTCGCCTTGTTCGGCCAGAATGCCGCTCCAAATCTGTGCCGGGTACATATCGCCAAGATAGTCCCGGGCCATGGAAGACAGGCCCGCCAGGATGGCCTGCATAGCGCCGCGCACGTTCTCCCTGGCAGCCTGGGCCGGCTCGACGTTGACGTAGAGCGCGCTGTACCGCCCAGCCTGGTTGAGGTAGTCCATCAACGCCAGCAGGTAGGTGGTCTTACCCACCTGGCGCGGGGCGTGGAGCACGAAGTAGCGCTCGCGGTCGATCATCCCCAGGATGTCGTCCAGGTTGAAGCGCGTCAACGGCGGCACGCAGTAGTGCTTCTGGCAGTTGGTCGGTCCGGCGGTGTTGAAGAAACGCATAGCTGGAATTTTCCGGTCGCTTCGAATGCGCGTCACGACGGTCCTATCGCCTTATCTTTGGCAGGGCTCCATCCAGACGCCTGAAGGCCCCAACGGGATGATCGGCCCCATCGTCCGCGTAGCCTTGCCCGACAAGTATACCCCATGATCGGCCATCCTCCAACCCGCGCCGTGGCTGCGCCTTATCGTGTCGCGGGCATCACCGAGTGGATATCGTCTCCATCGCAGATGCGGCAGTCCAGGGTGGCGCCGATAAAGCGCGCGCGGCCGGCGGGATCCAGCACCCACGGGCGCTCGAACATCGGTGGGGTGTGGCGCACGTGTTGGCCGTGTCCACAGGCCAGCACGGCTACCCAGTCGCCCACGTCGTCCTGGCGGAAGGCTACAATTTGACGGTCCATGGTCCGCGAATTTCGGGAGTGATCAGCGCTGTCGGCCTTGCGGCGTGAAGCGTGAAACGTGAGCGGATCACGTCCTATCTTCACGCATCACGTTTCACGGCACAGGTGGCTGTTAGCATCTCTGGCTAGATTTCAACACCCACCCCAGCCTCAGCCTGTCACAGCGCCGCCTTGGCCGCTGCGATAACCTCGTCGTAGTCCGGCTCCAGGCCGTTGTGCAGCATGTAGGCCACGTAGGTCAGGACGCCATCGCGGTTGACGACGAAGACGGCCCGCCGCAGGAAGCGGCGCTCCTTGATCAATAGCCCATATTTCTCGCCAAACTCAGCGTTCAGCGCATCCGACACGACCTTGACGCGGTCGACGCCGGCTGCGCCGCACCAGCGCTTCTGGGTCGGCGGCAAGTCGGTGCTGATCGTCCAGATGATGATGTCCTCGCTGAGCGCAGCGGCCTCCTGGTTGAAGCGGCGGGTCTCGCGGTCACACACGCTGGTGTCAAGGGATGGCACAGAGGACAGAATCGCCACCTTGCCGCGCGATGCGGCGATCGGGTTGACCAGCGACCAATCAGCGGCCGACGAAGTGAACTCCGGCGCGATCTGGCCCACAGCCACATCGTCGCCGATCAGGGTTCCATAAACGTCGCCAAGCTTGACGACATCGGTTCGAATAGCGGGCATAGTTCTCTCCTGAACTGGGGATTTCATGGCAGTGTACACACCGATTGGTCACCTGGCAAGATCGCAGGTCGCTGCGCGCACGCTTGCTATCCGCTTGACAACAACCTCGTTCTTCGTTATACTAACCACAGTTAGTACAAAGGCCCGTTGGCAATATTTCACCATGACGATCAAGCACGCGCTGCTGGCGCTGTTGGCCGAGGAGCCCGGCCACGGCTACGAGCTGAAAAAGCGCTACGACGAGGCTATCGGCCTGCTCTGGCCCTTGCAGCAGGCCCAGGTCTACAACAACCTGCGCCAGTTGGAGCAAGAGGGCCTGGTGCAGTTGGACGTGCGCGTGGTGCAGACCAACCTGCCCGACCAGAAGCGCTATCGCCTGACCGAGGCTGGCCAGCAGGCGCTGGCCGGCTGGACGGTCGAGCCGGTGCAGGTCAGCCGCAAGCTCAAAGATGATTTCTATCTCAAGCTGACCGTGCTGGCGGCCGTGGTGCAGGATCCTGGACAACTGGCCGACCTGTTGTGGCGCCAGCGCGAGGTCAACTTGCAGTACCTGCGTGAGTTGGAGCGCACGCTGTTCGAGGCCGAGCAAGCCGACGACCCGCTGGCTGCCAGCCTGTTGGAGGGCGCCATCCTGCACGCCGAGGCTGACCTGGCCTGGCTCGACCGCTGCGAGGAGCGGCTGCTGGCCAGCGGCGTCTTGAACGGAGACAAGCCGTGAAGCGCTGGCGCCGTCTGGGCCGGCTGGCCCCGCAGTTTCTAGCCGCCAGCGCTCGGCGCGACTGGCCGCTGGCCGCACTGGCCTTGGTCAGCCTGGCGCCGGGCGTGGCCGCGCTGGTCGCCTGGATGCAGATCGCCTGGCGGGTGCGCGGTGAGACCCTCACTGCGGCCCAGTTTGGCTGGGTCTTGCCCGCGGCCCTGCTGGAGGCCGTGACGCCGGCCGGGGTGCTGCTGGGTTCCGGACTGGTGACGCTGCTGGTGGGCTGCCTGGGCCTGAGCAACGCCTACCTGGCCAGCGTCGAGCGGCGGCTGGGCGGCCTGGCCCTGCTGCTGGCGTTGGGCCTCAGCCGCTGGGAACTGATGGCGCTGCTGCTGCTGGAGGCCATGGGGCTGGCGCTGCTGGGCACCGCCGCTGGGCTGGCATTGGGCTTCTTCCTCAGCGTGGCGGTCTGGCTGCCGGCCCGGGACTACCTGCTGTTGGCGCCGGGCTTCACCCTTTATTGGCAGCCTTTCGTCACAGGCGCCATCGCCGGCCTGCTGGCAACGCTACTCTTCGTGGGCATCACCGGCATCAGCACCGCTCTGCGCTCGCCCATGAGCGCCCTGCGCAGCCGCTCGCCCCGCCACTGGATTCGCGACTGGGGCCACTGGCGCTTTTCGACTCTCGGCGTGTTATTCACCGCCTTGTTGGTGGCCTCGCTAGGCGTGCTGGTGCTGGGCTTGCATGCCGGCCTGATCCTCACTGTGCTGGCGCTGCTGTTAGCCGCCGCACTAAACGCAGGTAGCTGGCTGCTGACGCGCTTCTATTGGCGGCTGCCGACGCCGGAAAGCGCGCCGCTGTGGGCGCTGGCCGTGCAAGGTCTGGCTCGCCACCGCCGCCAGACAGCCGGCATGACCCTGGCGATGATCGCCGGCACGTTAGGCGTTGGCTTGGCTGCCTTGAGCTGGATGAGCCGGCGGGCCGAGGCGACTTTCCCCCTCTGGGTTGCCGCTATGCTGTTGGTGGCCTGCGCCACGTTGGTGCTGACATCAGCCGCGTTGGCCGCGCTGGAGCGACGCCAGGAATTGGGCTTGTTGGCTGCGTTGGGCGCGCGTCGCGGCCGTGTGCGCCGGCTGATCCTGCTGGAAAACAGCATCGTGGCCCTGGCTGGCGGCACATTGGGCGCCATGCTGGCCCTGATCGCCTGGGCGCTGGTGGGCGCCGGGGCCGGCTCAGGCAGTTGGCCGCTGGCGCTTGCCATTGCCGGTATCGACGTGCTGGCCGCGCTGGTCACCGCCACCGTTGGCGCAGCGCCCGTGCTGTGGTTGATCTCCCGCCAGCCGCCCGGCCTCTCGCTGCGCGACCGGCCGTGGCTGACGCCATAAATCCTATCATGGGACGCAGATGCACGCAGATTGACGCAGATCTGAGTAACGCATCGGCGAAAATCCACACTGCACCTTCGAATCTGCGTCCAATGCAGGCAAGTGTAACGCTGGCATCCCGGTCATCCCAAAGGATAATTCTGTCATGATTCTGATGCGCAAACCAAGCGGCAGCCAGCTCAAGGAGTTTATCGAGCAGCAAGCTGCCCAATCCTTCAGCTACCCGGACGTCGAGGCGACGCGCGGCCCGGCGCCGCCCGGCTATGCCGTCGACCACAACCGCATTCAACTGGGCCGCGGCGAAGTAGCTTATCAGCGCGCCCGCAAGGCCCTGTTGCGCTGGCGTATGTTCGAGCTGGCCTGGGTGCAGTTGTGCTGGCCCAACGTCCCCGTACAGGCCGGCAGCACCGTCGCTATCCTGGCACGCGCTGCGGGCGGCTGGTGGCTGAACGCGTGTCGCATCGTCTATACCTTCGACGAGGCGGGCGACATCGAGCGCCTGGGCTTTGCCTACGGTACTTTACCTGAGCACGCTGAGAAGGGCGAAGAGCGCTTCACCGTGGAATGGCATCACGCCGACGACACGGTGTGGTTCGACATGCTCGGCTACTCGCGGCCCAACCATCGGCTGGCGCGGGTTGGCGGTCCGTTGGCCCGGCGCACCCAGCAGCGCTTTGCGGCCGACGCGCAGCAGGCTATGGTGCGCGCGGTTGGCGGCCGCTGAACAGTACGCCGAGGGCTGTGAGCAGGTTGATTGAGTAGGTCACTGTACACGTGCACTTGCGCCGGCCCACTCGGGGGTGCTTCGCAAAGCGCAGCGCAGGTGCAAGTGTCGAAATCAACCTGCTCGCAGCCCCTGGCTAATAGTTGCGAACTGTGCGAGACAGAGGAGAGTATGATGATCAACGGTACCCCCCTGGTAGAAGCCAAGGGCCTGAGCAAGAGCTATCATACCCAGACCGGCGAAGTCCAGGCGTTGGATCAGGTCGATCTGGCGCTGCGAGCCGGTGAGTTCGTGGCGCTGGTGGGGCCAACCGGCAGCGGCAAGACCACCCTGCTCAGCCTGCTGGCCGGGCTGGAGCCAGCCGATGCGGGCGCGATCCTGCTGCTAGGCCAGCGTCTGAACGATCTGGACGACGACGGCCTGGCCGACCTGCGCCTGCGGGCCGTAGGCATGATCTACCAGAGCTACAACCTGTTTTCCGGTTTCACCGTGCGCCAGAACGTACGTTTGCCACTGCAATTGATGACCCGCCGGCCGCCCTTCGACGCCACCCAGCGCACCAATCAACTGTTGGCTGACTTTGGCCTGCCCGATTTGGCCGAGCGCTACCCGGCTGAGCTGTCAGGCGGACAGCAACAACTGGCGGCCATTGCCCGCGCCCTGGCCACCAACCCGCCGCTGATCCTGGCCGACGAGCCGACCGCCAATGTGGACACCGGCATGAGCCGGCAGATCGTCTCGCGCCTGCGCTCCCTGGCCGACAATGGAGAGCACGGGGTATTGCTGGCCACCCACGACCTGCGCATGGCCAGCCAGGCTGACCGCGTGCTCTCCATGCGCGACGGCCGCATCGTCAAGGAGACGGTTATGCAGCCAGGGCGGTCGGGGCGTGAGGTGATTGCCGAGTTGGCGTGATCGGAGAGGAACTGGAGGACCTGGTGGAGCTCAGAGGAACTGGCGAACTGGCAGGTACTGCAGGAGTTGCGGCCATGTCTGGCCTTCCCCTGAGTTCCTCCGAGTTCCCCTGATTTCCCCTAAGTTCCTCTGAGTTCCCCCACTTCCCCTACTTCCCCTCTCTTCGCTTACGTCCCAACACAAAGTAAGCGATGGGGCCTACGAAATTGATGAACGCGACCAGCGTCCACAGCTTCTTGCTGCCCTTGATTTGATCGACTGGCCGACGGCGGATGTCGATCAGCGCTGCAGCCAGCAACGCCATTTGGACCAGGCCAACAATGCTGATGCCCAACTGTTTCTGGGGCGACAGATCGCTCCATTGCTTCTTCGTTAAGGATTGGTTTGTCATGGGAGCCTCTTCTGACTTTGATAGATTCTGCTGATTCGCGTCGCGATTGGGGTGTCACGCTTCGCCAGACTGGGTTAACTGTGCCACAAAACTGGCGTGTTCTGGGCTGGCCAGGCCTTGGTTCAACACGGCCATCAGCCCGGACAGATCACCGGTCCAGAACCGCTCTGGGTGCAGCCATAGGCCAGGAAAGAACTGGCTGCGCAGGACGCCACGCTCGTCGGGGATCATCACCTGGTACTCGCCCTCTACCAACACATGCCACACCGCCCGTTCCTCCTGGGCCAACAGCACCAGATACTCCTGCACGCCGTTGCGCCGGTAGACGCGCAGCTTGGTGTTCATGTCGAAGGAGACGGTGCTGCCAGACACCTCGACTACCAGTTCAGCCGGTCCCTCGAGGTAATCGTCGGGACTAATGCGGCATGCACCGCCGTAGGCTTCTTCGATGAACAACATCGCATCAGGCTGTAATTCGTTGTCGTAGTCGAGCCGGAGGCTGGCATTATCCGCCCAAGCCACACCCGGCGTCGCCATCGAGTAGTTTACCAGCCAGGCCATCACTGTTCCGTGCGGCCGGCTGTGCTGAAGGTAATGAACTGGTGACGGCATATAGACAACTCCCTCTATCAACTCAGCCCGCTTAACATAGGGCATGGCCCGGTAGCGGCGCTCGAACTCTGCCCGGCTCAGGTGGTCGCCCGCTTGCAGCGACGGGACTGCGCTGCGCGTTTCCTCGGCCCTTGTTTTCGTCCAGCCCATCGCAGCCGGACGCTCGTCTGTTCTTTCCGGCGCTGTGATTGTCATCTCGCTCTCCTGTTCGTCTACTGCCCTTGACGCTGCACATTGCCGCGATTGTAGCACGGCTGACGCTGGAAATCAAGCTTCCAGCAAACTGGCCCCTGCACGCGGGAGCCGCTTGCAGCAAAGCACGCAGCGCGGTATCCACTGGGAAGCGCAGGGTAAGTGGATCAGCAGCAATTCCAAATATGAACTCCGGCAACGCGGAGTCGAGCCTTTAGGCGGGTTAGAGCGCCTGATTCGCACCGGCAAACCCGGCTGAAGCCTCGACTCCGTGCCAAATTTGGAACTGCTGGTGGGGTCAGGCAGCCTGCCGCCGCTGCTGCCACACCCACCCCCGGCCGGGAGCGAACAGCGCGGCCAGCAGGAACAGGGCCGTGCAAACCAGCACGATGGCCGCGCCCGAGGCGACGCCGGCGTAGTAGGAGAGATACAGGCCGACGATGCTGGAGAGCGTACCGATCAGCGCAGCTACTGCCATCATCGGCAGCATGCGCCGTGTCAGCAAAAAGGCCGTGGCGGCCGGGGTGATCAACATGCCCAGCATCAAGGCGACGCCGACCGTCTGCAGCGAGACCACGATGGCCACAGCAATCAGCACCAGCAGCAGATAGCGCAGCCGGTCGCCACGCAACCGCAGCGTCTCAGCCAGCACGGGGTCAAAGGAGATGACCATAAACTCCTTGTAGAAGGCGACGATAGCGCCAATTACCAGCAGCCCAAAGGCCGCGGTAAGCACCAGATCCCCTTGCGACACCCCCAGCACGTCGCCAAACAGGAAATGCACCAAGTCCACGGTATAGCTGCGCATGGTGGAGATCAGGGCGATGCCCAGAGCAAACATACCGACGAAGACGATGCCGATGGCGGTGTCTTCCTTAACCTGCGCGGCCTTGCTGACGGCGCCGATGCCCAAAGCCGCCAGGATAGCCGTCAGCAGCGCCCACCAGAAGAGCGTGTCGCGGCCGCCGCCGCTGACAAGGTAGCCGACGGCCACACCGGGCAGGATCGAGTGGGCCAGCGCGTCGCCAAAGAAGGCCATGCCTTGCAGCACGACGTACGTCCCGACCAGCGCGCAGACGACGCCGACCATGATGGCCGCAATCATGCCGCGCACCATGAAGGCGTAGGAGAGGGGTTCGAGGAGCAGTTGGATGAGGTTGGGCATGGGTGACAGGGTGACAAGGTGACTGGGTGACAAGGTGACTGGGTGACCGGGTGACAAGGTGACCGGGTGACAAGGTGATTGGGTGGCAGGATGACTGGGTGACCGGGTAACAGGATATCTGTCACCATATCACCGTGTCACCGTGTCACCCAGTCACCTTGTCACCGTGTCACCGTGTCATCTTCTCACGGTCATTCGCCTTCGCAGCATGTATCGCTGAGAACCATGGTGCCAGCGGAGGTGTCAATCATGTGGATGTGGCCGCCATAGGCTGCGAGGAGCCGTTCTGGGGTAAAGACCAGGCCCGGCGCGTCCAGACCCAGCAGGCGCCGGTTGAGCAGCATCACCCGGTCGAAACGCTCGGCGGCCAGGTTCAGGTCGTGGGTGGCGATCATGACTGTGACCCGACGCGCGCGCAGCGCGGCCAGCACCTCGAAGATATCCTGCTGCGACGGCACGTCCAGGCCGGTCAGCGGTTCGTCCATCAGCATCAGCGCTGCCTCCTGGGCCAGGGCGCGGGCAATGAAGACGCGCTGCTGCTGGCCGCCGGAGAGCTCGCCGATCTGGCGGCGGGCCAGGTCATCCATACCCACCACCTGCAGACTCTGGTGTACCAGGTCCCAATCCTTGCGGCCGGGGCGGCGAAAGAGGCCCAGCTTGCCCACGCGGCCCATCATCACCACATCGGCCACGCTGACCGGAAAACGCCAGTCTACCTGGCTGCGCTGCGGCACGTAGGCGATGCAGATGTGGCCGCCGGGCTGCGAGCCGTAAACCGTGACCTGGCCGCTGCTGGCCGGCAGCACGCCGGCGATCACCCGGAAGAGCGTGCTCTTGCCCGCGCCGTTAGGGCCGACCACCGCCACCTGCTCACCCGCGATCAGCTCGAAGGAGAGGTCTTCCAGCGCGTATTGGCCGTTGTAGCGGGCTGAAACGGCGCTCAACGCCAGGATGGGTTGATCTGGTTGATGCGGTTCGAGATGGCCAGTCAGCACGGCCGGCCGGCGGAGGGTATCGATGGACATAGGGCATGAAACTCGATCAGGGGGAGTTGAGCGTCCCCACATGCGGCTGTTGCGCACACGAGCCGCACCTGGGGCGCTCACTCCGCGCCGAATGGCGCTGTTATTTCAGCGCTTCTACGATGGCGGTAATGTTGTAGCGCACAAAGGCTTCATACGTGTCGGCGCCGCCGCCCGCCTCGCTGAGTGAGCCAGTGAAAAGGAACACCAACTGCGCGCCGGTGTCAGCCGCCACCCGCTCTGACAGGGTAGGGTTGACCGTCGAATCCACAAAGACCACTCTGGCGCCTAGCTCACGCATCGCATCCTCCAGGCGGGCCAGCTCCTGGGCCGACGGCGCGCTCATGGTGCTGTAGCCGGGCACGACGGTACCGACCGTCTCCAGGCCATAGCGCTGCGCCAGGTAGCCGAAGGCGTCATGGTCGACTACCAACTGGCGGTTCTGCGGCGCAATCTTGTCGATTTGCCCCTGCGCCCAGGCGTCCAGCGCCTGCAAGCTGCGGTCGTAGGCCTCTGCGTTGGCCTGATAAGCGGCCGCGTTGGCCGGGTCGAGCTCACTCAGGGCCGCGGCAATGTTGCGGGTCCAGACGCGCACGTTGTTGGGGTCCATCCAGACGTGAGGATCGATCCCCTCATGGGTGCCGCCCTCATGCGCTTCACCCGTCCGGGTCTGTACGCCGTCGGAGACAGCCACGATGCGGGCGCTGCCGCCGGCGCTCTGGAGCAGGCGATCCAGGAACTCCTCCAGGCCCAGGCCGTTGACGAAGACCAGTCCGGCTTCGGCGACGTGGGCTGTGTCCTGCGGCTTAGGCTGGAAGCCGTGGGGGTCGGCGCCGGCCGGGAGCAGCACAGTCAGGTCGATCAGATCGCCGCCTACCTGGCGCACCACGTCGCCCACGATGGTGGTGGTAGCGACAACCTTGGGTTTTGCGCCGTTCGCCTGGTTCGAGGAGACGGGAGTGGGGGTGGGCGCGTTCGCACAGGCCGCCAGGCTGGTCAGCAAGGCAAACAGGACGAAGGTTATGGTCGTTCGATGATGATTCATAGTAAGATGCCAGCTTCAGCCAGCCAGGTCAGTCGTGACATTGCTCGCACAGCCCGTAGAACTCCAGCAGATGGCCGCGGATCTGAAAGTTCAGGCGCTGGGCCAACTCCTGCTCCAGCTCACCCACGGCGCACTCGTCGAACTCGATCACCGCGCCGCAGTCGGAGCAGACCAGGTGATGGTGGCCGCCCTCGGCCAGCGTCAGGCAGACGCCGCGCTCACCCAAAAAGATAGGACGCACCACGCCCAGCGTTGTCAGCAGCTCCAGCGTGCGGTAGACCGTGGCGCGCCCCAGGCTGGGATAGATGTCCTGGGCGCGCGCCAGTACTTCGGCCGGGGTCATGTGGCCATCGCCGCTCTCCAGCGCTTCCAGCACCGCCTGGCGCGGCGGGGTCAGCTTGAAGCCGGCAGTCTGCATCTGTCGGGCAAATCGTGTGCTCATAGGGTTATCAAACGGGTGGTTCAACGTGGGTTGAAACCCTTTGGGTTTTCGTATGCAACCAGCAATTCGCGGCCAAAAACGGTACCCCGTAGGGTTTGAGGTCAACCAGTACCGAATAGACCCTTATTGAACAATTGAGACATTGTCTCAGTGAGACGGTTTCTCAATTATGCCTGGAAACTCAGGATTGTCAAAACGCGCCTACAGAGACTCGCCTGGCCGAATGCAGGCGTGCTCGCCGCACAAAACCTTGGCGTTCTTGGCGCCTTTGCGTGCGAATCGTGGACTACTGAAACTTCTTGACACGCCTGGGGGCCTGTGGTACAACGACCTGCGCGCTGGCGGGACTGAGCAGCTACCCTGAAGACCGTCCGGAGCGCCACCTTGTTTCTGGACGGTTACTGAGTGTTTCGCCGAGGCTCGCGACGACCCTATGCATGAGCTGCCTGTCACCCAAGCCATCCTTGCCACTGCGCTCGACGCCGCCCAGCAGGCGCACGCCCAGCGCATCGTCGCCATCGACCTGGTGATCGGCGAGCTGAGCGGCATCGTGGACGACTCGGTGCAGTTCTACTTCGACATCCTGAGCCGGGACACGCCGGCCCAGGGCGCACAGTTGCGTTTCCAGCGCCAGCCGGCCAAAGTCGCTTGTCAGGACTGCGGCCACGCCTACGACGCTGCGCCCCCTCTGGCGCCCTTCTGCCCTGTCTGCGGCAGCCTGCATGTTCAAGTCAGCGGCGGCCGCCAATTTCACCTGGAAAGTATCGAGATCGATGACCAAGATCCCAGTAGTCCAGCAGATCCTAAGCGCTAACGACGCCATCGCCGCCGAGAATCGCGCCGCCCTGGACGCGGCCGGCAGCCTGGGCGTCAACGTCATGGCCTCGCCCGGCGCAGGCAAGACCAGCCTGATCCTGGCCACGGCGCGGCGACTGCCGGAAGGGCTGCGGCTGGCAGTGATCGAAGGAGATGTGGCCGGCCGCATCGACGCCGACGCCATGACCGCGGCCGGCATCCCGGTGGTGCAGATCAACACCGGCGGCGGCTGCCACCTGGACGCGCCCATGGTGCGCTCGGCCCTGCCGCACTTATTGCCCGGCGGCGTGGACGTGCTGATGGTCGAGAACGTGGGCAATCTGATCTGTCCGGCCGAGTTCAGCCTGGGCACGCACGTCAATTTGGTGGTGGCCAGCACGGCCGAGGGCCACGACAAGCCCTACAAGTACCCGGGCATGTTCTCGGCAGCCGACGTGGTGGCGCTGAACAAGGCCGACGTGGCGGCGGTGTTCGACTTCGACTTTGAGGCCTTCCAGCGCGGCGTGCGCATGGTCAACCCGCAGGCGCCGATCTTCGTCGTCTCGTGTCGCAGCGGTGAGGGGCTGGACGCGTGGGTGGAGTGGTTGGCGGCGCGACAAACCGCCGAGACCCTTCGCCGAGCCTCAGGGTGACAGGTTCGCACGTGGTGTCATGCTGAGGTCCGCCGAAGCATCCCTGGTTGATCGCATCGAGACCCTTCGCCGAGCCTCAGGGTGACACGGTTCGCACGTGGTGTCATGCTGAGGTCCGCCGAAGCATCCCTGGTTGATCGCATCGAGACCCTTCGCCGAGCCTCAGGGTGACACAGAGACGTATGGAAACCAACATGCCTTCACTATCAGCGCAGCGCCGCTTGAGCATCGAAATCCACGGCGCGGTGCAGGGCGTCGGCTTCCGGCCCTTCGTCTATCGACTGGCAGCGGATCTGGGGCTGGCCGGCTGGGTGATCAACGACACGGCCGGGGTGTTTATCGAGGTGGAGGGGGATGAGTCGCTGCTGGCCGAGTTCCTGCGCCGGCTGTCCACGGAGGCGCCGCCACGCGCCTTGATCCAGTCACTGGACGCGGACTGGCTGACGCCGGCCGGCTATGCTCACTTCGAGATCCGCCACAGCGACGGCCAGGGCAGCAAGACCGTGCTGGTGCTGCCCGACATCGCCACCTGTCCCGACTGCCTGCGCGAGCTGTTCGACCCCACCGACCGCCGCCATGGCTACCCCTTTACCAACTGCACCAACTGCGGCCCCCGCTTCAGCATCATCCAGGCGCTGCCCTATGACCGGCCCAACACCACCATGCGCCGCTTCGTCCTATGCCCGGCCTGCCAGGCCGAGTACGACAGCCCGCTCGATCGCCGCTTCCACGCCCAACCGAACGCGTGTCCGGTGTGTGGGCCGCAGTTGGCGGCGATCGGTAAACAGTCAACGGTGAACGGTGAACAGTCGCCCGACCACCGTTCACCGTTCACCGTTCACCTTCAGGTGGCCGTCGAAGCCCTGCGCGCCGGCCAGATCGTGGCCGTCAAGGGGCTGGGCGGCTTTCATTTGATGGTGGATGCGGGCAATGCCGAGGCAGTGGCGTGGCTGCGGCGGCGCAAGCAGCGCTACGAGAAGCCGCTGGCGCTGATGGCGCGCGACCTGACGGCGGCGCGGCGGCTGGTGGAGGTGGATGAGCAGGCGGCGGCGCTGCTGACGTCGGCTGAGGCGCCGATTGTGCTGCTGCCGCGGCGGGCCGATGCGCCCGTGGCGGCGAACGTCGCGCCGGGCAACCCTACGTTGGGGGTGATGCTGGCCTATACGCCGCTGCATCACTTGTTGTTGGACGAAGTGGCTCGGTCGGCCCCTCCGGGGGGCTACGCACAGACCGGCTACAGCATTACAGCGTTGGTGGCGACCAGCGGCAACCTGAGCGACGAGCCGATCTGCATCGACAACGACGAGGCCGTGCAGCGGCTGGGCGCGATCGCCGATCTGTTCCTGGTGCATGACCGGCCTATCGAGCGCCACGTGGACGACAGCGTGGCCTGGATCATCGAGAACCAGCCGCGGCTGCTGCGCCGGGCTCGAGGCTACGCGCCGCTGCCGGTGCTGCTGGCCCAGCCCGCGCCGACGATCCTGGCCGTGGGCGCGCATTTGAAGAACACCGTTGCATTGAGCGTCGGCCGCCAGGTCTTTATCAGCCAGCACATCGGCGACCTGGAGACGGCCGAGGCCCTGGCGGCCTTCGAGCGGGTCATCGCCGACTTCCTGCGCCTGTACGAGGCCGAGCCGGTGGCCATCGCACATGACATGCACCCGGATTACCTGTCGACGCGCTGGGCGCGCGAGAATGATGAAGTAGGAACGATGAATGATGAATCCGGAGCAGATCATCGTTCATCGTTCATCATTCATCGTTCATCGTTGGTTCCTGTCCAGCACCACCATGCGCACCTGGCGGCCTGTTTGGCGGAGAACGGCGCCAGCGGGCCAGCCTTAGGCGTGACGTGGGACGGCGCCGGCTATGGGCTGGACGGCACGATCTGGGGCGGCGAGTTCCTGCTGGGCGACGCGGCCGATTTCGTGCGTGTGGCCCATTTGCGGCCGTTTCGCCTGCCCGGCGGCGATGCGGCGGTCAAAGGGCCGCGGCGGGTGGCGCTGGCCCTGCTGTGGGAACTGTACGGCGAGGCCGCGCTGGAGATGCGTGACCTGCCCCCGATTCGAGCGCTGGCCCCCAGCGAGAGCTCGGTGCTGGCTCAAATGCTGCGCCGCGGCCTCAGCGCGCCCGTCACCACCAGCGCCGGCCGCCTCTTCGACGGCGTGGCCGCGCTGCTGGGCCTGCACCAGCAGGTCAGCTTCGAGGGCCAGGCGGCGATGGCGCTGGAGTACATCGCCGACCCCGCCGTGTCCGACGCCTACCCCATGACATTGTCATCCCACCAATCACCTGCCGATTCATCGTTCATCAATCATCATTCATCGTTAATCCTCGACTGGCAGCCGTTGATCGAGACGCTTGTGCATGACTTGCGGGCCGGCGTCTCTTCTGGTATGATAGCCGGACGTTTCCACAACGGCCTGGCCGCGGCCATTGTCGCCGTCGCTCAAGCCGTCGGCCAGCCGCAGGTGGCATTGACCGGCGGCTGTTTCCAGAACCGCCTGCTGCTGGAGCGCACCGCCAGCCGGCTGCGCCGGGCTGGCTTCCAGGTCCTGCTGCACCGCCAGGTCCCGCCCAACGACGGCGGCATCAGCCTGGGCCAGATAGCCGTGGCCGCCGCACGCCTAAGCAAATAGCCATCGCAACGCAGCTCGACCAATCTACCAATTTACCATTCCACCACTCTTGAGGTCCCACCATGTGTCTCGGCGTTCCCGGTAAAGTAATCGACGTTTACGATGATGCGTTGGGCATCGCCATGGGCAAAGTGAGCTTCAGCGGCATCGTCAAGGAGGTCTGCCTGGCTTACACGCCCGAGGCCGAGACAGGACAATACGTGGTCGTCCATGCCGGCTTCGCCATCAGCGTTGTAGACGAGCAGGAGGCGATGGAGGTGTTCAAGATGCTGGAGCAGATGGACGAACTGGCGGAGCTAGATATCCCCCAGCCCGAATGAAGCGTGTGCTCGCTGATTTCAGCACATAGTCGTCGATCAACCACATTGGAGGATCAGATGAATGTTCAGTATGTATTGAGCGACTACGTAGAAGAAGCCATGAGCCAGGCTGTGTATGATAAACTCGAAGACGGAACTTTTGCTGGGCGTATCCCTGCCTGCCTGGGGGTCGTCGCGTTCGGAACTTCCTTGCGAGAGTGCGAACAGGAGTTGAGATCGACTCTTGAGGATTGGATCCTGTTGGGGTTGAAGTTAAAGCATCCTCTGCCCGTTGTTGCGGGCATCGACTTGAATCGAGAGCCAATCTATGAGCCGCTGGCAGCCTTGCAAACGGCGTGATTTCATCGTGCGTCTGCGGGCGCTTGGTTTCGACGGACCGTTTTCAGGCACGCGTCATCAGTTTTTGGTGTATAACCAACGCCGACTGACAGTGCCGTCCAACGCAGAATATTCCGTCCCCCAACTGCGAATGCTGCTCCGAGAAGTCGCCGAAATCATTGGCCGCGAGATTTCGGCTGATGAGTGGAACGATCTCTGATTGGCGCCTAACAGCACCTGGATGAGGATTTGAAACAGTGCGTTTTGTCGACGAATATCGAAACGAGACTGCTGCCCAGAAATTCCTGCACGCGATCCACGAGCTGGTCACCCGGCCCTGGACGATCATGGAGATCTGCGGCGGGCAGACGCATACGCTGATCCGCTCAGGCATCGACGCCATGCTGCCGGCGTCGGTGACGCTGGTGCACGGCCCCGGCTGCCCGGTGTGCGTCACGCCGCTGGAGCTGATCGACAGGGCCGTGGCCATCGCTCGCCGGCCGGAGGTGATCATGACCTCCTTCGGCGACATGCTGCGCGTGCCCGGCTCCAGCATCGACCTGCTGGGCGTCAAGGCGGCCGGCGCGGACGTGCGCATGGTCTACTCGCCGCTGGACGCGGTCAAGCTGGCCCAACAGCACCCGGAGCGGCAGGTGGTCTTCTTCGCGGTCGGCTTCGAGACCACCGCGCCCGGCAACGCGATGGCCGTCTGGCAGGCGCGGCAGTTGGGGCTGACCAACTTCTCGATCCTCTGCTCGCACGTGCTGGTGCCGCCGGCCATGGAGGCCATCCTGGGCTCGCCCGACACGCTGGTGCAGGGCTTTCTGGCGGCCGGCCACGTCTGCGCGGTGATGGGTTACTGGGAGTACGAGCCCATCGCCGAGCGCTACCGCACCCCCATCGTCGTCACCGGCTTCGAGCCGCTGGACCTGCTGCACGGCATCTACCTGACGCTCACCATGCTGGAAGAGGGCCGGTGGGGCGTGGAGAACCAGTACGCGCGGGCCGTGACGCGCGACGGCAACCTCCCGGCCCAGCGGCTGCTGGGCCGGGTCTTCGAGATCGCAGACCGCGCCTGGCGCGGCATCGGCCTGATCCGGCAGAGTGGCTACCGGCTGCGGCCCGAGTTCGCCGCCTTCGACGCCGAGCGGCGCTTCGACGTGGGCGACGTGACCGCGCAGGAATCGCCCCTGTGCATCGCCGGCCAGATCATGCAGGGCCTCAAAAAGCCGCACCACTGCGCCGCATTTGGCACCCTCTGCACGCCCGAACGCCCTCTGGGTGCGCCCATGGTCTCGTCCGAAGGCGCGTGCGCGGCCTATTACCAGTTTGCGCGATCTTCCTGAGCTACACAGAGAGCACAGAGGAGACACAGAGGACACGGAGAAGAGACAGAGCGCCCTGCCTGCCATGTTCTCAACATTTTCTCTGCGCTCTCTGTGGAGATCCGTCTAGCTCCACCGAATGTCTTCTCTGTGCTCTCTGTGCTTCCTCTGCGCCCTCTGTGGAGATCCGTCTAGCTCCGCCGAGCGTCTTCTCTGCGCTCTCTGTGTCTCCTCTGTGCTCTCTGTGTAGCTCTGAATAGCTCCGCCGATTGTCTTTCACACACATCCCGTTTGACGCCATGCTCTCCAACCCTTTCGCCAACCTCGCCTGCCCCATCCCGATCAGCGACTACCCGACCGTCACCCTGGCCCACGGCGGCGGCGGGCGGCTGTCGCAGATGCTGATCGAGCGCATGCTGCTGCCCGCGTTCAGCAATCCCCAGCTTGCCAGCCTGCACGACGGCGCGCTGCTGGAGGTCAACGGCGCACGGCTGGCCTTCAGCACCGACTCCTTCGTCATCAGCCCGCTCTTCTTCCCCGGCGGCGACATCGGCTCGCTGGCCGTACACGGCACCGTCAACGACCTGGCCATGTGCGGCGCGCAGCCGCTGGCCCTGTCGGCCGGCTTCGTGCTGGAGGAGGGGCTGCCCATGCAGGACCTGTGGCGCGTGGTGCAGTCGATGCAGGCCGCCGCGCAGGATGTGGGCGTGCCCATCGTCACCGGCGACACCAAGGTGGTGGACCGCGGCAAGGGGGACGGCATCTACATCAACACCTCGGGCATCGGCGTCATCCCGCCTGGGGTGCAGATCGATCCGCAGCGCGCCCAGCCCGGCGACCTGGTGCTGCTCAGCGGCGCGATTGCCGTACACGGTATCGCCATCATGTCGGTGCGCGAGGGGCTGGCCTTCGAGACCGAGCTGAGCAGCGACTCGGCTCCGCTGCACCGCCTGACAGCCGCCATGCTGGCCGTGGGCGGCGACGCCATCCACGTGCTGCGCGACCCGACGCGCGGCGGCGTGGCCAGCGCGCTGAACGAGATCGCCAAGTCGGCGCAGGTGGGCATGCGCCTGCACGAGGCGCGCATCCCCGTGCCGGATGCCGTGCGCGGGGCGTGCGAGATCCTGGGGCTGGACCCCCTCTACGTGGCCAACGAGGGCAAGTGCCTGGCCATCGTCGCGCCCGACGCGGCCGAGGCTGTATTAGCGGCCATGCGGACCGATCCCCTGGGCCGAGAGGCGGTCATCATCGGCGAGGTGGTGGCCGAGCATCCGGGCCGTGTCATGCTGCGCAGCCGCATCGGCGGCACGCGCGTCGTGGACATGCTCAGCGGGGAGCAGTTGCCGCGTATTTGTTAGGGGATGAGCCGGCTGTCAACGGAGAAGGACGGGCGCAAGCGATCAAGGAATCAGATCAGCGTTCATCTGCGCAAATCAGCGTCCAATTCTCCCTGCCTGAGGGTGGTGGACGCAGATGAACGCTGATGAACGCTGATCTGAAAAAGCTGCCGAGCTGACGGCTCTGTTGGGGTCTACTTCAGCAGCTCGCGCGAGATGATCACCCGCTGGATCTGCGACGTGCCCTCGTAGATCTGATAGATCTTGGCGTCGCGCATCAGCTTCTCGACCGGGTACTCGGCGCTGTAGCCGTAGCCGCCGAAGACCTGCACCGCATCGGTAGTGGTCTTCATGGCCACGTCGGCCGCAAAGGCCTTGGCGTAGGCCGCCGCCTTGACATTAGGCTCGCCGCGGTCGATCAGCCAGGCTGACTTGTAGACCAGCAGGCGGGCCGCCTCGATGGTCATGGCCATGTCGGCGATCATGAAGGCGATGGCCTGGTTGTGGCTGATGGGCCGGCCAAAGGCCTGGCGCTCGTTGGCGTAGTGAATCGCCTCCTCCATGGCGCGCTGGGCGACGCCCACAGCCGCGGCGCCCACCGAGGGCCGGCTGCGGTCGAAGACCTTCATGGCGATCATGAAGCCGTCGCCCTCGCGGCCCAGCAGATTCTCCTCCGGCACCTCCACGTCCTCCATGAAGACCTCGCCGGTCCAGGCCGCGTGTTGGCCCATCTTGTGGATCGGCTTGCCGGTGCTGAGGCCCTTCCAGCCGCGCTCGAGCACGAAGACCGACATGCCGCGGTGGCGCGCGGCCGGATCGGTCTTAGCGAAGATGACGAAGAAGTCGGCGATGGGTGCGTTGGTGATCCAGGTCTTGCTGCCGTTAAGGATGTAGCGATCGCCTTGCTTGACGGCGGTGGTCTTGATGCCGGCCACGTCCGAGCCGGCGTTGGGCTCGGTCAGGCCATAGGCCGACATCTTGCCGTTGTCCACCACCCACTCGCCCAGGTATTTGCGCTTCTGCGCCTCGTTGCCGCCCAGGATGATGGGCCAGGAGGCCAGGCTGTTGAGCATCATGGCCGTCTGCACGCCGGAGCAGGCCCAGGCCAGCTCCTCGTTGGCGATGCACTCGCCCAGCACATCCACACCTGGGCCGCCATATTCCTCAGGGATGTTGAGGTTCATCAAGCCAAGCTGGCTGGCCTTCTTGATGATCGGCCAGGGATACTCGCCGCTGGTGTCGAAGTGCTCGGCCTGCGGCTTGATCTCCTTCTCGGCGAACTGGTGGGCCAGATCGCGCAGCATACGTTGTTCGTCGTTGAACTCGAAGTTGAGCATGGCAAATGCCTCCTCTGCCGGCTAGCGCTAATATCGGTGTAACGCAGTGCGTCAAACTGGCCCAATTGTAGCATGGATGGGCGCAACGTACAAAGAGGAAAGGTGAAGCATGAAACGCGAGAAACGACCGGGAGGTAACGCGATGTCTGAATTGTCAGGAATTGCGGAACGCATTAGAATGCAGTGGCGTGCAGAAACTCGTGTGGCGCAAGTTTTTCAAGTTTTTGTGCCCAGGGAGGAAGCTGTCATGACGAATAAATTCCGGTTTGGCTTTGCTGGTACGGTTGCGTTCACGTTGTTGCTAGCCACTCTGGTAGCCTGCGGCCCGGAGCCGTTTGGAACCGAGACGCCTGAGCCGAGATCCTTGCAAGGCAGTACGCTCTTGCAGTCAGTGCTCCCTACCCCGACGACGACACCGCTGCCTATTCCACCCGGTCCTGATCCCACCAAGGTTCCCCTTTGCACCCCGCCAGCGCTCGGTGGTACTCAGCCTGATGAGGACTCTGCGTCACGCACCTTTGTCTTTAGTGATCCGCAGATCGTCCTCACCGATACGGCGGCGATCGAAATCGCCGGTTGGATGCCTGATAGCAAGAAGTTGCTGCTTGTCCGTGACATCCCATCCCAAGGCCAGCAGGCTATCGAGACGCTGGACACCGACACGGGGCTGGTCGTGCGTTACGCAGACACAAACACATCGGCCGGCGACGTCTTTCCTCTTTTCGACGGTCCTGCGATTGGTTTCCTGGCGAGAGACCCGACACGCGAGATGCGGGTTTTTCCCGGAACCGACTTGATGATCAGCCATGGCCCTGGTCAGGTGCAGCTTATCATGCACGAAGTATCCACTCGCAGGATGTCCGTTGACCCATCGAGCGCCAGTTTGGTGCTCTACACGCGGGTGCCAGGAGGCCCGGATGCATTGCCGCTGGAGGCATACAGGGACTTTCGCGTTTTTATCGTGCCAGGAAATCCATACTACTGGAAGTACCCGCGTTACTTCGCTGATCGCGTCGAGACCGGATACTTGGGCGACGAGTTTCAGACGGCCGTGCGCCCTGACGGGTCGCTGATTGCGTTCTGCGCAGACCCTTTTCTCTTCCTCTATGATCCCACCACGGAAACTGTTTGCGAGGTCGATCTGGGCATCTTTCAGTCCGGTGATCCCTACTTTGTTTGGAACGCGCGCTGGAGTCCCGATGGACGCTATCTGGCCATGTTGACGTCGGCGCGCTTTCCAGGTCAACTGCTAGACTTCATCGACCTCATCGTCCTCGACAGCTATACCGGGCAGCTACGCACAATCAACCCATCTGCGCTGCGCATGGTTTCCAGCTTTGCGTGGTCTCCCACCGGCGGCTGGCTGATCGTTTTGGCCCAGGAAGATCGGGAAGACCTGCCAAACTCCCTGCACCTGGTCGATGCCGCCACTGGCAATGTCCGTAGCATTCTGCCGGGCTTCCGCTTTGGGACGACCGGCAGCGGCGGCCTTTCCTGGGATCCTAACCCTGCCATGATAGCCCTCGCCTGCCATGCCTGGGACGCAGAGCGCAGATTCCTGGCCGAGTACCGCGTCTGCGCGATCGAGGTTGTCCTGCAGCAGTAGAGCGCCAGCCCTCACACCTCCCACCCCTGCGACGCTTCGTAGGCGCGGAACGCGCCCATGAGCCGGCTGGTAATGGGGCCGGGGCTGGCGGGCAGTGCCACGTCGTCGATCTGGCGCAGGGGGATGATGCGCCGGTTGGTGCTGGTGATGAAGACCTCGTCCCAGGTGGGCACGTCCGCCACTGGCAGGGGGGCAAGCTGGACGGGAATGCCCAGCTCGGCCGCCAGTTGGAGCGTCACGCCCTCGGTGACTCCTTCCAGCGCCGTGCCGGCCAGCGGACGCAGGAGAACGCCGCCGCGCACGGCCAGCAGGTTGCTGGTGCTGCCCTCGGTGATGTGGCCGTGGCGGTCGACGATCAAGCCCTCGTGCGCGCCGGCCGCGTGGGCCTTGCTGCGGGCCAGGGCCTGCGCCAGGCAGTTGGTGGACTTGGCCAGGGGCCGAAAGCGCTCGCCCTCGCTGGTCACAGCCGCCACGCCCTGCTCGAACGTGGCTGCCTGGTGCTGCGGACAGGGCTTGACGTACAGGCCGCAGACGGGGCCGTGCATGCCGTCGCTGCCGTAGGCCACGATGCGCAGCAGGCCGCACGGCGTCTGCATCGTCGCGGCCAGCCGCCGCGCCCAGTCAGCGATCTCCTCCAGCGGCGCGGGCAGGTCCAGCGCCAGGATCTCGGCCGACTGGCCCAGCCGGTTCATGTGCCGGTCAAGCTGGAAGAAGCGGCCGTTCTGCACCAGCACCGTCTCGTAGATGCCGAATGAATCGACCAGCGATTGGTGGTGCGCCGGAAAGCCGGCCTGGCTGGTTGGCAGCAGCTCGCCGTTGAGGATAGCAAAGGGGGTTGGGGTGTTGGTCATGAACGACTCTCGGAATGGGCTCGGTCGGTCCGCTCCGGCAGACCTTCGGGGTGCTGCGCAAAGACCGGCCCGAGCAGAGATTGGGCTAGAGCGCTTGCAGCTTGTCGCTGACCAGGCTGGCCAGAAAGGTGCGCTGCTCGCCGCTGTCGAACAGGATGGCAACCTTCGGGTCGCCGCCGTCCGGGTCGATGGACTGTACGACGCCCGGCCCGAAGCGTTCGTGCTGCACGCGCGCGCCCTCGGCCAGGCGCAGCGGGCGGGCGGAGCGGCCCTGAGCGGCCGGCGCAGCGGGCCGGGCCGCAGTGATGGCTGCCGTTTCCCGGTCGCGCCATAGCTCGGCGAACAGCGCCAGGTCGTCGGGACTCTTGACCCGCCGCGCGATCTCGTCCAGCCGGCCGCGCGCCTCGGCCAGTCGCGGCATCAGCGCCTGCTTGTCGCGGTTGGGCCGGTCGCCCTGGGCCAGGGTGCGGGAGAGCCGGCTGAGGATGGTGCGCAGCCGCTGGAGCTGCTCGCCGGGGTGAGGATAGTCGGCGTCCAGCAGGAACAGCTCGACGCCGTGATGGCGGCACAGTTCCTCGCGCGTCTGGTCGCGCTGCGCGTCTTCCTGCAGCTCCCAATCGCTCTGCTTGGGTTGGCCCTTGGCGGTCAGCCCTACGAAGCGCACGGCCAGCCCAACTTCGGGGTAGAGCAGGTCCAGCTTCAACCGCCGGTTGGTGGCTGGGTTGACCAGCCAGGCCGGGCTGACGTCAGTTTCGACGGCAAAACCTTGCATCGTCCTGGCCAGAATCTCGCGCCAGGCCATGATATTGAGCGCACTGCTCAAGGGCAAACCTCCGGGGTGGGGGTAAAACGTCGGCACGCGGTTCAGAAATGACTTTTCTTCCGAGAAAAGTCATTTCTAAGCCGCACGGCGGCAAGCATAACACCGCCCTGGCAGAACGTCAAAATCCGCTGATGCCCTCTCCCCGCTGTACTTAGGCCGCCACTAACTCCCTGAACTTCGCCTCCGACTGCACGGCGACGTCGGCGTGGATCGACTTGCCGTGGCTGTCCATGGTGACCACAGCCGGAAAGCCCTCGACGCGGATCTGCCAGAAGGCCTCGGGCACGCCGAACTCCTTCAACTTGTGGACGTCCTCGACCTCGACGACCCGCTCGGCGATCAGCGTGCCGGCGCCGCCCACCGCGTGTAGATAGACGGCCGCAATGGTCTGGCAGGCGGCCAGTGTCCTCGGCCCCATGCCGCCCTTGCCGATCACCGCCTTCAAATTGAAGTGCTCGATCACCAGGTCCTGGTAGACTTCCTCGCGGATGCTGGTGGTGGGGCCGGCCGCCACGAAGCGCCAAACGCCGTCGTCCTTGGCCACCACCGGGCCGCAGTGGTAGATCACGCCGCCGTCCAACTTTTCCTGGAGCATCTCGTATAACGCTGTCTCCGCTTGCGGCGGGTTGCCGCCGGTCTTGACGAACTGCTCGACCATGTACTTGTGGGCCGCGTCGCGCGCGGTGAAGATCACGCCGCTGATCTCCACCTGGTCGCCCACGTGCAGCGCGCGGATGGCCTCGTCCGGGATGGGCACGGTTAGTTTGTGGATCATGTGGTTGCTCCTGCAGAAGTCCAACTTCTCCGAAGAGGTTGGACTTCTAAGCGCTGCCTCACTGGTACGTCACGTCATCCCCGCGCACGGTCATGCTGCGCCGGCGGTTGGCCCAGCACATGTAGCTGACCGAGACGAAGAAGCTGGCCGGCAGGCGGTGCATGGTGTCCATCTGCACGTCCAGCACGGTGGTCTGGCCTCCAAAGCCCATGGGGCCGATGCCCAGCTCATTGGCCTGCGCCTTGATGGTTTCCTCCAGCGCAGCCAGCTCCGGGTGGGGGTTACGATCGCCCAGCGGCCGGAAGAGCTGCTGCTTGCTGAAGGCGTAGGATGCGCCGCGGTCGCCGCCGACGGCGATGCCCAGCACGCCCGGCGCGCAGCCCTGGCCCTGGGCCTTGACCACCGCGTCCAGCGCTGCCCGGCGCACGCCCTCCAGGTCGCGGCCGGCCTTGAGCTGCGCGTTGGGCAGGGAATACTGCGCGCCCACGTTCTCACAGCCGCCGCCCTTGAGCATCAAATCCACCTTGACCGCGTCCTCGTCCCACTCGTGGAAGTGGATGGTGGGAAACTCGACGCCGCTGTTGTCGCCGCTGTTGTCGCCGCTGATCGCGTCCACCGCGTTGGGCCGCAGGTAGGACTTCTCAGTAGCGATGGCGACGGCCTGCTTGATCTGCGCCGCGAGCTGACGAGTCGACCAGCCCACGGGGTAGTGTACCTCGAAGATCGGCGTGCCGGTGTCCTGACAGATCGGTCGCGACTTGGCGCGCGACATCTCGGTGTTGACCAGCATCGTATCCAGCGCGCCCTGCGCCGCCGACCCCGCCGCCTCGCGCTCCCGCGCCGCCCGCAGCGCCTGCTCCATGTCCGCCGGCAGGTCAGTCGAAGTCCGTCGAATCAGCTCGACGAAGGCATCAGTTAAATCTCGCATAGGTGGTTCTCCTGGTAGATTGGTCGAGTGGTAAA
>Ga0209573_1002138_pt1 | contig 26599 bp, 24 predicted proteins | sample TNRBio252014_DNA_FD_185870 | JGI IMG/M metagenome (GOLD analysis project Ga0209573, IMG submission 185870) | Wastewater treatment Type I Accumulibacter community from EBPR Bioreactor in Madison, WI, USA - TNR Reactor_6/25/2014_ DNA (SPAdes)... | ecosystem: Engineered > Bioreactor > EBPR >... | reverse complement strand
GGATGCGGCGGAATGACGCCGTCTAGTTATTCTTGGCGCCCTGATCGACCCACTGGCGCAGGAGGGCGAGTTGCGCTTCCGGCAACTTCACCTTGCCGTGCGGCATCTGGATAGAAGGATCAACGCCGGGGCGGCCTTCAGCCAACCGGTTCAGACTGCTGTTGAGGCTTTGACCGGGAATAATGACCGGCCCCAGTTTAGTGCCTTTCATCAGTTCCTCATAGGCGCCGACCGCCAGGCCACTTTTCTGATAGCCCTCGCCGTTGGGCGCGGTATGGCACTCGGCGCAGGCCGCTTTCAGGATCGGGTACACGTCTTTCTGGAAACTAACCGGCTTGATCGGGCTTTCCCCGGAGCAGCCCGCCAGCAGGCTCAACCCTAAAACCAATGTGGATGCAAGCAGTTTGTGAGAATTCATGGATCGTCCCTTGGATTGTTTGACGGGTTCTGATGGATTTGCATGAGACAGTTTTGATTTTATCAGATACCACTCTAATCCCCACAAAAAACCATCCTTAGCAGAATCGGCGTTATACTTATGCTGATAATAGGCGGGTTCCGAGGTTGCCCCTTGGCAACCCCGCCATCAGGCTGGACGGTCCGGATCGTCAACCACCGTCGGACATGGCCTCAACCGTCAACATAAAACCAGGATGAACAACGTGACGAGCCAGAAACTCAATCCCGAACTCCAACGCATTATCGACTCCCGCCATCACGACCCCTTCGCCGTTCTCGGCCGCCACCCCCAGGACAAGAAGCTTGTCGTTCGCGCCCATCTGCCTTACGCCCAGGAGGTGCATATCGCCGAGGGCAACCTGCCGATGCAGCGCATCCCGAACACCGACCTCTTCGAATGGCAGGGCAAGCCTGATCAGGTTCCCGAGCGCTACCGGCTGATTTGGCGCGATTCCGACCATCACGAGCATATTTCCTACGATCCTTATTGTTTCCTGCCCCAAATTCCCGATTTTGACCTATATCTGTTTGGCGAGGGCAAACACTGGCATTCCTACCGCTTCCTGGGCGCGCACCGGCACGAAGTTGACAGCGTCGCTGGCGTTCTGTTCGCCGTCTGGGCGCCCAGCGCCGAACGAGTCAGCGTGGTCGGCAATTTTAATCGCTGGGATGGCCGCATCCATCCCATGCGGGTGCGTGGCGGCAGTGGCGTGTGGGAATTATTTATCCCCAATCTCTGCCCCGGCGATCTCTATAAGTTTGAGATCCGCAACCGCCACAACGGCGCTATTTTCCTGAAATCCGATCCCTATGGTCAGCATTTCGAGTTGCGCCCCAGCACCGCCACCATTGTCACCAAACCCAGCGCCTATGCCTGGCGCGATACCGAGTGGCTTGACAAGCGTAAAGCATCCGACTGGCTGCACCAGCCCATGTCCGTTTATGAAGTCCACTTGGGTTCGTGGCGACGCGGCCCGGAAGGCGAGTTCCTGAACTACCGGGAACTGGCGCATCAACTGGTTGATTATGTCAAGGATCTGGGTTTTAGCCATATCGAACTGCTGCCTATCACCGAGCATCCCTACGACGCCTCCTGGGGTTATCAAACCACCGGCTATTACGCGCCGACCAGTCGCTTCGGCACCCCGGACGATTTCCGCTACTTCATCGATTACTGCCACCAGCACGACGTCGGCGTGATTCTCGACTGGGTGCCGGCGCACTTCCCCAAGGACGCCGCCGGTCTGGCCCGTTTCGACGGCGAAGCGCTGTACGAGCATACCGACCCACGCAAGGGCGAGCATCTCGACTGGGGTACGCTGATCTTCAACTTCGGTCGCTACGAGGTGAAAAACTTCTTGCTGTCCAGCGCCCTGTACTGGATTGAGGAGTTTCATCTGGACGGGCTGCGCGTCGATGCGGTCGCGTCCATGTTGTATCTGGACTATTCGCGCAAGGAAGGCGAGTGGATTCCCAACAAGTACGGCGGCCGCGAGAATCTGGAAGCCATTGACTTCATGCGGGAACTGAACACGGTTGTTCATAGTGAGCATCCTGGCGCCATGGTGATCGCCGAAGAATCCACCTCCTGGCCGCAGGTCACCCGCCCCACCTATCTGGGCGGGCTGGGCTTCAGCATGAAGTGGAACATGGGCTGGATGAACGACACCTTGCGCTACATAGCGCAGCAACCGATTCACCGCAAATATCACCATGACCTGCTGACCTTCAGCATGTTGTACTGCTTCACCGAGAATTTCATGCTGCCGTTCTCGCATGACGAGGTGGTGCATGGCAAAGGCTCGATGATCAACAAGATGCCGGGCGATGAATGGCAGCGTTTCGCCAATCTGCGGCTGCTCTATCTCTACATGTTCACCCATCCCGGCAAGAAACTGCTGTTCATGGGCACCGAGTTCGGTCAAGGCACTGAATGGAACAGCGCCACGATCCTCGACTGGTATGTCCTCCAGTATAACCTCCATCAGGGTATGCAGTTGCTGATCAAGGATTTGAACCGGCTCTATCACAGCGAACCGACCCTGCACCATTATGAGTTTGAGTGGCAGGGCTTTGACTGGATCGACTGCCATGACGCCGACCAGTCGATTCTGAGCTACCTGCGCAAGAAGGATGACGACTTCCTGGTCGTGGTGGTCAACTTCACCCCCGTACCGCGTCATGGCTACCGGATTGGCGTGCCACGGGCCGGCCGCTATACGGAAATTTTTAATTCCGACTCGCACTATTACGCCGGCAGCGGCGTGGGTAATGGCGGGGTGGATATGGTCGCTGATGAGAAACCCTGGATGGATCGCCCCTACTCGATCACGATCACCGTGCCGCCGCTGGGCGGACTGGTGCTGCGCCCACTCGATCCTGCGCCGAAGCCGCCAGTGGTGATTGAAGCCGAAGTAGTGAAAGACGCTGAGAAAGAAACAATCACCCCGCTGAAGACCGTCATCGGTCGGCAGGCCGCGACTGAAGCGGAACTGGCGCAGCCGGAATAATTCTCACCCCATCAAACCCTTCCCCTCCAAGGGGAAGGGGCTTTCCACACCCGCCCGCTTCGTTCCTAGTTCCTGCTCAGAATCATAAACGTATCTGGGTCATTCCCAAAGTCGTTGCGTCTTCTCCCTCATGAAAGCAATCTCCGTCAGTCTAACCGTCATAGTAACGCTGATCATGGCGGTCTTGGCCGGGCTGATCACTTGGTTCTATCCATTGGGATGGCCTTGGTTGCCGATGGTCGGAGTTAGCTACGCGCTGTCGTTGTGGCGCTGGCCAGGATGCTGGCTGGCGGCGCTGCCGGTTCTACTGCTCGCCGTCGATCTGGCGCCCTGGATGGGTTGGATTTTCTGCGATGAATCTGACTTAGCGCTGGCGATCACTCTGGCTGTGGGCTATCCACGATTGGCGCATACCGCCCCCGTTCGCCAATTGACTCCCGCTGCAACGTTGCTGTTGGCACTGTTCGTAGCCGCTTTCCTGATCAACCTGTACCGTCTGGCGCCATTACCCACCCCGGATTTCAACGCGCTGACTGACTACACCAGCCCCTACAATGGTCTGCGCGTCGCCAAAAGTCTGCTCTGGGCGCTATTGCTACTACCATTACTGCGCCGGACTCTCACGGATGATAACGTCCGGCGTTATTTATGGCCCGGCTTGCTGACCGCATTGGCGATGGTGATCGCTATAGTCTTCTGGGAGCGCCTTACTTTCACCGGTCTGCTGGATTTCGCCAGCGACTACCGAGTCACCGGTTCCTTTTCCGCCATGCACACCGGTGGCGCGGCTTTGGACGGTTCATTGGCCCTGCTAATGCCCTTCAGCGTGCTATGGCTGCTGCAGACGCATCGCCCAATTAGCATGGCGATGGCAATCCTGCTGGTCGCATTGGGCGTCTACGCAGTGATGGCCACCTTCTCTCGGGGCCTTTATCTCGGCTTTGGGCTGACCCTGGCGCTGATCGGCGCTCATCTGTTGCTAGGCGGTCAGCCATCCGACCGACGTCCACTGTGGCAATCCCTGCTCATTTTGGTCCTGATGCTGCTGACGGGCTATCTGCTAACGCGCGTCTTCGCGACCGGCGGCTATCGCGCCTTGGCCGCCGCCCTCGCACTGCTGATTGCAGCGATGACCGTTGGCGCATGGCCGCTTCCCTGGTCCCATCGCGTCAACCTGACTCTGGGAGCCGTAGTCTGCCTAAGCGGCGTATGGCTCCTTTGGCAAGGATTCGCCAAAGGCGCTTACCTCGCATTTGCCCTGGCCGCTACAGTTCATATCGCGGGTCTACTAGCGCTGGGCATTGGTCGCCGACCGGTGGGCCTAACGTTAAGTTTCGCTGGCTTTGCTGGAATGGCGGCTGGCCTCGGACTGGTCGCCTGGCATTGGGGTGGCCAAGCCGCTCTGTTCAACGCAGCGCCGGTCATTATCCTGGCGCCTGGTCTGGCGCTGCTGAATCGGCGCTTACCGCTTTGGCGCTGGGAACGGTCAACCTGGTTAGGGGTTAGCCTGCTCGCCGCAACTTTGGGCATTAGCATCCCGATTGTCGGCAATTACTACATGGGTGAGCGCTTTTCCCAGGCATCGCAGGACTGGCAGGGTCGCCTGCAACACTGGCAAGCGGGTCTGGCCATGATGGACACGAATGGGACGACAACTCTGTTCGGCATGGGTATTGGCAAGTTTCCGGCAACCTATTTCTGGCGCAATCCCATCGGTGAATTTCCTGGTAATTTTCAATATATTGACGAAGCAAATAATGTCTTTCTACGACTGGGCGGTCCTCGCCATCCGCGCGGCTATGGCGAACCCCTGCGCATTGGCCAACGGGTGAACCCGCAAGCCTATGCCCTCTACACCCTGTCCCTGGACGCCCGCAGCCTCGCCGGCCCGGCTACTCTGGAAGTTCGACTGTGCCAGAAATGGCTGCTTTACCCGTTCAATTGCAGCGGAAATGCCCTGAAAATCACTGGCGCTGACTGGAAGAGTTTCGATATTCGCCTGAATACCCTGCGATTTGCCAATGACTTCTGGGGCGCCCGCCGCACCACACAACTCGTCCTGGCTAATGTAACCAGCAATGCGGCGGTGGATGTGGACAATCTGCGACTAAAGGATCAAGCCACGGGCGAAAATCTGCTGGCCAATGGCAATTTTAACCGGGGCAATGACTACTGGTTCTTCACCAGCGACCGCAACCACTTGCCCTGGCACATCAAAAATATCGGGTTGAATCTGCTCTTCGATCAAGGCTGGATCGGGCTAACGCTGTTCGGCGCGCTGACGCTATTGGGGTTATCCAGAACCTGGCTCCAGGTCCGGCGCGGCAATCGCTTTGCGCTGGCTTTGCTAGCCGCGCTATCCAGCTTTCTGGCCGTGGGGCTGTTTGACAGCCTGCTGGATGTCCCTCGACTGGCGCTGCTGTATTACCTGCTGCTATTCACAGCTTTGCTGGAACCGTTTCCGGCAGTCCCTGGATGTTTGGCCCCACAGTATGCTGGAATGGGTTCACGCTAAAACGTTCAGGCTCTGTTGTCCAGATTTTGCAGGCGTATTCATCAGAATGTCCCGAAGGCGTTCCGCATCTGGTCCAAGTGCCGCCGTGCCTAGCGCAGGCGGGAATCTCCGTAAGATCAGGCTCCTTGTGTGAGCGTAAACGAAAGTTTCCACAGTGGCAGCGACCGGTGATCAGTATGGACGACTTCTCGGGTTTCTGTGGCGCCTGTCAACCAATTGATCCTACTTCTCCGCCTTGCCGTGCATGACCATGATCATTTGCTGCATCAGCGCGCAAAGGGTTTCCCGTCTGTCCTTGACAGCAAATACTTCGGCCTAGGTAACGATCAGCATACGTCCGGAGCGGACGACCCGGCCACGGGCGATCAACTTTTCGCCGTCGGCCGACGCCATCAAGTTCATCTTATATTCAATAGTCAGTACCGAGGCGCTGGCCGGCGCCATGGTCATTGCCGCGTAGCCGGCGGACGGATCGGCGATCATGCCGACCACGCCGCCATGCACGAAGCCGTGCTGCTGCTCGATACCTGCCCAGTGCGGCAGGTGAATTTCAGTGCGGCCGTGTTCGACAACCGGCAAGGTGGCCTGGATCAGATGCATCGTGTTCTGCCGGTCGAAACTGGCGCGGACCCGTTCGGCGAAGTGGGGGTCAGAAATACGAGTCATGACTCAATCCTGAATTTACGCTTATAAAGTTCTAACAAATTATCCGGACGTGAAACTCAATGACTACCGGCTAAAAGCCGGTAGGTTGTTTAGCGCGTAAATGAACGACCCCGCAGCAAGCTGCGGGGTATCAAAAGCGAGATGGTACGCAGCAAGCTGCGGGGAATTAGACTCGTAGAGATTAAAAAGGGATTAAGACGTGTCGGGGCGTCTTGATTGAGGTTCCTCAAAAAGCGAAGGGATTAACAAATGTTCAATGCTCTCTGCCATGAAAGCAGACTGAATGGGGATCACTCTTGATGAGGTCGGCGTTTTTCTGGCGATTCACTGATCGCGTAGGAGCTATCGCCCTGTGCGGGGTATCTGGCCGTTTCTCCGTCAAAACCTTACCCCAAAGTCGGAAAAACACCATAAAGGCCGATTGTAGGCGATTTTAGGTGCATGGCGGCGTCCAACTGCGTCAACCCCTCCCATGCGCCTACCGGTAATAATACTCCTTGGGCCGGCGGTTCGGTTTCGTGCGGATTGATGCGGATTAACTGACAGGCGGCATATTCACACGTATGTCGGATCGTAGGGATCGCCGTCCCCGCCCCCAGTTCCAGTGCGACGACGCGACGGTCCTTCACCTCCCGCAGCCAGGTTCGGAACCGCCGAAACTGATCCTCATACGGCGTGCTGCGCCAGTCGCCGTCGTAGAACATCAGCAGATTCGGGCGAGCCAGCGCGCCGCACTGCGGACAACGGGGCAAAGCCGAGCGGGCGCGAAAGGTGTGGGGATCGATGTCCAGTTCGACCGCATCGGCGGGCCAGGTGTCCGCGCAGCCGCCGTGACATTGCAGGACATGAATCGAACCGTGGCACTCATACAGCCGTGCGGGATTGAAACCAGCCCGCTGGAAATGGCCGTCGACGTTGCTGGTCATCACGAAAGAGCCGAACGGCAGGAGCCGTGTTTCCACCCAGCGGCGCAGGATCGCAAACCCGGCATGAGGCGGGTGCTGGCGGTAGAGATTGAGGCGATGGCCGTAGAAGCCCCAGGCCAGTTGCGGGTCGCTCGTGAAGGTCTCTGGCGTGGCGATTTCCGCGAACGAGCGGCCCTGCAAGGCCGGATAGGCCTGCCAGAAACTGGTGTCGCCGCGAAACGTGGGCAGGCCGGAATCGACGCCCATCCCGGCCCCGGCGCCGATCAACAGGGCGTCGGCCTCGGCCAGGTACTGGGCGGCGGTGGCGTAATCAGCTTCACCGAAAGTCGCTTTCATGGCGTCACCAGGGTTCATGGTACATCGAAGTCATTTTCACGCGGGATGATCTCTAACCGGCTTGCCATTGCCAGCCCCGGCAGGCGAACGGCAACAGCCCATCCGGCACTGTCGTACGATTATCGCCGATGGCCTGCATCCCGGTAACCGGTTCGGCCTGACTCCAACTCCACAGCCAAGATAGGGGACGGGTCAAACGGGATGCGGTTTTCGCTCAGGTTTCCCGCGTGATCGGCGGGTGGGCCGGTCCGAACGGACGCATACCATCACGCATCAGGAACCGCCCGACAGCCGCCCGGTTTTTTCTTTTCACCCCCCAAAGGGTCACACCCATGCCCAGAAGTCCTATTCCGGCCCACAGGAGTGCGGTGCCGTAGGTCAGCGTGGGCGCATTCAACGCCAGGATGGAATTCTCCGGACGGAGTACGCGCGCGGCCACGGCCTGGATCTGCGGTGCGGTCACCGCCTCAATCCGACCTTCAAAATTCAGGAACCGGCCATGGACATCCAATTCGGCCAGAAAATCGACAAAATAGTTAGCCATTTGCGCGTTGGTTTCGTTGCCTTGCGCGTAGCTCAGCAACAGCCCGCGTTGGAGTTCCTCGACCGTTTCCGGCGACAGACCCTCGCGCGCCAGCCGAGCGATTTCCTCACGCAAAGCGGCGGCGACCTCCTCCCTATTGGCGGGCGCAACGTCCGTGGAAATGTAGAAATAACCCGTTTGGGGATGCATGGCCCAACCGGTGGTTGGGGTATAGGACCAGCCCGCCTGCCGCCGTAGCCGATCATACAGGACCTGGTCCAAATATCTGCTGATGACGACGAGGATTGGAAAGTCCTCGGACAGGTAGCCGGCGGTGGGAAAGGCGATCTGCACCGTCGCCTCCGAACCCAACACCGGCTCCAGGGTGCTGTGGACCTTAATCGGGGCCGTGGGCAACCCCACGGTCCACGATCGTCGTTGGGGCGGACGGAAGCCGGGCAACACGCCGAAGGTGGCTTGTACCTGCTGGATGAACTCTGTTTTGTCAAACCGACCGACCGCCACCAAGGTCATATTACGGGCCATGTAATACCGATGATAGAGATCGATCAACAAGGGCCGGGTTGCCGAATCGACTCGTTCCATCCCCGGGCAATCGATGCCCAGGGCTTCGCGGATTTTGGCCGTGCCGGACTGGCCGATGCCGTGCGCGTACAGCCCGCGCTGCAGCGCGGAGGCGTCGCTGCCCAGTTCGCGATGTACGGTCCGCTGAGCGCTGGCGATACTAGCATCGTCCAGCAAGGCTTCCTGCGCGAGTTGATAGAGCGCGGCGACGGCGTTCGAGGCATGCGGGCCGTAAATGTCCACCTGATAAATAGTTCGATCCAGATCGGTCTCGGCATTACTGTAGCCCCCCCATTTTTTGATTTGCCGTTCCCAGGCGCCGGGTTCGGGATAAGCCGCCGTGCCTTCAAAAACCAGATGTTCCAATAGGTGCGGTATTTCGCTCTGGTCACAAGGCAGATCGCGCGCGCCCAGCCCTACGACCAGGCGCAAGGCGACACTATTGGCGCCTTCGCGTTGCTGGAGTACGACGCGGAAGCCATTGGCGAGTTGGGTCTGCTCCACCTCATAGAAGCCGGGCGGACTATAGGGATTGGCGTCACTGCCGGGCGAAACGATCAGCAGCAGGATCAGCAGGAGGGTGGGGGTAAGTTGCATAGCCTTCTCTGGGATAAACGATGGGGCGGTCACGCTGAACCCACCGGCGTAAGGCTTAGGGCGGCGTGTTCCAGAATGGCCCGTTCCGGCGCAAAGTGTTCGGCGATCTCCGGCTCGGCGAACAACGGTTGCAGCGCCAGCGCTTCCTGCGGGGCCTGGGTCGCAAACCACGCCGGCGTCTCGGGGTTCAATCGGTGCAAAATCCGGTCGCCGCGCATCCGGCCCGCCAGTTCCTCCACGTCAACGACCCAGTATTGCAGCCAGACCGACAGGCAGCAGTCATCGTCGCGCAACCGTTGCAGGAAAGCTTCCAGGCCGGCCAGTATGTCCGGAAAGCGGGTCTGCCATTCGTCAAACTCCTGCAAGCCGTTCATCCGGCACAGGGCCGCCAGTAGATCGTAGTCATCGACCTTTATTCCCTCCGGGCGGGGCGTCAGCGGCGTTTCGGGGCCGGGCGGCCGCTGGCCCATCTCCCAGAACAGATCCAGTAACTCGTCCCCGCTCAGGTCGCCGAACAGGCCCTGTGGGAGGTGCGCCGGCGGTTTACGGCGTTGCGAGTCGAGGACGGTTTCCAGCACCCCTTGCAAATGCGCCTGGGTGCGCGGTTCCTGGAGAAAGTCCGCCCAGGCTTGACGATCTTCGGGCGGCCAGGTGTGCGCCTCTTCATTGAGGGTGGCCAGAGTGAAGCCCCTGCGATAGGGATAGAGTTGCGCGACTTCCTCCAAATGACGGGCGCCTGGGGCATAGGCCACGCTGGACGGCGTGTCTTCGGGGGTGGCTTTGAAAAAGATGACATCAATGAAGGGATAGAGATCGGCGATCGTTTTCACCCGGTGAATGGGAAAACGTTGAACGGTTTGCGCGTTCAATTCGGCTATCTCGCTCAGGTGCGTGGCGTCCATGGCGACTTTGCGGCCACTGGGTAGTTGCGGCATATCAGCGTTCCTCCGGTGAGCCAATGATCGTCCGAGAATAAGCCGGCGATCAGGGGACAACGAAAATTACCCTGCTTTTTTCCTGGCGGCGTTGACGGCACCGATGAGGCCGTCTTCCGCTTTCACGGAACCGGCATCAAATCGGATAGACACCGCTCCGCACGACGCTCAATAATTCCGGAATACAGAGGTCGTAGCGTTTGATCTTGCCCGCCTCAACCTCAAACAGCGCGACGGCCGTGATGTTTTTCCGGCGGCCTTGCGCCATAAACACGCAATCGCGACCAGCCAATCCCTGCGTCGTCTTACCTAATTCAGCAAAAACTTTTGCGGAGGCGTCATGGAGGCGGTGATTTTTCACCGTGCGCATCTTGCGGATCAGGTAATCGGCAATCGCTCGTTGACCGACCAGCTCCTCAAAAACCCACTGTGAGGCATATCGGGCCTCAGGCATCAGCTGGGCGATAAAATCGTCAGGCTCCAAACGGTTCCAGGCCCGGGCAAAGGCGCGGGCTGCATCGGCTTCAGTGAAATGGGCCATCGTATCGACCTCAAGATGATGGGGATGAACGCCAAGGGATAAAAATCGCATGACTTCATTCATCGATGCTCAACGTCGGATTCCGTGCCTCCATCCCCGGCATTCGTCAAGCAGCGTTAGCGACAGTAGGTTGTATTTCCGTAGCGCGAGCAATTTGTCCCACTACTGCCATAAATCGTGTTGCCATAGCGAGAATAGGAAGAACCGTCACTGCCATATGTGGTGTTGCCATAGGTAGAGTAACTCCGCCCATCGTTGCCATAGGTCGTATTACCGTAGCGGGAATAGGAAGAACCGTCGCTGCCATACGTGGTATTGCCGTAGCGGCTGTAAGATGTGCCATCGCTACAGTAGGCGGTATTGCCATAGGTACTGCAGGAATCGGCCCAGACGGGATTTTGCAGCAGGGCCGTCAGCAGCAGAGTTGCTATTATTGTCAGTGGCATTTTCATCACAGGCTCCTTACAGGCTCCTTATCGAGGAATAACTGGGGCAAGGCGATCATGGGGATAGCCTGCCGCATTTTTGAGAAGGGGCAGCACTGTTCCGCCAGTGGCTGAGGGAATGTGGGTGACCGCCGATCTCAAGCCCAGTGTATGGAACCGGAACAGGGGCGGCGAAAATTACCCTACTTTTTTCTGGCGGGGGCTAGCCGGTAAGAAAAGGGTTTTCGTGGTGTAAACCATCAATACCGGTGTGCTTCCTCGTCAAACCGTTTCTGGCGGGTCAGGAAACAGGGACCCGGGCGGTCGCTGCGGACGATAACGTAGCCGGTGCGCCATTCGGCGGTTCCTATCCAGGGTTTCCAGTAGGCGGAAAAGGTCCAGAGCGTGTCATGGCGCCGCAAGCGGCGACGGAATTGCCGCCAGGCCAGTGATTCGAGCGCGCTGGGCGATTCGCGTTGCTCAATGTCCGCCAGAGCGACCGGCTCCAGCAGATCGGTGGCCTGTACGGCAAATCCCTCAGGGGCCAGCCGATTTTGCTCCGGCGGCATCCACCACCGCCACCCCTTGAAGCCGACCCAGAACGGCCACAGGAACGCCATCAGCAGGAGTACCAGCGCCACTACCAAGAGACGGTCCCGCCAGGTAGGGGAGGGTTCCACCCGAACGGCAGGCCGTTCGTTGAACACGGGGGGCGTTTTCGATGTGAAGGGCGCGTCGACCATGAACAGTACACCGGTGAGAAGTAGGCCGATCGTTAAATAACCATATACAAAATTCATGCGGCCTCTTCTCCATGCGGTCCGTCCGGGGCGAATCGCAGACGGGGAGCTGGAATGCGATAGCGGAGTTATCCGGTAGCACCAGACGGCGGTCAAGGGACGGTAGCGTCTTCTGCTTCCGGGAGGTCGTCAAGGCGCCAGCGGACTTCGCCTTGGCGGTAGTGGCGGTACTCGGCCTCGCTGACTTCACGCCAGGGGATGTCCTGATCCAGGCACCAAGCCTCCGCAACGGGCGTCGGTTCAATGCGGGTCAGGAAGGGGCGGGCCGGCAGGGCGCCATGTCCTAATAGGCGGGATATGACGATTTCGCGAGCGAACTGGGACAGGGGGAGTTCAGCATGATCCGCTAGGAGTTGCAGGTCGGCTTTCATGCGGGCCGGAATCCAGACCTTGACCGGGGCAATGTTCTTGCCCAACTCCGGAACCCAATAAGTAGCGACGCGCTTTTTACCCGGCGGCTCGGGTGGCAGTGCGACAGAATACAGGAGGCTGCGTCCTTCCTGGAAAAAACTGGGGCAACGCTCATACAGGTTGCTGAGGGCTAACAGACCGTAGGCATAAACCACGAAGAATTGCCGGAGCCATTCGCTGAGGGATTGATCGGCCATCGTGCAGAACTGGCCCAGGGCGCGCTCGGCCGGTTCCGGCAACCAGAATTTCAGCGGGGCATTGTGGTGTTGGAAATCACGAAAGTCTTCGAAACCGTGGGTGATTTGTTCAAAGGTCACGGGCCGTGGGCGGCGTGGGGCGGGCGCGGGCGGGAGGGGTGCCGGGGCAGCTGCGGCTTGGGCTTCGATCTGCTGTTGTCGTTCGCGCGCCCGACGGAAGAAGAACCACATGGGGGTTGCTCCTGGTGGTAAGTAGAAATTGAGAAGCTGTATAAAAACTAACATATTGATTTTTTATGTTATTTTTGGTAAAATAGGGTCAAAATTCGGTGATTATTTTAATCTGGACTTTCGCTTAGGCAGGTTGGTAGGCAGGAATATGCGGATTTCGTAGCTCATTACGCAAATAATCAGGTCCTGTAATTAAATCTATCAAACGCGCAGATCGCCCGGGAACTGGGACGGGAGCGCAGCGATGCCCAGCGGATGGCTGAGCCACTCCGGGAAGGCGTGGTGGCGCGCCCATCCGAACCGGTGCTCTCGGGTGAAGTCGAGTGTGATGAAGTCCACGTCATGGCGGGACACCAGGGCCGTCCGGAAGCGGTGAACCGAGCCGGTCGGCGCCGGCGGTTGAAAGGGGCGCGGGGTCGGGGAACCTTGGCGACGGAAAAGCCGCCGATTTTCGGCCTGATTCAACGCGGCGGCGCGGTGGTGATCCGCAGGGTCGAATGCACACGCAGAAAGGCTTTTGGTTGCTGCGCCGTTCCTGGTTGCGACCCCATCGCGGGATCTCGCAAGAGAAACCGCCGTTGTATTTGGGCTTCTTTCCGTTTGTGCATCACGTCCGCCGCCGGGGTAAAAACCTGCTCAGCCCCCTGCTCACCTTGCTGGTTGCGTAAACAAACTGAACTGACTGGAATCCATATTGAGCCGAACTCTATATCACCATCGGTTGAGCCACTCCCGCGTCCATGCCGTAACCTGATCCCGCCACTCGCGGCGGGAAAATGTGTGGTTAGCTTCAGTCAACTCCCGAACCGTGACCGCTGGCCGCGCCAGCAACCGCCGCCAGCGGCGTGACACCCGGGTCGCATCGCGGAATTCGGCGGCGGTCAGGTCATCGCCGCTGAGAATCAGCAACACCGGCCCGGTAAACCGTTGCCAGCCTTCCGCCATGCGTTCGGGCAATGCCGCAGTTTTGGGCGCTGCCGCCGGTTCTTGCGCCGCCGCCACTTCGCCCGGAGCTTGCCGCGCTTGTTTGAACAGCGCCAGCAGCGAGCGCAGCGCCGCAATGAACTGGAATTCACCGCGCCTGATCTTGCGCCATAAATCCGGGTTGACTAACCGGGTCAGGTAATAGTGGCGAAGATAGGCCCGCGCCTGACCCGCTTCAGTCCGCATCCACGGATTTAGCAACACCAGACCGGCGATGCGCGGATCATGTCCAGCGTAAAACAACGCGGCTGAGGCGGCGTCGCACAATCCCCAGATCACGATCTCCCGCACGGCGGGCAGTTGCGCGCAAAAGGCGTCAATGGCGGCGGCGATGTCTGCGTCGATGTTCTCAAAGCCGGAGAATTCACCACCCGCATCGCCCATGCCGCGATAATCAAAGCGCAATACAGGGACGCCAGCAGCCGCCAGATCGCGGGCCAGTAAAATAAACTGGCGATGACTGCCTACCCGGTACTGCGGTCCGCCCACCACCACCACCACCCCACGAGTCGCGTCCGGAGCGCCCGGATGCAAAATGCCGGGCAACTCGTCATCTTTGCAGGCAAAAACCAACGCAGTCTCAATATGAACGGCGCTCATGCAGTCTCGTCCAGCAGTACGGCCAACGTCGCATCCAGCAGAGTCGGCGCTTCAGCAATTTCCTGAGTGGCCCAAAAAGAATCTCCAACCACCGTCCGGCCATGAACGGTCACGCCCGCGCTGCGCCATTCCTCCACCACCCGCCGACTGCCCGGCGATAATGAAGAACTATCGGCGGCGCCGGTCAGTTCAAGCCAGTCCACCCGCACCCCGGACGGTGGCCGGGTCAACCGGGCATATTCCAGAGCCAGGGCCAGCTCTGGATGCAGTTCATAGCCGGCCACTTCCAGGGACTGCCCAGCCGCCAGCGCCTCCTGCAAGCGCGCCTGGGTTTCGCCGCCGCCTTTCAGCCGATCAGCGGTCAGCTGCAGGCGCAGAAACTGTTGCAACAACCGCTGCCCAGACAATGCTGGTTGCCAAAGCAATAATCGCGTCGCCGCCCCTTCGCCGGCGAGTTCCGCCGCCAGTAACCCACCCAGGCGCAAACCCCATAAAGTCAGCGACGCATGACCTTGCTGGCGCAACCATTCCGCGCAGCGCGCTAAATCCTCTCGCCAGACCTCCCACCGGGCGTCGCAGAAATCACCGGAACTGTCGCCCGTTCCATACAGATCAGGCATCAGGACGCCGAAACCGGCAGCGGCCAGTCGGCGCGCCTGCAACGCCGCCATTCGCCGAGATTTATTCATCTCCTCGGCGAATGGCGGCGCATAGAGCACCCCGCCACGCTTGAGCGTCCCGGCTGCTGGCGGGTGATAAATCGCGAACAGCACTCCCTGGCCGCCAGCCAGAAAAAACGGTTCCATCACTGACCGTCCGAGATTCCGACGCCAACCTTTTCACAAACGAACGCATATACCTTCCCCACGGTCTCGAAGGTTTCGGCGCTGATCTCATCATCAGCAATCTGAATATCGAACCGCTCTTCCAGCGCGTTGATCAGCGTCACCACCGCCATCGAGTCGAATTCCGGGATGCCGCCCAGTAGCGGGGTATCCGGGTCCAATTTCCGCACCCGGTCGCCCAACTGCAAGATCTCACCAATCAACTGCCGCACCTCATCAAACTCGACCATCGAGACTCTCTCTTTAATGGAGTAAAAAGGGAAATCATACATCCCCGGAAGCGGGCCTGCCGCATCCTTTTAATCGAACCGATAAGCAAAATCGCCATCCTGCACCTGAACCTGCACCCGCGCCACGGGTTGGCCGGCCATGATCCGGTTCAGGAACTCCGCGCTAATCGCCGGCAGCACGGTATTAGTCAGAATCGCATCCACCATGCGCCCGCCGCTTTCCAGTTCAGTACAACGGCTGACCATCAACTTGACCACCTCGTCATCGTAAGTGAACGGAACCTTGTGGTTGTCCAGAATCCGCTTTTCAACCCGGCCCAGTTGCAGGCGAACAATCTCGCCAATCATTTCATCGCTGAGCGGATAGTAGGGAATGGTGACCAAACGGCCCAGCAGCGCCGGCGGAAATACTTTCAGCAAGGGTTCGCGCAGGGCCTTGCCCAACCCTTCCGGGTCCGGCCACAGTTCCGGGTCCTTGCACATGCTGGCGATCAGGTCCGTACCGACATTCGTCGTCAACAGGATCAGGGTGTTCTTGAAGTCGATAAAGCGCCCTTCTCCATCTTCCATCCAGCCCTTGTCGAATACCTGGAAGAAAATCTCATGCACATCGTGGTGGGCTTTTTCCACTTCGTCTAACAGCACCACGCTATAGGGACGCCGCCGCACCGCCTCGGTCAGCACCCCGCCCTCGCCGTAACCGACATAGCCGGGCGGAGCGCCCTTGAGGGTGGAAACCGTGTGCGCCTCCTGAAATTCACTCATGTTAATAGTAATGACGTTCTGTTCCCCGCCGTACAATGCCTCGGCTAGGGCCAGCGCCGTTTCCGTCTTGCCCACTCCGGACGGGCCGGCTAGCATGAACACGCCAATCGGCTTGTTGGGATTATCCAGCGCCGCCCGCGAGGTTTGAATCCGGCGGGCGATCATGTCCAGCGCATGACGCTGGCCAATGATGCGACGATTGAGCAGATCGGCCAGTTTCAGCACCGTTTCGATTTCGTTCTTCACCATGCGGCCAACCGGGATGCCGGTCCAGTCGGCGACCACTGAAGCCACTGCCTGGGCATCGACGCTGGGCAGGATCAGCGGCTTCTCGCCCTGTAATGCGTGCAATTTCACCTGCAAGTCTTTCAACGCGGCAAGTTGCGCCTGCCTTTCCACATCGGGTTCTGCAACCGTCCCGGCTTCCACCACGCCCGCGCCGCCCCGTAATTTAGCGCGCAGTTCCAGAATCTGATCGACCAGGCCCTTTTCCTCCTGCCAGCGGGCGTCCAGTTCCATCAACCGCGCTTCCTCGGCTTGCAACTTCTCTGTCGCATCGGCCTGGCGCTGGGCCGCATCAATGCCCACGGCAGTTTCACGGGCGATGATCTCCAGTTCAGTCTTCAAGCCCTCGATGCGCCGGCGGCAATCTTCCACTTCGGCGGGAACGGCGTGCAGACTGATCGCCACCCGGGCGCTGGCCGTGTCCAGCAGGCTCACCGCTTTATCCGGTAACTGCCGGGCGGGAATATAGCGGTGCGACAATTTGACCGCCGCTTCCAGCGCCTCGTCGAGAATTTGCACGCGGTGGTGCTGCTCCATGGTCGAGGCCATGCCGCGCATCATCAGCACGGTCTTTTCCTCGCTCGGCTCGCCGACCTGCACCACCTGGAAACGGCGGGTCAAGGCCGGGTCTTTTTCAATATGCTTTTTGTACTCGGCCCAGGTCGTGGCGGCGATGGTGCGCAACTTGCCCCGCGCCAGCGCCGGTTTGAGCAGGTTCGCCGCATCGCCCGTGCCGGCCGCGCCGCCCGCGCCGATCAGGGTATGCGCCTCGTCGATGAACAGAAGGATCGGCTGGGGCGAAGACTGCACCTCGTCGATCACTTGCCGCAAACGGTTCTCAAACTCGCCCTTCATACTGGCCCCGGCCTGCAACAGACCGACATCCAGCACCCGCAACGCCACATCCTGCAAGGGCGGCGGCACATCGCCGGACGCGATGCGCTGGGCGAAACCTTCCACAACCGCCGTCTTGCCCACCCCGGCCTCGCCGGTCAGGATCGGATTATTCTGGCGACGACGCATCAGGATATCGACGATCTGGCGGATTTCCTCATCGCGGCCTACGATAGGGTCCAATTCTCCCTTGCGCGCCCGTTCCGTCAAATCCACCGAAAAGCGTTGCAAGGCTTCCTGCTTGCCCATTTGCGCCGGGGCCATCGCCTCGCTGGCCTCGCCGGGCGCAGCGCCGCCGCCGCCCTGGGAACCGTCCGCAGCGCGCAACCCGGTTTCCGGCGAGGCCGCAACCAGGTCGGCAAACCGCTCAGTCAGTTCATCCAGTTTGATCTTGTCGAACTCGCGGGAAATCGCCAGCAACGCATTGCGCAAATCCGGCGTTTTCAGCATCCCGACCAGCAAATGACCCGTGCGCACCTGGACGTCTTTAAACATCAGCGTCGCATAGACCCACGCCTCTTTCACTGCTGCATCCACATGGGAAGAGAGATCGGAAATCGACGTAGCCCCACGCGGCAAGCGATCCAGCGCTTCAGTGAAATCCTTGGCGAGCCGGGCGGGGTTCAGGTTGAAATGCTGGATGATCCGATGCAGATCCGAATCCTGTAATTGCAACACCTGGTGCAGCCAATGCGTCAGCTCCACATACGGATTGCCCCGCAGCTTGCAAAACACCGTGGCGCTTTCAATGGCTTTATAGCCCAGGCTATTTAACTTCCCGAACAAGGCAACGCGGCTGATTTCGGCCATAGATTCGGACTCCTTATCAATGAGGTCAACGATCAAAGATCAAAGGTCAAAGGTTTCTTCAACCTTCAGCCTTTACAGTAGGTCATGGCGTCCAGCTTCAGATCATCGGCGTCGTGCGCCAGTGGCTGGCTGGCCAACCAGGTTGTCCAGCCCAGTTGCGACCCTTCGCCGAGTTTCAAGGGCGGCACATCCTCTTTCCTGAGCACCAGATTGACATCCCAGAGGAGTTCATCGCCGATGTAATTGCGCACCCAGGCGACCAGTCGCCGCAGGCTGTCGCTACCCGGCAGGAAGCGCTGGAATTCCGCCAAGCTCATCGGGCCGACGATAATCCGAAACTTGTATTGACCATCCCAGACCCGCTCGCCGATGACGGCGGTCATGCCTAACAAACCGGTCGCCGGCGTTTCTCCCAACCGGCATTGACTGGACTCAGCCAGCGGCAACCAATGACCAACAAAGTTTTCAATTATCACTGGCAGATGGAAAAAATCCCCCAGCAACGCTTGCAAACCCTCGGCGTTGTGCGTCTGGCCCGCCAGCCGGCCTGCGTAATGGAACTTGGCCAAATCCGGCGCGGCGTCCCGATTCCACAGCGACGGCATGCCCAAACCGAATACAGCGCCAATATAGGTGTTGAAGCGATCCATCTCCGGCCGGTCGAAGCTCACCGTCGGCTGGGCGTTCGCCCAAGCCCGGTAAAACAGGCTCAGCATCCGATGATGAAACACATCGGCAAAGCGCGAAAGGGTACGGTCGCCATAGGACCGCTTGCGTTCGTAGGCGTATTCGGTCAGATGCAATGGCAATGGCCCCTGCGGCCCGAACAGCCCCAAGAAATACTCAGCCAGTTGCGGCGGATGGCTTTCATCGCCGGGCTCGAATCCGGCCAGCGTGGCCGGTGCAAAGGCCATCGACGGCTCTTGCGTCAACCGCACTGGCTCGTCGCTCAGGCGCGTCGCCTTCCCCAATCGCGGCTGATCCCGATAACAGCATTCCAGACGCCGCAGCGCCTGAAAGAAATGAAAGGCATACGGCGCACGCCGCAACGCCTCGAACAGGTCTACAGAATCTGTCGTCGTCCGATCCGCGCTGGCCATCGCATCATCTCGCCCCGCTCAAGCGAGCGGACTACCGTTTCGGTAAAGGAATTGATGGAAGCGTATTTGGCGAAAAACCGCTCCAGCACCGCCCCCAGTAAAAAGGCGCCGGCGCCTTCGAACGCCGACTCATCCAGATTCACCGCCACCTCCAGACCCCGGGCAAATGCAATCGGGCCGGGAATCGGCGCTCGCCGGGTAATCGGCTGGGAGCGCACCGAAACCACTCCGTCGATTTGTCTGCGCGCGCCGGCCTCCGCCAGATCGCCATACAGCGCCAGTAACTCGCGCAACGCCGCCGCGCCCTGGCGGTCATCGGTATCGGTCAGCGACAAATAATTCAGACTCAGATGGCTGATCAATCGCCAAGCGGTGTCGCCATGCGCACGGGATGGGCGCGGCTGGGTCGGCCCGGTCACACAGCGCACCGCTTTGACCGGCGCTCCGGAACTTAGCGTAAAGTCGGTTTCACCCCGCCCGATAGGCATGTGCAAGGGCAGGTCGCGATTCGTGCAGAGCGTGGAAACGGCCAGTTGTTGCAAACTGCCGTGATAGGGCGCTTCATCCGCATCCACCAGCGCCAGATAGAGTTCGCTACCAATATAGCTGGAGCGCGGCCCGACCCGCCGCTGGTGGCTGGACAACAGTCGCGGCAGGCGATGCACAGTGTAAAAGGCGCGCTGACCGCGCTGGTTCAACCGGTCGTAGTGCGCGTAAAACGGCAGAAATTCCTGTTCCTCCCCTTCCGCGCCGATGCCGGTCACTCCCTTGATCTGATATACCTCGAAATCCATCGGCCGGGTGCGATCTGGCACTACATGATGTTCCGCAACCTGCACCCCAAGATGAATACGATCGGTGCGTTTGGGAAACAGATTGACCGCCGGCGCGCAGAACAGGACAAAATTCTCCGCCGCCACCCGGTTTTCCAGCAACGGGTCGGCGCGGTCGAACAACAGCAGCACTTCCAGTTCCTCACCCGCACACCGTCGCACCGCCGTACCCAGTCCGCCCAGTTCCACAAACAGATAGCGTTGCGGAAAGGCGAAATATTCGTGCAGCAGACGATAGCCCTGGAACGAAGGCGGGACGTAAGGCAGCAACGCCTGTTCTTCCTCGAATCCCAGCCGCCGGATCGGGTTGCCGGGCGTCGCCTCATGCCAGGGCGCCGGTCGTTGGCCAGGCCGCGCCACGCGCAGGACGACATTCGCCAGCAATTGCTCATATAGCCGCATCGGCAGCGCGTCACTGCCCTGCAAATACAGGGTCAGCCGCTCCAGCGGCAGCTTGCTGAACGGCAAACCGGGTTGCGTCGTCCGCAATCGCAGGCGGACGCCCGCCCGGATTTTATGCGCGTCGGGTAAATCGAGTGAAGTGATCGGCTCTTTGCCCGCGAAATACTGCGCCTCAGTGATATCAATCGGCCACAGGGTCACCGGATGCGCGGTGCGATATTCACAGGAGGTCTGTTCGCCCTTGCCGAGCACGCTGCGCAATTCCGTGTCTCGGGGAATGACAAAACCCTGATCGAGCGCGCCCTCGGTCGAATCCGGCAAGAAACGGGCAATCGCCATGGAAGGCGTCGGCGCCAGGTAGTGCGGATAAATAACTTCCAGCAAATGTTGCGTGAACTGGGGAAACTCGGCGTCGATCTTGAGTTGCACCCGCGCCGCCAGGAAACTGAACCCTTCCAGCAGACGCTCCACATAGGGGTCTACACACTCGAAACCTTCCAACCCCAGACGCCCGGCGATTTTCGGGAACTCCTGGGCGAATTCGCCGCCGAGCTCGCGCAAAAACTGTAGCTCCCGGTTGTAATACTGAAGCAGGCGGGGATCCATCAGCGTCCCCTCGGCCGGCGGGTTTCTTCTTCGACTTTCACCTGCCCGCTCTCCAGATCAATTTCGGTTTTCAGATAAAGCTGCTGCGGCAGGGGCTGCCCCCACAATTCGCCCTCAATTTCAAACGTCAAGGCATTATGGCTCATCTGCGCGGCGGTCAGGTTCGCCCGCACGCGCAGACTATTGGCCAGGATGCGCGGTTCAAAATCGATGATCGATTGGCGCAACAGATTTTCCAGCATGTTGAGATCGATAATGCGGATCGTCAGACCCGCCAATGGTGGAATGCCGAAATTGATCACGGAACGCGCAGCGAATGGGTAACGTTCCGTATCATCGGGACTCAAGGGGCGATCAGAATTGAATAACCAGGCCAGATCGCGTAGCACGAAATCCCGTAACCGGCTCATGGACAGCACCCGCTTCTCGCGGGATTCCTGCGACTGATCCGGCTCATCGTCCGTCAACCGGTCCAGCAGCGAGGGCTGCAATCGTTCCTGGGAAGTGAGTTCAGCCATGGATGGAAAACCGCATCATCGCTCCAATGTCATAGACGATGACGGTCTATAGGGATTCAGTCGCGGGAAGATCGACCAGTGGTTCGACGGACTCGCCTAACCGCAGCAGGCGAATATCCAGTAGGGGATGTTCCCCTCCATCGCTGGCCAACAGGCGCTGGCCCAGGCCGACATAAACCCCTTCCGCCGGTTCGAGCCATTCGGTTTTATGACTGAGCTGCAAGGCCGGATCCTCACTGGCCTGCGACCCGGGGTAGCGCGTGGGAATCAGCCCGACCGTCTCCCCGCCGTTAGCCCAAGTGAAAAAGGCCGGCGTCCATACCAGATCGCGCAGATCAGCAGGCGCTTCAAATTTGATGCTGGCGATGCGCTGCAAGGGAATCCAGAAGTAGCGGCCATTGATAATCGCTTCCAGCACCGGACCGAGCCGGGTATCGGCATCGGCGATCCAGGCGAAGGGTTGGTTATCGAGCGTCCCGGGCGTAGCCGGCGCGGCGTCGAAAGCCTGCTCCCGAACCGCAGCAGCCTGTTGATGATGACCTTCGGCGGTCAGGCGCAACGCCTCCAGCAGCAAGGCGGCCCACGGTTCCGGGTCGCCGAAAATCAAGGGCGACCGGCGACCGGTGAACACTTCGGCGCGCAGCATTTCGCAACGCAGCGCCTCGCGGTAGGTCTGCACCATCGGCAGGCTGCTGGCGTCCATCTCTTCCAGCACGTTCAACTGATTGAGCGCCCGCTCCCATTGCCCCATGACTGCCAGCAGTTGAAACAAAAAAATCCGGTGTTTGGCATTGGCCGGTTCCCGGCGCACCTGATCCTGCAATTTGGCCAGGACCGGTTGCAGACTGCGCTCCGTCAACAACTCGCCTAATAGCATCAGCGATCTCCCGGTCTGCAAAAAAACAGGCCGGTGGATTGCCCACCGGCCCGGAATCGGTTAACCCGTCTCGACCGTAGTCTGGTCGAAGAAAGACTCCACCGGCTTGCCGATGGTGCCGCCTTTGGTGTCCTGCTGCTCGTAATGCACAGTAACCTTGGCGTAGGCGAAGCTGAAGTTGCTATACGGCTCATCTTCGCTGCCGCTGCCCGACCAGTCCACATTCTCGACCAGACAGTTGTCAAAAGTATAAATCTCGAAGGGCTTCTGTGGCGCGCCTTTACCGCCAATGTTCTTGGTCAGATGCACGACGATTTTGTCGATGTGCTGACCATTGACCATGAAGCCAAACAGTTGCGGAGTCGCCTTTTCGCGCTTCATCGTGCAACTGAACGAGCTGACCGAGGTGCGTCCCGAAGACAAGCCGGTCGACCCGGAACTGACCGTGGACGGATTGTTCGCGCCGAAGCTGTAGCTGTACAGCTTGATCCACTTCTCATAGTTCTTGGCCGTACTTTCGCCTTCGATGCCATTCGAAATCTGCATGTATGAGTCATAAGACATGTCATTCACCTCCACTGCGGATTGATCTTCGCGCTATTACTTACGAATCGCGCGCCTGGTATCGAGCGGGTGATTGATCCAGTCATTTCTGGGAATCCAGTTCATCACGCTCTCGACTTAGACTTAAGCACATCCCGTGCCATCTTTTAATTATTTAATTAATATGAAGTTTTAAAAAAACTTCATACGATGGGTTCGGGGGCCAGAAATTGAACCTGTCAAAATGACCCCCGCACCGTTCATTTTGAACCGATAACCTCAACCGCCCTTCGCCGAAGGCAGCTTGGAGACAAGCCGCAGCGACACCGTCAGCCCTTCAAGCTGATAGTGCGGGCGCAGGAAGAATTTGGCGCTGTAATAACCGGGATTGCCTTCCACTTCTTCCACCACCACTTCAGCGTCCGCCAGCGGATACTTGGCCTTGGTGATTTCGGACGAGGTCGCCGGCGCGCCATCCACATAATTTGAAATCCAGCTCTGCAACCAGCGCTGCATATCGTCGCGCTCCTTGAACGAACCGATCTTGTCGCGCACGATGCACTTGAGATAGTGCGCAAAGCGACAAGTCGAGAACAGATAGGGCAAGCGCGCTGACAGGTTGGCGTTGGCGGTGGCGTCCGGGTCATCGTATTCCGCCGGTTTTTGCAACGACTGCGCGCCGATGAAGGCGGCGACGTCGGAGTTCTTGCGATGGATCAGCGGCAGAAAGCCGTTCTTGGATAATTCGGCCTCGCGGCGGTCGCTGATGGCGATCTCGGTGGGGCATTTCATATCCACGCCGCCATCGTCGGTCGGGAAGGTATGGGTGGGCAAACCTTCCACCGCGCCGCCGGATTCGACGCCGCGAATGCGGGTGCACCAGCCGTACAGCTTAAACGCCCGATTGATGTTGACCGCCATGGCGTAGGCGGAATTGGCCCAGACATACTTGTTGTGATTACTCCCCTCAGCGTCCTCCTCGAAATCAAACTCCTCAACGGGATTGGTTTTCGCGCCATAAGGCTGTCGGGCCAGAAACCGGGGCATGGTCAGACCGATATAACGGGAGTCATCGGATTCGCGCAGCGAACGCCAACCGGCGTACTCCGGAGTCTGGAAAATCTTGGTGATGTCGCGCGGATTGCTCAGTTCCTGCCAGGAATCCATCTGCATGACAGTGGGCGCGGCGGCAGAAATGAACGGCGCGTGGGCGGAGGCGGAAATCTTCGCGATTTCGCCCAGCAACTCGACATCGGGCGGGCTTTGATCGAAGTAGTAATCACCTACCAAGCACCCATAAGGTTCGCCGCCAAACTGGCCGTACTCTTCCTCGTACATCTTCTTGAAGAGCGGACTCTGGTCCCAGGCGGTTCCCTTGTATTTCTTGAGCGTCTTGTGCAGTTCCTTTTTGGAGATGTTCATGACGCGAACCTTGAGCGTCTCGTCAGTCTCCGTGTTATTGATCAGATAATGCAGACCGCGCCAGGCGCTCTCCAGCGCCTGGAAATCAGGATGATGCAGGATCGCGTTGAGTTGTTCAGTAATTTTCTGGTCGAGCGCGGCAACCATCGACTCGATGGATTTGACGACGTCCTTGGAGACCAGATTGGTGTATTGCAATGCCTGCTCGGCCAGGGTCTTGACGGCGGATTCGACCGCTTCCTTGGCCTGGTCGGACTTGGGTTTGAATTCGCGTTGCAGCAGCGCGGAAAAATCGCCTGCTTCCAGCGTTTCGACTTCGGGCTGAGCCTGGGCGCTCTGACTGGTTTCGGCCATGACTCATCACTCCTCGGCGGTGGGCGTTGCGGCGTCCTGGGGCTTGGGAGCGGCCGCCAGGGACTGCAGGAGACTGGGATCGCTCAACGCCTTGGCGATCAACTCCTCAGCGCCGGTCTTGCCATCCATGTAGCTCATCAGGTTGGACAACTGCTGACGGGCCTGCAACAGCCGGTTCAGTGAATCCACCTTACGCGCCACGGCGGCGGGGGAGAAGTCGTCCATACTCTCGAAGGACAGATCGACGCTCAACTCGCCTTCGCCGGTCAGCGTGTTGGGTACCCGAAATGCGACATGCGGTTTCATCGCCTTCAGCCGGCTATCGAAATTGTCGATATCGATTTCCAGGAACTTACGGTCGGCCACCGGCGCGAGGGGATCGACGGGCTTGCCGGACAGATCGGCCATTACGCCCATCACGAACGGCAATTGCACTTTCTTTTGGGCGCCATACACCTCAACGTCATACTCGATCTGGACGCGCGGCGCACGGTTGCGGGCAATAAATTTCTGACTGCTCATCGCCATCGGATTATCACCTCTTTAGCTAAAATCACGTTCGGTTATACCGAATAACCTAGACCATTAGTCAACCATTGTATAGGTTGATGAGACGATCATTCGCTTTCTTCAGGCTGCAACCCGAAAATCAGGTCAGCCTGGTCGGTTCCACCCGGGGCAAGATCGCGCAGAATCTCCATGAAATCCATCCTGACCATTTTTTTAGCGCGCTTTAACATAAATGGGACGGGGCTGGAAGGTTCATGGCGGCTGTAGTATTCGCAGATTTTTTCGAGAGTGCGGATCACATCCTCGCGGCTGGCGATCTCGCCCACCACCATCCGCTGAGCAGTCCCAGCGCCTGAGCCTGGCTCCATCGTCTCGACCGCCCCGGCTTCGGCCTCGCCCGCCATGCTCACGCCCCGGCGTTGCAACTGTTCATTCAGAACCTGCCGGATTTCCTTGAGAACCCCAGCCAGGGCGCTCAAATCGGGCGCTTGCGTCACGCCAACCTGATCGGTCAGCAACGCCTCGATCCGTTCGGAGCGCTCGAAAGCGGCAACGATCAATTCGGCTGTAGCCTGCAAATCTTCCAGGCTGGCGTCCTGAAAAGCGCCCTCGATCATATTTTGGTTCGGCGGCGCCCGCTCCTCGTCAGTCGTGACCGGAGTCAGCAAACCCGCAGCGATCTGGATATCGCGCAGACTGAATCGCCCCAGGGCGCGTGAACTGACCAACGGCGCTCCGCGCAGATCGGACAGGGTAGTTTCCGGGTCGCATAACGCGACAATCGTATTGATCCGCAACGTGGGATCATTGTCGTCATCGGGGTCAAGTTGCGGGTAAACCAAATCCCAGTGGCGTTCAATTAGCCCTTCCAGCAACGCCAGACCGTCGGCGAACCCTGCCAGACCGTCGGTATTCAGCAGCGCCCGGGTCAGATAAACCGCCACGCGCAAGTCACGGGTGCGTTCCAGCAAATCGAGCGCCGCTTTTCCCACGCCACGCCAGTCGGGCGGTTCGCCGGGGATGATGGTATCGCCGTACTGTCGCTCGGGAGTTCCCTGAGACAGTTTCTCCATCTCGACAAACTGCGAGTCGTACTCCAGATCCTCGCCACACGGCGCATCCGCCATGATTTCGCTCAACAGGCTTTCAACATCAAGGATACTCATCGGTGACCTACCTTATCCGATTCGCTGATCTTAAAAATCGAACCCCGCTTGGCGCTTCGCCACGAGGCAGTATAGACTGCACATTAAGAGTTTACCTGTATACCTTCCCCTTATTGTAAAGACCCGCCCGGACGGTCGAGGCATCACCGCTAACAGACATCGCGCCATGCCCCTGAAATTGACCATCACCAGCTACCA
>Ga0209573_1002137_pt1 | contig 26609 bp, 25 predicted proteins | sample TNRBio252014_DNA_FD_185870 | JGI IMG/M metagenome (GOLD analysis project Ga0209573, IMG submission 185870) | Wastewater treatment Type I Accumulibacter community from EBPR Bioreactor in Madison, WI, USA - TNR Reactor_6/25/2014_ DNA (SPAdes)... | ecosystem: Engineered > Bioreactor > EBPR >... | reverse complement strand
CAGCACCGGCCCCAGCTCACGGCACAGCGCCACGGAAACCACCGCGCCCACCGTCGTCTCAAAGCCGAACTCCTTGAACTTCGCGTAGCTTTGAAAGGTGAACACCGCGCCCGTAAAGGCCCCGGTCACGATCACCACGCCCTGGGAGCCGTAGCCAATGGCCACGATCTGCTGCGCCACCAGCTTCAGCCGCCACACCCCGGAACGCAGCGCGATCATGAGTTCTCCTGCCAGCGCGGCGAGCTGGCCGAGGTAGCTCAGAAAATGAAAAAACACGCGACCCGGCAGGGTCAGCAATCCGTTGGCATCCATCGCCGCCCATCATGGCATGATGTGGCGTGAAGGCAAATCACCATGCCGACACCTGAATATTGGCTTTCCCGGTGTTTTTCCGGGGGATCTCAATGCGCCGTGGCCTTCTCGGAGCCGAGGCCGGTGTGGGCGCGGACGGTGAGTTCGGCGAATTTGGCCTCGGCCTCAGGATCGCGGGCGGTGAAGATCGTTCCAAGCCACGCGGCGAGGAAACCGATGGGGATGCTGACGATGCCAGGATTGCTCAACGGGAAGGGCGCGTCTTTGCCATAAATGCCGCTGGGACTGAGCAGGATGAGCACGATGGACACCACCAAGCCGACAGCCAGGCCTGCGACGGCTCCAGAGGTGTTGAAGCGCTTCCAGAACACGCTCAGCACAATGACCGGCAGGTTGGCGGACGCGGCGACGGAGAAGGCGAGGCCGACGAGGAAGGCGGCGTTCACGGTCGGCCCCAAATAAATGGCGAACGCGATGCTGGCAGCCCCCACGCAGAAGGCGGTGATGCGCGCGACGCGGATTTCCTGACCGGGACGGTTTTCTTTGCCGTGATGGATGACGTTTGAGTAAAAATCATGCGCGAAGCTGGCGCTGGCGCTCATCGTGAGACCGGCGACGACCGCGAGGATGGTGGCGAAGGCCACGGCGCTGATGAAGGCGAAGAACAACTCCCCGCCGAGCACCTGGGCGAGAACGGGCGCGACCATGTTGACGTCGAGTTTGCCGGCGGTGGTCAGGGTCGCTTTGTCGATGATCGTCGCCGCACCGAATCCGAACAGCGTCGTCATGATGTAAAACAGACCGATGATGGCCATGGCCCACACGACGCTGGAACGGGCGGTTTTGGCATCCGGCACGGTGTAAAAGCGCACGAGAATGTGCGGCAGGCCCGCAGTGCCAAGAACAAGGCCGATGCACAGCGAAATGAGGTCAATGGGGCCCCATGGACCCGCGACCGCGACGCCGAACTTCAAGCCCGGCTCCATGAGGTTCTTCGGCGCCGCACTGCCACCGTAATCGGCGTGGGCCACGGCATCGAAGAACTTGGTGAAGCTGAAGTCGTGGAACTGGAGGACGAGATAGCTGAGCAGCAGCGCGCCGACCATGAGCAGCAGCGCCTTGATGATCTGCACCCAGGTCGTGGCGAGCATGCCGCCGAAGACGACATAGACGAGCATCAGCACGCCCACGCCGATTACCGCCGGCTCGAAGTCGATGCCGATGAGCTGCTTGATGATCGCGCCCGCGCCGACCATCTGCGCGATCATGTAAAAGGTGGAGACCACCAGCGTGCTGAGAGAAGCGAGCGCGCGCACGGGCCGTGGTTTGAGGCGATACGCGAGCAAGTCGGCCATCGTGTATTTCCCCGCGTTCCGCAGCGGCTCGGCGACGATGAGCAGGACCGTGATGTAGGCGACGAGAAAGCCCACGGAATACATAAAGCCGTCATAGCCGGCCACATAGATCATGCCGGAGATGCCCAGGAAACTGGCGGCGCTCATGTAGTCACCGGCGACAGCGAGACCGTTCTGCCAGCCGGTGATGCTGCGCCCGGCGGCGAAGTAGGCGCTGGCGCCGGTGTTTTTCTTCGCGGCCCAGAAGGTGATGAGCAGCGTGAGGCCGACGAAGGCCAGGAACATGATGAGAGGGGCGGACATGGGAGATAAATGACGAATGCAGAATGACGGAAGCCGAGGGGGAAGGATCAGCCCTGGCCGTGAATGACGGCGGCAGCGGCCTTGTCCCATTGTGTGGCGACGCGCACATAAAGGAAGGCCATGACCCAGGCCATGATGAACTGTGACAACGCGAAGACATAGGCCACGTTGACCTCGCCCCAGACCTTCGTTTTCATCATCTCAGGGAAGTAGCCCACGAGCACCGGCAGGGCGATGTAGTACAGCATGCCGAACACAAAGGCGGGAACGATGAACGCCTTCTTTTTCGCCAGCAGCGCGCGGAATTCCGGCTTCGCCTCCAGTTGTTCCCAGTTCACAGGTGATTTTTCGCTCATAGAGGGCGGGAGGTTAGGAAGTCGGCTCCGGTTTGGCAAGACCTAGCGTCCAAACAGGCGTGAAATCTTCTCCAGTCGTGATTGCTCACTCAAACGCGCTCGTCACCGGCTTGCCGTCAAATTCGGCTGGCAGCGGCACATCCAGCAGCCACAGCGCCGTCGCGGCGGTGTCGTAGGTCGTCACGGGGTCGGTGATGGTGAAGTTCTTCTTCACGCCCTTGCCCCAGGCCACCCAGGGGATGCGCATGTCGTCGGGAATGTTCAGGCCGTGTGTCTTGTCATGACCGCCGTGGTCGGCGCTGATGAGCAGCACGCTGGAATCGGCGATGCCCGCGTCTTTGATGGCCTGCCAGACCTGCCAGAGCGCCTGATCGGTGACTTTGAGCGCCTCTTTTTGCTGAGGCGAGCCCCAGCCGTCCTTGTGCCCGGCGGTGTCAGGATCAGCGAAATGGATGAAACACAGCCGTGGCTTGTGCTCCTTGATCCAGGGCGCGGCCTGTTTGGCGACCATCTGGGAGGGCTTTTTGTCCTTCTCGATCTCGGGCGACCCGGCCACCGGGGCCGTTGTCTGCGGCCCGCCGAAGTCGAAGAGATCCACCGTATCCTTCAGCCACAAGTGGCGGAACTTGATCTTGCCCACAAACATCGCGGTTACCGCCTTGGGATCGGTGGCTTTGAGCAGCGAGAACACCGTGGGCACCTTCACCGGTCCTCGGATCGGCGTGAAAGCGTTCCACAGGATCTGATGCTTGTCCGGCCCCACGCCCGTGAGCATGGAGGTGTGCGAGGGCAGCGTGATCGAGGGGAAAATCGTGCTCGCCTGCCAGGTCACCGCGCCTTCGGCGGCGATTTTCTTCAGCGTGGGCGTTTCAGCCTCCGCCACGACCGCCGGCTTGGCTCCGTCGATGCTGACAATAAACACATGCTCGGCACGCGGCGCGGCGTTGGCGGTGAAGGCAAGAGCCAGGACGGATGAAATGAGGCAGGTGGTGAAACGCATGACAATGAGAGCGCGGAATAACGCCACATGGGGCGCATTGCTTCCAAAACATTGCGGCGTTGTTGCAGCGCTTGCGCCTTGAGCGGCCTCGCACCCTGCGCCAAGAATGTCGCCGTTCATGGAAGCCTGGATCGTCATCTCACTGCTCATCATTGCCGTCATCGCCTTCGCCACGGAGAAAATCTCCGTGGACCTGGTCACGCTGGCGATGCTCTGCGTGCTCGTGCTGTGCGGCATTTTGAAGCCGGACCAGGCCTTTGCCGGTTTTGGCGACCGCGTGATCATCCTGCTGGCCGCGATTTTCGTCATCGGCGCGGCTTTGCGTGAAACGGGTGTGCTGGACATGATGGGCGGCATGCTGGCGCAGACCTTTGGCACGCAGCCCAAGCGGCTGATGGGCTTCATGATGGCCGTGGTGGGCGGCATTTCCGCCTTCATGAACAACACCACCGTCACCGCCGTGTTTGTCGGCCCGGTCATCGGGCTTTCCCGCAGGCTGCGCATCCCCCCCTCGCGTTTGCTCATGCCGCTGGCCTTTGCCTCGCTCATGGGCGGCACCTGCACGCTGATCGGCACCTCCACAAACGTCGCCGTGAGCGGCGCCATCACCAAGCTGGGATTGGAGCCGTTCCGCATGTTCGAGTTCACCTTCGTCGGCGTGGTGCTCATGATCACCGGCATTCTTTACATGACCTTCATCGGCACCCGCATGGTGCCGGAGCGGGACAGCGCCTCCGTGGCCACGGGCGATGCGATGCGGGAATACCTCGCCGAGGTCGTCGTCCTGCCGAATTCACCGCTCATCGGCCAGGAGGCTTTCGATTCCGACTTCTCCGCGCTCGAATTCCAGGTGCTCAAAATCCGCCGCGACGACCTGCCGCTCGACGCGGGGCCGAATCTCCGCTTTGAGGAGGGAGATGTCGTGCTCGTCGCCGGAAAGGTCGAAAACCTCATCAAGGTGAAGAAGATCGAGGGGCTCGACATCCTGGAGGACGTCACGCTACGCAGCTCCGGCATCGACATGCGCGACGCGCAAGTCGCCGAGGTCGTTCTTTCGCCACGTTCCGGCATGGTCGGGCACTCCTTGCGGGAGAACAACTTCCGCCAGCGCACCGGCCTCTCCGTCCTCGCCCTCATGCGCGGAGACCGCTCTCTTCTCCATCACATGGCGGATGAAAAATTGCACGCGGGCGACGTGCTCCTGCTCCAGGGGCCGAACGAACGCTTCCACTCCATCGAGGAAGGTGGCGACATCGTCGTGCTCACCCAGCATCAGTTCAGCGCCGAGGCACGACGGCGCGGCTTCAGGCTGCTCGGCGCGTTTGCGCTCGCGGTGATTGCCAGCAGTGTCGGCTGGGTGCCGGACACCATCGCCTTCGTCATGGTCGCCATGCTGGCCGTCTTCACACGCTGCATCAAGCTGGAGAACGCCTACGCCAACATCGACTGGCGGCTGCTCATCCTCATCGGCGGCATGATGGCCTTCGGCCAGGCCATGCAAAGCTCCGGTGCCGCCGACATGGTCGCCGCCGCCATCACCGGCTGGCTGCAACCCTGGGGCGTGTTTGCCGTTTTCGCCGGCTTCTGCGTGCTGACCATCCTGCTCACGCAGCCCATGTCGAACGCCGCCGCCGCGCTCGTCGTATTGCCCGTCGCCATGCAGGCCGCCGCGTCCATGGGGGCCAATCAGCGCGCCTTCGCCATCGGCGTCATGCTCAGTGCCTCCGCCTCCGTGCTCACGCCCTTCGAGCCGAGCTGCATCCTCGTCTATGGCCCCGGCAAATACCGCTTCGCCGACTTCATCAAAGTCGGCGGCGGCCTCACCTTCGTCATGCTCCTCGTCGTGCTGGCGATGGTGCCGATGTTCTGGCCGCTACGTTAATTCCCCCGCCACCGCCGTCGCCTCAGCGAGAAACACTTCTCCCAGCGGTGAGAGCCGCCCGGTCCACAACGCACCGAAGCTCAGCGGCGGGAAATCATCGAGCGCCAGGGCTTTGACACCGGCGGGCAGCTCGACGCGTGGATGGCGCAGCGCCAGACCCGCGCCGAAACCTTCGGCGACGTAGCGCAGCACGAGATCGAGGCTGCCGACTTCGAGGCTGGGCAGCCATTCCACGCCACGTTGACGCAGCGCGGCCTGGAACGAGCGCGAGAGCACGTCCTTGGCCTCCAGGGCGACGAGCGGCAGGTCGATGCGGTCCTTCTCAAAGATCTGCGAAGCGTGTGTGACGCCGCTCTGCTTTGGCACGAGCAGCACCATCGGCAGGCGCAGCAGCTCGCGCGCCTCCATGTTCGCCGCGGTCTTGTCCATGAGCGTGCTGAGGCCGATGTCGATCTCCTGCGCGGCCAGCAGCGCCTCGATCTCCTGCTGTCTGCCATGCGTGAGCGTGAAATGAAAGCCCTTCACCCGCCGCCTCATGCGGGCGAGCAACTCCGGCAGATAATCCCGCTGCACAATCTCCGCCGACGCGATGCGCAGCCGCGTCTCACCGCCACCCCGCAGGCGGTCGCTGATCTCTCCCAGACCGTTGAAGAACGGCATGGCGAAATCATAGAGCGTCTGCCCCTCGCGCGTCAGTTGAAACGGCCGCCGCTGATACAGCGTGACGCCCAGCGAGTCCTCAAGCTGCAAAATCTGCGCGCTGATGGCCGGCTGCTGGATGCCATACGGCATGGCCCGTGCCGCCGCGCTCACGCCGCCGTGCCGCGCCACATAGTAAAAAAGTTCAAGGTGATGGACGTTCATGCGCTGAGTGGAAGGCTATACGGTTTATCAATGATGCCACCTGGAAATATCAATTTCCATTGCTGGCCGATCCTGAGACACTCCGCGACATTATGGACGAAATTATTCTCATCCTTCTGATCGTCGGCGGCGCGGTGCTCATCATGCCGATCATCGCCATCGTTCTCGCCAGCAAGGCCCGCTGGCGCGCGAAGGAACTCGCCAGAGAACTCGGATTCCTGCGCGAGGTCCAGGCACGAGCCACGGAACGCGAGAACCGGCTTCTAAAGCGCATCGAACTCCTCGAAGCCATGAAGCCGTCCGGTGAGGAGACGGCTCTGTTTGCTCCTTCCTTGTATTCCCCCGAGGCACCCCCCGCGAGCGTGGAGATCATCAAACCCGCCGCCTCAAGTCCCGCCCCTGCACCGTGGGACAAACCGCAGATCGTCACCGCCAAAGAGCCGGCTCCAACCGCGACACCACCGCCGATTCCGCAATCCACACCCGTTTTCGCCAAGGCTCCCGAACAGCCCGTGGCTGCGCCTGCATCTCCTCCTCCCATCGTGCCCAAAGCGCGACCGGTTTCCAGCATTAACCTTGAGCAATTCATGGGCGCCAAGCTCTTCGCGTGGGTGGGCGGTCTGGCGTTGTTCCTCGGCGTCATCTTCTTCGTGAAGCTCAGCATCGAGCGCGGCTGGATTTCACCCGAGCTGCGCACGGCCATCGGTTTTGTCATCGGTGCCGGCTTGGTCGGCGGCGGCGTGGTCATGCATCGCCGCGAGCGCTACGTCACGCTGGCGAACACGCTCTGTGCCACCGGCATCGTCATGCTCTACGGCGTGACCTTCGCCGCGCACTCGATCTGGCGCATTCCTCCGCTCAATCAGCCGCTGGCGGCCTTCCTGCTCATGACGCTCATCACTGGCGCGGCGTTTTTGCTCGCTGTGCGGCTCAATGCGCAAGTCGTCGCCGTGCTCGGCATGTTGGGCGGCTTTTTGACGCCGATCCTCTGCTCCACGGGCCGCGACAATCCATTCGGCCTGTTCAGCTTCATCGCGTTGCTCGACATCGGCGTGCTCGCCGTCGCCAAAAACAAACGCTGGCTGCATCTCACCGCGCTCGCGGCCATCGGCACGATCTTCATGCAGGCTGGGTGGATGCTGAAATTCTTCCACTCATCGCAATACGCCATTGGTTCGGCCACCTGGACTCCCGTGATCGTGTTTCTCGGCTTCGCGGCGCTGTTCTCACTTGCCGCGTGGTGGTCGAAGCAACGGGACGCCGACGATCTCTTCCCGGCGGCCTCCGCGCTCGCGTTGTGCGGCAGCGCGCTGTTCACCGCGTTCGTGTTTCTTGGCTTCGGGGCCATCACCGAGCGCCCCGTGCTGCTTTACAGCTTCGTGCTTGGCATCAATGTCATCGCGCTACGCGTCGTGTGGCATCAATCGCGCGTCGGCATCGTGCAAAGCATCATCGGCACGCTCACCTTCCTGCATCTCTCACTCTGGACGGCTGACAGGCTCACCCCGGAGCTGCTGCCGCATGCGCTGGGCATTTACCTCGCCTTCGGCCTGCTTCACACCGCGTTTGCGGTGCTGATGGAGCGCAAAGCGCCGAATCAGGTGCCCTTCGCAGGCTGGGTGCCCGTCATCACGCTCGTGCTGCTGCTCATGCCCGTGCTCTGTCTTGATGCGATCAGTCTCTCGATCTGGCCGGTAATCCTGCTCGTCGATCTGCTCATCATCGGCCTGGCGGTGATGACTGGCAGGCTCATGCCGGTGCTGGCGGCGCTGGTGCTCACGCTGATCACCGCAGGCGCGTGGCTGTTCCGCTGGCCGCGAGAGATCAGCTTCACGCTGCTGCCCTTCCTCTTTGTGATTGGCGGTTTTGCCGTGCTGTTCGGCATCGCCAGCAGCTTCCTCTCGCGCAAACTGCCCAAAGTCGCGTTCTCCGCGCTGCTGCCAGTGAGTTCGGCCGTGTTGCCCTTCCTGCTGCTCATCCTTGCAACACTGCGGCTGCAAATCGCGAATCCATCACCGGTCTTCGGCCTCGCGCTGCTGCTCACCGTGTTCCTGCTCGGCCTCGTGCCCATCAGCGGCATCACCGCGCTCGCACCGACGGCATTGGGCTGCGTTCTGGTGCTCGAATGGGCGTGGCATCAGCAAAGTTTCAACGTGGACCAAGCCACCACGCCGCTGCTCTGGTATCTCGGCTTCTACGCCATCTTCACCGCGTTCCAGCTCGTGTTTCAGAAGCAGTTCGCCACGCGCAAACTGCCGTGGATCGCCTCTGCGGCGGCAGGCATCGGCACGTTCAGCCTCGTGTATCGCCTCGTCGGTCAAACCTGGCCGAATGAGATGATGGGCCTGCTGCCTGTCGCTTTCGCCATCGCTCCCCTGCTCTGCCTCGTCTTCGTTTTAAAACAGCACGGGGCTGAAAATCCCGCGCGTCTCACCCAGCTCGCGTGGTTTGGCGGCGTGGCGTTGTTCTTCATCACGCTCATCTTCCCGATCCAGTTCGAGAAGCAGTGGATCACCATCGGCTGGGCGCTGGAAGGTGCCGCGCTGTGCTGGCTCTTCCGTCGTGTGCCGCATCCCGGCCTGCGTGGCACCGGCACGGCGCTGCTCGTCGCTTCCTTCATCCGTCTCGCGCTCAATCCCGCCGTGCTGGAGTATCAAATCCGTGGCGAGACGCCGATCCTCAACTGGCAGCTCTACGCTTACAGCCTCTCCGCGCTGGCGATGTTCTTAGCCGCCTTTTGGCTCACACCGCCAACGCATCTTTGGGGCAAAATCAACCTGCGCGGCCTGTTCGGCTCCCTCGGCGGCATCCTGCTCTTCCTGCTGCTCAACATCGAGATCGCCGATGCCTTCACGCCGGCGGGCCAGCGCTCAATCACCTTCGACTTCGACGGCAATCTGGCCCGCGATATGACCTACACGATCTCGTGGGCCTTGTTTGCGCTCACCTTGCTCGTGCTCGGCATCTGGAAGCGCAATCCGCCAACACGCTACGCCGGCATCTGCCTGCTCGCGGTCACGTTGTTGAAGCTCTTCCTGCACGATCTCGCGAACATCGACAGCGGCTACCGCATTGGTGCCTTGATCGCCGTTGCCATCATCGCTCTCGTCGCCTCGTTTCTTTATCAACGCTTCCTCACTGACGACAAAAGTACTCCTGAGCTTTAGCTCGTCTTCATCGCGCATCAGAAACGAGCTGAAGCTCATTACTACTTTCAACATCATGAACCCGCATCCCCTGCTCATCGCATTGTGCATCTCCTCGGCCGCCAGTGCCGCCGATTTCGCTGCGTGGACGCATCGCCAGACCTTGCGCATCACGCAGCCCGGCCTCACCCGACTCGAACTCGAATCCGCGCTGCTTGATGCCTCACGCACCACTGGCGGTGCGCCGTTTCACGATCTGCGTGTCATCAGTCCGTCCGGCGTTGAAACGCCTTACATCATCGCTTTGCCACACACCATGCGTCCGGCGAGCGTTGGCGCTGCCAACTTTAAGGCCACGCTGAATCCGACCACCACCGTGCTCGAATTTCAGCCGCCTGACGCTTTCACGGTCCAGGAACTGGTGCTGAAGACCAACGGCGAAAACTTCATCAAGGCCGCCACGCTCGAAGCCAGCAGTGACGGCACGACATGGCAGACACTCAGCAGCGGCGAAGTGCTCTGCCGCCAGAACGGCACCGAGCGCCTGCGCCTGCCCATCGCGTCGGCCGCATGGACGCACTTCCGCATCACCATCGACGACTCACGCACCGGACCCGTTGCCTTCACCGGCGCTCAAATCGTGCGTGAACTGCCGGAGCTGCGCACCGTGCCGCATTCAGCGACGATTCGATCCCGCACCGAAGAAAAGGGCGCCACGCGTCTCACGCTCGACCTCGGCACGGCCAATGTGATGCTCGGGACCGTGCGCATTCACACGCCCGAACTGGTGTTCCAGCGCGTGTCCACGCTGTTGAACACCACCCACACGCTGTTCCGCATCCAGCATGAAGGATTCACCGCCGAAGATCTCAAAATCCCCGCGCATCAGCTCGCGGCCAAACGTGAGGTCGAACTCGTCATCCACAATGGCGACAGCCCGCCGCTGCGCCTCGACCGCGTCGAGGTCACGCGTCATCGGGTGCCCCTCGTGTTTCAAGCCGACACCGCTGGCGACTGGCAGCTCTACATCGGCAACGCGCAGGCTCTCGAACCACGCTACGACATCGCCGCGCTCAGCGACAAACTGCGCGATGCGAGCGCCAACTCCGCCACGGCCAGCGCCGTCGAAGCAAACGCCGAATTTCGCAAGACCGCCACCGCGCCCGAAGTCGGCGAAACAGGCGCGGCCATCGATGTCTCGGCGTGGTCGTTCCAACGAGCGATTCAATTCAGCGAAGCCGGCGTCATTGAACTGGAACTCGATCCCGCCGTGCTCGCCCGCTGCGAGAACGATCTCAATGATGTGCGAATCGTTCGTGAGGGCCGTCAGGTTCCCTTCCTCGCCATCAAACCGGGCCTGGAGCGCGAACGCGCCACCTCCTTCGTCAAAGTCACCGACCCGAAGGCTCCAAGCTGGTCCAAGTGGGACATCACGATGCCCTTTGCCAATTTCCCAGGCAGCACCCTGCTGCTCGACTCGCCCACGCCCTTGTTCCGGCGAACTCTGAGCGTCACCGAACAGATTCACAACGAGCAGGGCCATTTCGAGCGCATTCTCGGTACCGCAAACTGGCAGCGCACGCCGGGGCAAACGCCCAACACTTTCCACCTTCCTCTCTACACCGCCCCGCGGGCCGAAACGATCCGCCTCACCACCGACAACGGCGACAACGCACCGCTGCAACTCACCAGCGTGCGCATCGTCTATCCCGTGGTGCGCCTGCTGTTCCGCGTGCCCGACACGAAGCCGCTCCACCTCTGCTACGGCAACCGCCGTGCCACCCGCACCCGCTACGACCTCCAGCTCGTGCGCCGCGAATTTGAAACCGCCACCAAAGTCGCCGCCACGCTCGGCGATGAAGAAAAACTCCCCGGCTACGAAGCTGATCCCCTCACCAGCGGCAAAGGCTCACCCTGGCTGTGGGCCGCGCTGGCGTTGGTCGTCGGTGCGCTGCTGTGGATCGTGGCGAAGATGCTGCCGAAGCAGGCGGCGGAGTGATCGCGGCCCAAAGGGCCGCCGGAGTCAGCCCAGGGCGCAGCGCAGCAAGCCTTGGGTGATCTTCATGCGATGTCTTTCCCCCCAAGGTCGCGCTCTGAAGGAGCGCGGGAGACCTTTCTTCAGTCCCAGACATACCTCTCGTCATACTCTACCTCATAGCGCTTCAGAAACCGCCGAAACTCCTCTTGAAACGTCACCACGCGATGGTGGTCCTGCTGTGTGCGGATGTATTCACGCACCTCGTCCACGTTGGACTGGCTCACGGCAAATGCGCCGTAGCCATTCTGCCAATGGAAGTTCTGCAAAGCTGACAACTGCTGTTGCAACCATCCCGTGGACCCGGTTTTCACCTGGCCCACAATCACGCTGAGAGGCTCCGTTCGCGACAGCAGGAAAAGCAAATGGGCATGATCCGGTTCCGTGTTGATCTCGACAGGTGTGCAGCGGAGATCGCGCAAAATGCCACCCATGTAGGCATGCAGTTCGGGATGCAGATGACGCGGAATCACTCGTTCACGATTCTTCGTGGAGAAGATGAGATGGACGTAAATCTTCGACAAGGATTGAGGCATGGCAGGCGAAAGAACGTGTTCCCGCGCCCTTTCAGGGCGCTCCCTGAATCAACGATGCGTACGGGCATCACGCAACCCAGGGCTTGCCGCTTCGCGTCTGCGCCCTGGGCTGAGTCCGTGGGTCTTTCAGACCCGGGTGGCTGAGGCAGACGAACAGTTGATGGGTCAAGGTGGTCAAGCATCGTGCCAGCAACCGACTTGACCACCTTGACACTCTTGACGCGCAGCTCTTGACCAGCACCGCCGCCTTGACCGCGAAGCACCCCTTGCAACCCCGCCCCTCATGCGGACGTTACCTCCTTGCCCCCACCATGAGCGACACGACTGCCACCGCCCACAAATTCACCAACGCCCTCGCCAAGGAGCGTTCGCCCTACCTGCTTCAGCACGCGCACAACCCCGTGAATTGGCTGCCATGGGGCGATGAGGCGTTTGCAAAGGCCAAGGCCGAGGACAAGCCGATCTTCCTCTCCTCCGGCTACTCGACCTGTCACTGGTGTCACGTCATGGAGCGTGAGTCGTTTGAGAACGAGGAAGTCGCGAAGCTCATCAACGACAACTTCGTCCCCATCAAAGTCGATCGCGAGGAGCGGCCCGACGTCGATCTCACCTACATGACCTACGTCCAGGCCGCGAGCGGCCACGGCGGCTGGCCGATGAGCGTGTTCCTCACCCCGGAGCTGAAGCCATTTTATGGCGGCACGTATTATCCGCCGGAGAACACGCCGGGCCGCATCGGTTTCAAGAACCTGCTCAACGAACTGCACAAGGTGTGGACGGAAGACCGCAAAGGCATCGACGAACGTGCCGCGCGCTCGGTGGAGAAGCTGCAGGAGCATCTCGACAACGAGAACACGGCCCTTGCCGACATCAATCACGACACGCTCGTGCAGAAGGCCTACGACGACCTCTCCGGCTCCTTCGATTACCATGAAGGCGGCTTCGGCGGCGCGCCGAAGTTCCCGCGGCCCACGACGCTGAACCTGCTCATGCGCATCCATCGCATCCTCGCCGAGCGAAAGGACAAGGACCGCGAATCCGAGAGCAACTGGGCCATGGAGATGACCGTCAAAACCCTGCGCGGCATGGCCAATGGCGGCATGCGCGACCACGTCGGCGGCGGCTTCCATCGTTACAGCGTCGATGCTTACTGGCACATCCCGCATTACGAAAAGATGCTCTACGATCAGGCGCAGCTTCTCACGGCTTATGTCGAAGGCTGGCAGATCACGCAGACCGCGCTCTTTGAAGCCATCACGCGCAACACCGTCGCCTATCTCAAGCGCGACCTACGCCACAAAGATGGCGGCTTCTTCTCCGCCGAAGATGCCGACAGCCTCGCCGCCGCCGATGCCGCGCACAAAACCGAAGGCGCGTTCTACGTTTGGAAAGCCGCTGAGATTGACGAGATCCTCGGCAAGGAGAACGGCAGCATCTTCCGCTACGCCTACGGTGCCCGCCGCGACGGCAACGCACGCCCCGAAAGCGACCCGCAGGGCGAACTCAAAGGCCTGAACACCCTCTACCGCGCCGTTTCGTTCAAGAAGACTGGCGAGTTCTTCAAAAAGTCGCCCGAGGAGGTCAAGACCATCATCGACGAAGGCTTGGTGAAACTGTTTGAAGCCCGCGACAAGCGTCCGCGCCCGCATCTGGATGACAAAATCATCGCCGCCTGGAACGGACTCGCCATCTCCGGCCTAGCCCGCGCCGGAGCTGCCTTTGCCGATGCCGAAACGATCACACTCGCCACCGGAGCCGCACAGTTTATCCACGATCAACTGTGCACCACCCCCGGCAAAGGCCTGCACCGCTCCTGGCGCGAGGGCGAGCGCGGCCCCAAGGCCTTCGCCATCGACTACGCCTGCCTCATCCACGGCCTGCTCGATCTCTACCAAGCCTCCTTCGACGTGAAATGGCTCCAGTGGGCCGTCGATTTGCAAAGCGAGATGGACACCCTCTTCCTCGACCCCAAAAACGGCGGCTACTACAGCGTCCACACCGACATGCCCAACAGCGTCCTCCGCATCAAGGAAGACTACGACGGCGCCGAGCCTTCACCGAACTCGCTGGCCTCTCTCAATCTCGTGCGCCTCAGCGCTCTGCTCGCCAAGGAGACCTGGAAGCAGCAGGCCGAAAAAATCTTCGCCCTGTTCGGCTCCACACTGCAAAGCAGCCCCTCCTCCGTGCCCGTCATGGCCATCGCCTTCGATCTGCACCATCGCGGCAAGCAGCAAATCGTCCTCGCCGGCGATTCCACCACGCCCGAGTTCAAAGCTCTCGCCAATCATCTCCACCGCAAGTTCCTGCCCACCGCCGCCCTCCTCCACGCCGATGGCGGTGCAGGCCAAACATGGCTCGGCCAGCACAACGAAGCCATCGCCGGCATGAAACCCGTCGGCGACAAACCCGCCGCCTACGTCTGCCAAAACTTCACCTGTCAGGCTCCCGTGACGACGGTGGATGATTTGGAGAAGGCGCTGGGGAAGTAGTGTGAGCCAGCATGCGTGTCATCAAGCCATCCACGCTCATTCGATGGGCGGAGAAACATCCGGCAGCAGCACCATCGCTGCTGCGCTGGTTTGAAATCACCCGCAAAGCATCTTGGAAATCCCTGACCGAGATTCGCCGCGACTTTCCGCAAACAGACATGGTCAAAGTTGAAAGTCTGCGCCCGGTGTTCGTCTTCAACATCGCCGGAAACAACTTCCGCCTCATCGTCGCCATTCATTTCAATACCGGCCGGGTTTTCCTCTTGGATTTTCTCAGCCATGCCGAATACTCCAAGGAAGCCTGGAAGAAAAAGCTCTGACACGCCATGCCCCGCACTTCAACCGCCTCGCAGATTCGCAAACTACCGGACTCCATCTCCGGTCTGTGGGCGCTTTGTGCGCTAACGCCATTCCGCAGCCGTGCTGTCTATGAAGAAGCTGCCAGCCTGTGCAATCGCTTCGCCGTCCGCCGCCTCAATGCCGTCCAACGCGGGTATTTCCGTGAGCTGCTGGAACTCGTCGAAGACTACGAGACCGAGCATGGCGAAGAGGCCAAGACTCTGCGAGAACTGAAGCGACTCGCAACGCAGAGGACTGCGGCGGCACACTGATCTGCATCATGGCCGTCCCAGATTTCCAATCCATGATGCTGCCAGTGCTGCGACGAGCAGCTCAGTCAGCGCCCGACGCTGTATCTTCCTCGGACTTTCATGAAGCAATTATCCGAGAATTCAAACTCACGGAGGCTGACGTAGCTGAGATGATGCCGAGCGGGAAAAACAACATGATGATGAATCGTGCCGCTTGGGCCACTTTTCACCTGCGCAAAGCGCAGGCTTTGGCGACACCAGAACGAGGTCGTTATTCAATCACTGAGCGTGGCAAAAAACTTTTATCCCAACACAAAAGCCGAATTGATTTGGCAGTTCTTCGCCAATTTGAAGAAGTCCGCGACTTTCTCAAGACCAAGAAGACAGATGGAGTAACCGCTCCATCCAAAGTAGAAACAGAAGCCGAAGAAAGTGGAAAAGCACCGCTCGAACAGATCGAGTCTGCCCATCAACTCTTGCGAAGCGCTGTTAGGACTGATCTGCTCCAATTAATCCGCAAATGCACGCCAGCTTTCTTTGAGCGCCTTGTCATCGAACTGCTCGTTAAAATGGGCTACGGCGGTTCCTTGCGTGATGCTGCGCAGGTTGTCGGCAAATCGGGCGATGGTGGGATCGACGGTATCATCAAAGAGGATAAACTCGGTCTCGATGCCATCTACGTTCAAGCTAAACGCTGGCTCGACAAACCCGTCGGCAGACCGGATGTGCAGCAATTTGCCGGGGCACTTGCCGGCAACAAAGCCACCAAAGGCATCTTCATCACGACCTCCACCTTCACCAAGGATGCCGTCGAATTCGCCAAGAGCGTCAGCAACAGCAAGATCGTCCTCATCGACGGTGATGAGCTGGCCGAACTCATGATCGACCACAACGTCGGCGTCTCGGTCGCCCAGGTCTATGAGGTGAAGCGCATCGACTCGGACTACTTCGCCGAAGGCGAGTGATTCTTGATATGATGAACCAGCAAGGAGAATCACTGAAAAGTGCCTGAGTGACTCCCAATGACTGTGCCCTGGCAGGAGCGTGAGCAGGTGACGTTCAGCCTTGAGGCAAGCGCAAGTCAAGTTGAGGGCTTCTCGCGAAGCTGTCAGTTCGTTCAAGCCCCGCCGAGCGCATAACCCACACCGCGCACGGTGCGGATGAGCTTCTTGTCGTGGTCCTTGTCGATCTTCGAGCGCAGGCGCTGGATGTACACCTCCACGAGATTTGTTTCAGGGTCCATGTTGTAGCCCCAGACGTGCTCATAGATCTGCATGCGGCCAAACACACGGCCGGGGCTGCGCATCAGGTGCTCCAGCAGTTCGAACTCGCGTGTGCTCAGCTCGATGTCCACGTTGGCGCGGCTGACTTTGCGTTCGAGCAGGTTCATGCAGAGATCGTCCACGCGCAGCAGGTGGCTGGCATCCCCCGCCTTGCGGCGCACGACGGTGCGCAGGCGTGCGGCCAGTTCCTCGACGAAGAACGGCTTCGTCATGTAATCATCCGCGCCAAGGTTCAGGCCCTCGATTTTTTCCGGCAGCGTCGTGCGTGCAGTCAGCAGGATCACCGGCACCGTGTTGCGTTTTTCACGCAGGCCGCGCAGGATGCTTAGCCCGTCGCGGCCCGGCACCATGATGTCGAGCACCAGCGCGTCATACGGCACCGTGGTGGCCATTTCCCAGGCTTCATCGCCATCGCTCACGGCGTCCACCTGGATGCCCTGCTCCTCCAGCCCCTTTTTGGCAAAGGACAGCAGTTTGGCCTGATCTTCGACGAGGAGGATGCGCATGCGTGCGGATGATGCGATGCAAAGGCGGATTGTCCACCGGCACATGGCGGTCTATGTTTGCAGCGTGACACTCGCTCTGGCATTTCTCTCCTTTTTCTCGACCTCGCATGCAGCGGAGCCGCTGCCTGCGGAGCGCATTCAGGCGGCGGCGGCGTATTCAGCGGCGCATGGCGGTCATGCGCTGCTGATCAAGCAGAACGGCAAGATCCTGCACGAGTCCTACACGAACGGCCACACGAAGCACGAGCCGCACCGCATCTACAGCGGCACGAAGGCCTTCTGGTGCCTCACGGCCTTCGCGGCGGAGAAAGACGGCCTGTTCAAGCTGGACGATCGGGTGAGCGACACGATCACCGAATGGCAAAGCGACAAACGCCGCAGCAAGATCACCGTGCGGCAGCTTCTCGACTTCAGCAGCGGCATGGAGCCGTTGTTCGGCTTGCATCAGAACGACTACAAGGACCGCACCGCCTCGGCGCTGAAAGCTTCGCTCGTCGGCACAACCGGCAAGTCCTTCATCTACGGCCCGGCGGCGTTGCAGGTGTATCACGAGCTGCTCGCCCGGAAGCTGAAGGATAAAAAGCAGACGCCCACCCGCTATCTGGAGCGCAAGGTGCTCGGCCCGCTCGATCTCGGTGCGCAGCGCTGCCTGCCGGATCAGCATGGCGCGCCCTTGCTCGCCTCCGGCTTCATGCAGACCGCACGCCAATGGTCCGAGCTCGGCACCTGGCTGCTCAAGCACCCTGAAACTCAAAACGCCCTCCGCAGCAGCGGCATCAACGCCGCCTTCGCCTTCGGCTTCTGGAACAATCATGCCGCCGAAAGCAAATCCGCCCGCGAAGTCGATGTGGAGTCGATGCTCGACAAGAAATGGTCCGCCCAATCTTGGCGCAACGCCTGCCTCTGCCGCGCCGCTCCCGCTGATTTGATCGCCTGCATCGGTTCCTACGGCCAGCGGCTCTACATCGTGCCGTCGCAGAAGCTCGTGATCGTGCGACTGGCGAAGGATTCGAAGCCGAATGACGCGCAGATGTTGAGGCTATTGTTCTTGGAGACAGCGCCAAAAAAAGACTGACAAATGCTGAGGGCGATTGATAATCAGCACTGTTACTTAGATCAATTTGCAGAATTAGCCCAATGAAGCGTCTCATCTTTTCCGTGTCGGCTTGTCTTCTCGTTCTGCCATTCACAGCAGCCCTCGCCGGAACGGTGGAGGAGGAATTGAAACAACTGCACCAGCAGCGTCAGAATGCTGTTGCTGCGGCCGTGGAGCCGATTGACCGGAAATACGAGGAAGCGCTGGAGCAAATGCTGAAGCGCGCCCTTCAGTCTAGGGATGTGGAGGGAGCGGTGAAAGTGCAGGCGCTTTTGTCTTCGCAGCCGAAGGAGGTCGCCAAGCAACTCGCAGGCACCTGGACGATGGTAGCCTCCACAGGCTATACAGCTGAGATTACTTTCCGGGACGATGGCACGGCAAACTATTCTGGCATTGGCAGCAAGATGCCATGGAGGATCGACGACGGAGTGCTGCTGCTGGGCTCGAAGAAAATGGAGGAGGACAGGTTTCTCCTGCCGGTCAAAGACGGCGTGCTGAAAGGAAACAACATCCACGGGAACACACTGACGCTCACGAAAAAGTGAAGCGCCAAGGTGCGGAAACGGTGCGGCTCCTCTACAGGAAGCGTCTTGAGGGCTGGTGCTGGCGCCGACGGTGGTCTACTCCACCGGAATCGCCTTCCTCACGACCATCTTCGAGACGCCGTAGATCAGCGTGCTCTGTTTCGGGCGCCATTGGTAGCCGATGCCGAAGGGGATCATGGGCACCTCGTTGTGGCGATAGTACTCGGCGAGGTCGGGCTGGTAGTGCTGCTTGAAGAGCGAGATCGGCCCTGGATACCAGCCGAAAGCTTTCACGTCCCACATGTCGTGTGGGAAATCGCGCCAGGGGATGCCGGAATCGTCCTGGGTCATCGTGTGGCAGTGCGTGAGGAGATAGTCGCGGATCGTGGTGAACTCGCTGAGATGCATGAGGTAGGAGGCGGACTTGGTGAAGCCGTTCATCATGCCGAGCGAATCGCAAAAGCGCAGGAAGGAGGCGTCCTGCTTGAGCGCCCAGCTCGCGATGTTAGCGGCGAAGTAGTAGAGCGTCTGCGGCTGGCCCTTGGTGCCGAGGAAGGTGATGCGCGCGCCGGGGGTTTTGGTTTCCTTGTCGGTCAGCACCTTGCCCTCGGCATCGAGCCACACGTTTTCGACGCTTGTGATGGTGCAGCCGCAGCGGGCGAGGAAGACGTAGAGCACCGGCAGGGTGCCGGTGAGTTTTGTGGCCTGCAGATCCCTCTTCATATCGGCAGTGATGAAGAAGCTGAAGCTGAGCGAGGCGTTGAGCGTGTTGCGCAGATTGCGCAGCGAGGCGCCGAGTTCGCCCTCGCTGAGCTTCGTCACGTCCGGTGGGAGGCCCACGGGTTCCACCGCGGCCAGCACATAGGTGGAGGCGTTCGGGAAGAACGTGTGCGCATGCAGGAAATCCGGCCCGCTGAAGACATAGAGCAGCGGTGCGGTGTCGCTGACGGCCTCCGGGAGGCCCAGTGACGCCCACTCGCGAATCGGCCTGAGTTGGCGCTCCTCCGCGTCCGCCCAGACGGCGTCGAGTTCCTTCGCGTGCGAGTTGAACTCGCCCTGGGTGGCCAGTTTTGCCAACGGCGAGCCTTCCTGCGGCAGTCCGGCGAGAAAACGCGCCTGATCATTCGGCGTGGGCGGTTCCGCGAAGGCGGTTTGAACGAGAACGAGCAGTGCAACGAGGGATTTTTTCATGCGGCACGTGGAGTACGCGGCGAGACGAGGTAAATGATCCAGCCGAGCAAAATCAATGCCAGACCGTAGAGCGAGGCCTCTCGCGTCACGGTATCGAGCATGAGAAACACCATCATCCACAGGCTGATCGCCAGAAACAGCAGCGGCGTGAACGGATAGCCCCAGCAGCGATACGGGCGCGGCAGGTCAGGCTGCTTGATGCGCAGCACGATGAGGCCGACCACGGTGGCAAACGAGCCGAGCTGGATGCTGAACTGCACCGCCGTGAGCACGGTGTTGAAGCTGGCGGTGAGCAGCAGCGTGATGACGATGGCAAGCTGCACAAACAATCCGGTGACGGGCACGCCGCGCTCATCGCAAGCCGCCAGGGGCGCGAGGATTTTCATGTCCTCGCCCATCGTGTGCAGCACGCGCGGCCCCAGCCACGTCATCGCGCTGATGCTGGAGGCGAGGCCCAGGCAGATGAGCGCGGACATGATCTTGCCACCGGTGATGCCAAAGATGTGCTCCGCCGCGACATGGCCCACATCCAGCTTCCCGGCCAGTTCGCCCATCGGCGCGGCATTCAGGAACGTCGCATTCAGCGCGAGATAAAGCACGGTGACGAGCAGCGTGCCCAACGCGATGGCCTTCGGCACATTGCGCTGCGGATTGCGGATCTCGCCGACGATGTACGTGGCCGCGTTCCAGCCGGCATACGAATACATGACATAGACCAGGCTGACCGCGAAGGGTCTGCTGGTGATGAGCTTCACATCATCCGCCGCAGGCGTGAAGCGCACCGGCTGCCCCGTCGCCAGCCAGTATCCCGCGCCGATGAACACGCAGATGAGCGTCACCTTGAGCCACGTCGCCGTGTTTTGAAACCGGGCGGCCACATGCACGCCGCCCACATGCACCAGCGTGATGATCCACACCATGACGAGCGACCACGTCGTCGCCGGCGCGTGTGGAAAGATGGTGGAGAAGTATTTGCCGAAGGCCATCGCCGCCAGCGCGATGGGCGCGGCAAAACCGACCGTGATCGACAGCCATCCGGAGAGAAACCCGACCGCTGGATGAAAAATGCGCGAGAGGAAATGATACTCGCCCCCCGAGCGCGGCAACGCCGCCGCCAGTTCGCCATAGCACACCGCGCCGCAAAACGCGCACACGCCTCCGACCAGCCAGAGCATCATGATCGTGAAGCCTGAAGGCAGATCGCCCACTTGAAAGCCCAGCGAGGTGAAGACGCCCGTACCGATCATGTTGGCCACCACCACCGCCGTGGCCGTGATCAGCGAGATGCCCTGCGCGCGTGTGGTGCTCATGGGCGCGATGGCTACGCCTCGTGTGCGATGCCGTCAACATTCGCCATCTCAAATGGAGCCTTCTTTGCCCACACAAGGCTTGCCATTTCTCACGGGCGAGCTACTCTGCGCATGTGAAGCCTAAGTCGCGCCATCCAAAAACTTTCGCCGTCATGGTTGAAAGCTGTGTGACCAAGCCGGTGTGCCACCGACTGGCCGCCAGCCGAGCTTAAGCGGACAGCCCTGTTGATTGGGGACTGTCCGCCTACCCAAGCAGGAAACCAGAGCCCCTGCTTTCAACCCAGGCCAACGCCATGATGCGTGAGGCTTTGCTCTGGCTTCAACACCACCCCGGTGCCTCTACGTCCGCGTCCTCATGGACTGACGTGTCGAGGCGCTGTGTGCCCGCGTGTGCAAACGCGCGGGACGGACCTGCTTTGCTTACAACCCAGACACTTAACACCCACTTATTGATAGTTATGAAAATGTTAGACCAACTTTTGCATCGTGAAGACCGCCCCGTCCATGTGGGCAGCGCCCTGCGTTTCGAACGGCCCTCGTGGCTCGTCACCTGCGTGATCAGGCGGCGGGAGCCCTTCGGCGTTGTTTCAACCGAGGCCGGCTATGAAGTGGCCGCGTCCAGCGAGGATGAGGCACGGGATGCCGTGCGCTCCTACGTGCTGCAGTCCCGGCCACGTGACGTTATCGAGTCCATCCAGTCCACACGCCAATCACGGCGCTAAGGCTCTCTGAGTCCGCAGAGGTGTCCACTTGGAAGAGGCTCCTGCCACCCACGGCAGGAGCCGCTTCCGCATGCCTGTGCGGCAGCACTTTAATCCCAACTCACACACATTGATTTTTATGAACTCTTTTTCCATCACACACTACGATCGCGTCACCTTGCGTCCTTTGAACGAGCTGGGCGCGTTGCATGAGCCCGACATGACCCTTCAGGTCGTGCCTGCCTATGAGGCCGATGCCGACAACGGTCTCATTTCCGAAGAAGCGCCGCTGGGGCGTGCCCTTCTGCGCCACCGCCATGGCCAGACGCTCAGCCTTCAGGTACAGGGCCGCACTCTTTCCATGCGCATTTTATCCGTGGAAAAGCTGCCGAGGCCGCAGCTCGTCGTGACTTGATGAGCAGCATAAAAGGTGCCGTTTCCTCGCCAAACGCAGGCTTGCCACCCTCGGAAATACAGATTCATTTTCCCCATGAAAACGACATCCTCACATTTGACCAGGGGGGTGATCATCGCGGTCAGCCTGCTGGTTCTCTCGCAAGCATGGCGGGCAAGCAAGCGGCCGGAAACCGATCCGGTATCTGATAAAGTCATCGCAGAGCTGAAGAGAGAACTCTACAGGCCGGAAACACCCTTAAAGCCGCTGGTTCCCTCCGAGAATTCCATTGAGTTCGTCCGCAAGCTGCAGCGCCCGCACGACCCGTGGAAAGATCCCACCGATCCCGACCACGTCTGGCATCAGCAGCGGCAGCGCGCGAGCGAACTGCTGCTCCGCCACGACCTCCCTGCGCTCGACAAATAAACACACATCTCTGGGAGAGGGCGGCTTGTTCTTCCCTGCCGACGGTGGGGAAGGCTGAGTGTATGCATGGCAAAACGGCTTGCCGGATTCTGGCAAAGTGGCTTCAATTCCCGCCATGAAGACATCCTCGAAAATTCCCAGAGGATTCATGATCCTCGCCGCGATCGTCGTGCCCGCTTTGTCATGGTGGGGAAGCTGGCGTTATCAGGCTGCCAAGGAAGCAGATGAGGCCCGGATCAAGGCCGAGCGAAAGCATGCTGAAGAGAAGCAGCGGATAGCGCAATGGCTCAAGCAGCATCAGCAGCGACAGATGAAAGACGTGTTCGCTGAATGGAAAAAGAGCTCCGACGATATCAGCAAGCGGCTGACGGAGCTGGAAAAGTCCCGCCAGTCGGTGGAGAAGGGCGAAAACAAAGATGGCTCGCTTCCCGGCAATCCCAGGCTCGATGTGATCAAACGGCAGTTGGCGGAGTTAAGGCAAAAGCAGGAGGAGCTTCGCAGGAGACAGGCAGCAGGTTCCCTTGAGGTTTTGCCCATCATCAAACGCACCTCCTGGAACGGCCAGACCGATCCTGACAGCCTCTGGCATGATCAGAGGCGTCAGGCGAATCAGATGCTGATGGAGCATGGCCTGCCGACGCTGGACGGACGGGGTTCTCTCCCGGACAGCCCCTCCTTGCCCCGGTCTCCGCAGGTAGGTGGCCAAAAATAAACGGGAATTCATCTTTGCCCCCACGGTGGCGTTAACCGGCCGGGTTTCCATGCAGGTGTAATCCAATTACACCCAGCCATGAAACTCGCCCTTCCTCCCGTCTTGCTTTGTCACAACGGCCACCAGCAGAATCGTGACATTCCTGTCGTTCAGCCCGCCGCACCTGCCGCCCAGAGTTTGGCGTTTGATTTTCACACCGTCATCTGGCAGGCCGATGGTTTCGGCTTTGATGCCACCACCGGCGAATTCTTCACTGCCAGCCCGACGGCGTTGCTCGTCATGCAGGCGCTGAGCGAGAAACTCAATCGCCACCAGATACTCGACCGCATCACCTCGACCTTCGAAGTCGCCCGCAGCACGGCTGAACGCGATCTTGAGTCCTTCCTCGCCGAACTCGCCCACCTCGGCCTCGGCGACGCCGCCAACTGAGAACCGCGAACTTTTTTCCTCCTCCCCATGAACTCCTCTCCAATCATCGCCGTTACCGGCCTGCATCGCGGTGAAAATCCCCAGCCGGGTTCCGCTGTCATCCGCAGCCTGCGCCGTGTGTATCCCGAGCTGCGCATCATCGGCCTCGTCTATGATTCGCTCGAAAGTGGCCTCTACAGTGAGGAAGACGCGCCGGACGCCGCTTTCACGCTGTCTTATCCCTCCGCAGGCATCGAGGCCTTCTGGGAGCGGCTCGACGCGATTCGCGAGACCGAGCGTTTTGACGTTTTGATTCCCTGTCTCGACGCCGAAATGGCTCCGCTGGTCGAATCGCCGGAAAAGCTGCGCGAACGCGGTATTCACGCCTGTTTGCCATCCTGGCAGAGCTTTCAAGCCCGCGACAAATCCAAGCTCACGGAGCTTTGCGAGCGCACGCATTGCCGCACGCCGCAGACCATCGCCGTGAGCGATGTGAGCTCGCTGCATCAGGCCGCGGCGACGTTTGGTGGAAGTGTCTTCGTCAAAGGCCGCTACTACGAGGCGCAGCTTGCTTCGACACCGGCCGCACGCGAAGCCGCTTACTGGCACATGATCGAGCAATGGGGCGCTCCGGTGCTCGTGCAGGAGCGCATTGAGGGCGAGGAATACAACGTCATCGGTCTCGGCGACGGTCGCGGCCACATCCTCGGCTCCTGCTCCATGCGCAAGATGCTGCGCACCTCGAACGGCAAAGGTTTTGGCGGCATGGTGGTGCGTGATCCACAGCTTGATGCTATTGCGCAATCCCTCATCGCCGAACTGCGCTGGAACGGCCCGTTTGAGCTCGAATTCGTCAAACCCGACGGCCCACATAGTGACTACAGCCTCATCGAGATCAATCCACGCTTCCCCGCCTGGTGCGATTTTCCCTCCACGCTGAATTGCAACCTGCCCGCCGCCGCCCTCGAACTCGCCCTCGGTTGGCAGCCGCGCGAACCGCTGCGTCACGCGACTCCCGGCAAGTTCTTCATCCGTCACGCCATCGACATGACCGGCGACATCCGCGATCTCGCCGCACTCACCACCACCGGCCAGCTCATCCGCCAGCCCAGCGAACTCATCACACACACTGCCTTCACTCATAACTCCTAACGCATCACCTATCACCTATCACCTCATCCTCCCATGAGCACGCTTCTTCAATACTCGCCTCCCACCATCACGCGCCACCTCCATGGCTCGCAAAGTGCCACGAACCGCAATCGCAACGCCCACGGTGGCCGCACGAACGTGTGCGAACGCATCGACGGCGTGCCTGTAGCCGATCTCGCCGCTCGTTTCGGCTCACCACTGTTCGTTTTTTCCGAGCGCACACTGCGTGACAAAACCCGCCGTGCACGCGAAGCTTTTGAGAGCCGTTACCCGAACACTCGCTTCGCCTGGAGTTACAAAACCAACTACCTCAACGCCATCTGCCGCGTCTTTCACAGCGAAGGCAGCATCGCCGAGGTGGTGAGCGAGTTTGAGTATGAAAAAGCACGCCGCAACGGCATCGCCGGACGCGACATCATCTTCAACGGCCCGCACAAGTCCCGCGCCGGCCTAGAACTCGCCGTGACCGAGGGTGCGATGATCCAGGTCGATAACTGGGACGAATTGCTGCTGCTCGACACCATCACCAAAGAGCAAAACCGCAGCATCGACATCGCCATCCGCTGCTGGCTCGATGCCGGTATCCAGCCCGTGTGGAGCAAGTTCGGTTTCGGCGTCGAAAACGGCGAGGCCTGGCGCGCCATTCGCCGCATCGCCGAGAGCAAGGGCCGCCTCCGTCTGCAAGGACTGCACACGCACATCGGCACCTACATCCTCGAACCGAACGCCTACAAAACCGCCGCCGAAAAACTCGTCACGCTCATGGAGCGCTGCCGCGAGAGCTACGGCTGGAGTTTGCGTTACCTTAATCTCGGCGGCGGCTTCCCGTCGCTCAGCACGCTGCATTACTCGTATCAGCCTGCCGAACAGATCGTCCCGCCCATCGAAAAATACGCCGAGGCCATCACCAGCGTGCTCAACACCCTGCCACGCGATCGCCGCCCGCGTCTCTACCTCGAAAGCGGTCGCGCTCTCGTCGATGAAGCCGGTTATCTCATCACTAGCGTCGTCGCCGTGAAACAAACCACCGCATCAGGCCCGATCACGCTCGCTGGCAAGGCCAACAAAGGCCCCGCGCATGTTCACGAGACCGCCGGAACCGCCTACGTCGTCGATGCGGGCATCAACCTGCTCTACAGCGGCAACTGGTATCGCTTCAACGTGAAGCCCGCCAAAGCCATCCGCGAAGCCGCTCCGCAACCGGTCAAACTCTACGGCTGCCTCTGCATGAACATCGACGTCATCCGCGAGCAGGTCTCCCTGCCCGCCATGACCACCGGCGATCATCTCGTCATGCATCCTGTCGGTGCCTACAACATCACGCAGAGCATGCAGTTCATCACCTATCGCCCCGCCGTCGTCATGATCGGCCTTGATGGCCGCGTCGATGTCATCCGCGAGCGCGAGGACCTCGATTATGTCCAGCGCCTCGAACACGTGCCGGATCATCTGCTCGCTACATCGCGTCACTAAATCGTCCTCGTCCTCCTACTCGAACTCGTCCTCGATTAATTCGCTCATCAGCATCGCTGAATTCCTTTTCACCCCAAAGCCATGAACCCAATCCCATCAACCTCCCTGATGGACTTCACGGAAGCCCCGCCATCCAGCAGAGCGCTGGGTCGCCTCAAAGCGCAGTGGATCAAACTGCGTCCATACTCCGAAAAACTCGCGGCCCCTCTTCTCGAAGTCTCCCGCGCCGCCAGTTCCATCTTCCTCTGCGGGAGTTGGAAGGTCGGCGCGTTGCTCTGCGCCACTCTGCTGCTCTCACCGCGCTACTTTGCCTTCGCCATTGCCGCCACTCTGCTCGGCAGCGGTCTGGCCAAGCTCCTGCATTTTCCCGCCGCGATGCGGAAGGACGGCACGCTGCTTTACAACGTCTTCCTCAGCGCCCTTGCCGTCGCCTGGATCACGCGAAACACCACACTGCCACCCACGGCGATTTACGGCATGCTGGCCGTCGCCACCGTTTACACGCTGCTGCTCTCCGCCGCATTATGGCACTGGTTTCCGCTGAAAGCGGGCCTGCCACCGCTCA
>Ga0209573_1002136_pt1 | contig 26623 bp, 16 predicted proteins | sample TNRBio252014_DNA_FD_185870 | JGI IMG/M metagenome (GOLD analysis project Ga0209573, IMG submission 185870) | Wastewater treatment Type I Accumulibacter community from EBPR Bioreactor in Madison, WI, USA - TNR Reactor_6/25/2014_ DNA (SPAdes)... | ecosystem: Engineered > Bioreactor > EBPR >... | reverse complement strand
TCCTTGACGACATCGCGCAGGCCGGCCTGCATCGCGGCGTCGATGGGGGCGGTGTTGTTGGTGTCCTCGATGAAGTCGCCCAGGTGCGAGTCGTCGTCGTCGCCGATCGGCGTCTCCATGGAGATCGGCTCCTTGGCGATCTTCATGATCTTGCGGATCTTGTCCTCGGGGATCTCCATCTTCTCGGCCAGCGTGGGTGCGTCGGGTTCGTAGCCGAACTCCTGCAGGTGCTGCCGGCTGATGCGGTTCATCTTGTTGATGGTCTCGATCATGTGCACGGGGATGCGTATCGTGCGCGCCTGATCGGCGATCGAGCGCGTGATGGCCTGCCGGATCCACCAGGTGGCGTAGGTCGAGAACTTGTAGCCGCGGCGGTACTCGAACTTGTCGACCGCCTTCATCAGGCCGATGTTGCCTTCCTGGATCAGGTCCAGGAACTGCAGGCCACGGTTGGTGTACTTCTTGGCGATGGAGATCACCAGCCGCAGGTTGGCTTCGATCATCTCCTTCTTGGCGTCACGAGAGGCCTTTTCGCCCTCGTTCATCTTGCGGTTGATCTCCTTGAGGTCCTCGAGCGGGACCACGGCTCGCGCCTGCAGGTCGATCAGCTTCTGCTGCAGTTCCTGGATCGCCGGCAGGTTGCGCTGCAGCACCGCGCTGTAGGGTCGGGCCAGCGCGACCTCCCGCTCCGCCCACTTCAGGTTCAGGATGCTGGGCGGAAAGGTGCGGATGAAATGGTCTTGCGGCATCGCGCACTTGTCGACCACGATCTTGCGGATCTCGCGCTCGTAGCGACGCACGTCGTCGACCTGCGAGCGCAGGATCTGGCACAGCTTCTCGATCGTCTTGACCGTGAAGCGGATCGTCATCAGGTCCTCGCTGATGGCGTGCTGCGCCTTGTTGTAGGCGGCCGACTTGTAGCCGTCCTTCTCGAACGCCTTGCGCATCCTGTCGAAATGCGTGCGCAGCAGATCGAACTTCACCAGCGCCTGCGACTTCAGCTCCTCGAGCTTCTTGGTCAGCGCCTTGCTGCCCCCCTGGCCATCGTCGTCGTCGTCCTCGTCGAACTCGTCGTAGTCCTCCTCGGCGACGTAGTCGTCGGCCTCGTCGTCGGAGACGAAACCGTCGACCACCTCGGAGATCTGCATGTCGCCGCGCTGGATCCTGTCGGCGTACACCAGGATCTCGGCAATGGTCGTCGGGCTGGCGCTGATCGCCAGCATCATGGCCTGCAGGCCACCCTCGATGCGCTTGGCGATCTCGATCTCGCCCTCGCGCGTCAGCAGTTCCACCGTTCCCATCTCGCGCATGTACATGCGCACCGGGTCGGTGGTGCGGCCGAACTCCGAATCGACGGTCGACAGCGCCGCCTCGGCGGCCTCCTCGGCTTCCTCCTCGGTGGCCGTGGAGGTGCCGCCACCGGCGATCAGCAGCGTCGCGGCGTCGGGCGCCTGCTCGTAGACGGCGATGCCCATGTCGTTGAGCATCGAGACGATGGCTTCGAGGATCTCGTTGTCGACCAGCTTCTCGGGCAGGTGATCGTTGATCTCCTGGTGCGTCAGGAAACCCCGCGTCTTGCCCATCTTGATGAGCGTCTTGAGTTCCTGCCGGCGCTTGGTCGCTTCCTCCTCGGTGAGCGCCGTCTCGTCCAGGCCGAACTCGCGCATCAGCGCGCGCTCCTTGGCCCGCGAGACCTTCATGCGCAGGGGCTTGGCCTTGGCGCCCTTGTCGGTGTCGTCGGCCGCCTCGACTTCGGCCTCGGCGTCGACCTCGACATCCAGTTCGGCTTCCAGGTCGGCCAGGTCCTCCTCGTCTTCCACCGGCTTGGCGGCCGGCTCGACGCCCTTCTTGCCAGCCTTCGTGGCGGGCTTGGGTTCCGGCTTCGCGGGCGCCGCCTTCGCGGCCTTGGCGCCGACGGCGGCCGTGGCACCCTTCACGGCGCTGGGCGGGGTGACCTTGCCCCGTTCGCCGGCCTTGTCCGCAACCCGCGAGCCCGCCTTGTCGGCGGCCTTGTCAATGCTCTTGTCGAGGCTCCTGCCGCCGGCCTTCTCGGGCGCCTTGTCGGCGGGCCGGGCGGATGGCCTGGCTGCGGGCCTGGCGTCGGCTGCCGCCTTTGCCGGCTTGTCCGCGGCGCCCGGCACGGCCTTACCCGCGACCTTGGTGATCTTCGTCTCGGCGCCTTCCTTGGCGGTCCTGTCCTTGGGCTTGTGGGAAGTGGCGGCTGGCGCGGTGGACTTGGCGGCAGTCTTCTTGGCGGTCATGGAGGTCCTTCGATCGAACAGGCACACGGACTCGCCATGCGAGCCCGGCAGCCATGCAGCAAGAGGGCCGGGCAGGGCGTGCCCGGCGGGGCCACGCCTCCGCAGGCGCCCCGGCCGGGGTCGTCAAGGGAGGCCGACAACGGGAGCAGGCAAGCTGGCGTGAAAATCGGTTCGACAGCCCTTGCGGATGGCGTTGACCAATGTGGACCCTTGTCGAGGGTGGTCGGTGCCCGGAGGTACTGCGTTCACTCTTGCCGCGGCAAAACCGGCGGATTATACCGACCAAGTCCGCTCATGCCCGGCCCAGCAGGCGCATGGCGTCCCGGGAGTCGCGCACCCGCCGGGCCTGCGCGAGCGCCGCCTGCAACTCCTCGAGACTGGGCTCAACCGGCAACTCGGCGTGGTCGATCAACGCCACGGCCTGCGCGAGCCAGTCCTCCTCCTGCAGCGCCTGGCGCAGCTCGGTCCACGCCGCGGGCCCATGCTCATGCAGCCAGCGGTCGATCCAGCGAAACGCCTCGCCGTGCCAGCCTTCCGTGGCCGCCAGCCACTCGTGGTCGCCTGCAGTGAGCTCGTGCCACCAGTCGATGCGCCTGAGCAGCATCTCGGCGATACGGTCCTCGGGTGTCCGCGTGGCGGGACGCTCGCCGAGGCTCCGGCGTGCCACGGCCGGCAAGGAGCGCAGATCGGGTGAGGCCGGCCTGCCGCGCGAACTGTGTCCCCAGCGGCGCGACAGGTCGTCGACCGCCAGGCGGGCTTGGGCGGCGATCTCGCCCAGCACCTGATCACGCAGCACGCCGGCGGGCAACGCGTCCCACAGCTCGCGCGCCCGGGCCACCAGGTGGGCCCGCCCCTCCGCGGTCTGCAGGTCCAGGCCGTCGCGGGCCACCTCGATCAACTGCCGCGACAGCGGGACCGCTGCGGCGAGCGCAGCCTCGAAGGCCGCGGGTCCTTCGGCCCTCACGAAGCTGTCGGGGTCATGCTCGGGCGGCAGGAACAGGAACGACACGTGGCGCAGGTCGGTGGCATGGGGCAGGGCGGCCTCGAGCGCACGCGCGGCAGCGCGCCGGCCGGCGGCATCGCCGTCGAACGAGAACACGATGGCGTCGCTGAACCGGAAGAGCTTTTGCACATGGTCGGCCGTGCAAGCCGTGCCCAGGGTGGCGACCGCCTCGCCAAAGCCTGCCTGGGCCAGCGCCAGCACGTCCATGTAGCCCTCGACCACCAGCACATGGCCGCGTTCGCGTATCGCCTGGCGCGCCTCGAACAGGCCGTAGAGCTCGCGGCCCTTGCTGAACACCGGGGTCTCCGGGGAGTTCATGTACTTGGGCTTGCTGTCGTCGAGCACGCGCCCGCCGAACCCGATCACCTCTCCCGGCACGCCGCGGATCGGGAACATCACGCGTTCGCGGAACCAGTCCCAGCGCCGCGCCTCCGCGGCCTCGGCGTGGGCTTCATCCAGGCGGACCAGGCCGGCTTCGACCAGCAGCGGGTCATCGTAGTGCGCGAACTCGCTGGCCAGGCTGCGCCAGCCCGCCGGCGCCCAGCCGACCCCGTACCGGGCAGCCAGCTCACCGGTCAGCCCCCGGCGCTTGAGGTAGGCGATCGCCTCGGGGGATTGCCTGAGCTGTCGGCGATAGAACGCGGCGGCCTTGGTCAGCACCTCGGTGAGCGAGAGTCGCCGCTCCGCGAGCCGCTGCCGGCGCTCGCGCTCCTGCGGACTCACCTGCTCTTGCGGGACCTGCATGCCGACTCCCGAGGCCAGCTCCTCGACGGCGTCGACAAAACTCATGCCCTGGTGCTCTGTCAGGAAGCGGATGGCGTCGCCGCTGGCCCCGCAGCCAAAGCAGTGGTAGAACTGCTTGGACGGGCTGACCGAAAAGCTCGGGGATTTCTCGGCGTGGAAGGGGCACAGCCCCATCAAGCTGGCACCTGCCCGTCGCAACTCGACGTGGCGGCCGACCACCTCCGCGATGTCGACGCGGGACAGCAGGTCCTGCAGGAAGCCGCCAGGGATCACCCGCGGAGTCTAGCCAAGGCTTGCGGGGCTCCCGGGGGCCGGGCGGGCTCAGCCGGCCGGCGGCGCGTCAAGCACGCCCGCGGCCGCCGGGAAGACCATGGCGCCACCCGCCGGGGCCAGTGCGAACACCCCCTTGTAGGCAGCCACCCACTGGACCACCTGCCCGGCGGGCATGGGCGCCGCGATGCCGGTGCCCTGGCCGATGTCGCAGCCCAGGTCCAGCAGCATTCGGGCCTGAGCGGGTGACTCCACGCCTTCGGCGACCACGGTGCAGCCGAACGTTCCGGCCAGCCCGATGACGCCTTCCACGATGGCCCGGTCCTGCTCGTCGTCGAGCATGTGGTGCACGAACGAGCGATCGATCTTGAGCACGTCCACCGGCAGCCGCTTCAGGTAGGTGAGCGTGGAGTAGCCGGTGCCGAAGTCGTCGAGCGCGAAGCGCACGCCCAGGGCCTGGCAGCGCGCCAGCAGTGCGGAAGTGGCCTCGATGTCGGCATGCGCTGCGGTTTCCAGCACTTCCAGTTCGAAGTGGGCGGCCAGTGACTCGTTGTGACGGGCCAGCAGCTCCGACAGTCGCAGCGCGAAGTCGGGCTCCTGCAGGTGCCGGGCCGAGACGTTGACGCTGACCGAGATGTCGAGGCCGTTGCGCCGCCACTGGGACAGGTGCTCGAGCGCTTGCGCAAACACCCAGTCGCCGACGCGCGAGGACAGGCCCGTGTTCTCGATCAGGGGCAGGAACTGCATCGGTGCGATCAGGCCCTGTTGCGGATGTTCCCAGCGCAGCAGCGCTTCCAGGCCCAGCACCCGGCCACTTCGCATGTCGACCTTGGGCTGGTAGTGCAGCACGAACTCTCCCGAGTCCAGGGCCTCCTGCACCCGGCCGATGGCCATCACGCGCTCCTCGGTCCGCCGCCGGTGCTCGGGGTCGAAGAACAGGTAGCCGTTGCGGCCGGACTGCTTGGCGCCGTACATCGCGTGGTCGGCATGGCGCAGCAGGGTGTCGGCGTCGCTGCGGTCTATCGGGTAGACCGTGGCACCCATGCTGGCCGTGATCTGCACCGGCTCGGCAGCCGGGTCGACCACGTAGGGCTGGGACACGACCCGGAGCACCCGCTCGACCGCCATGCGGGCCTCCTCGATGGTGCCGGCACGCAGCAGCAGCACGAACTCGTCTCCCCCCAGGCGGGCGGCGGTGTCGGCCCAGGTCTCGCGGGTCCTCAAGGCACTGCGCAGGCGGCCGGCCAGTTCGGTCAGCAGGCGGTCGCCGGCGGCGTGGCCGAAGCGGTCGTTGACCGGCTTGAAGTGGTCCAGGTCGAGGTAGCACACGGTCAGCAGATAACCGTCCCTGTCGGTGCTGCGCATGGCGTCGGCCAGCAGTTGCGACAGGTAGGCCCGGTTGGGCAAGCGCGTGAGCTCGTCGAAGTGCGCCTGCCGTTCCAGGCGTTCGCGCTGCGCCCGCTGCTCGGTGATGTCGGAGATCACCAGCACGTGGTAGCGCCTGTCCTCGGCAGGGCCCAGCACCGGCGAGATCGTCACCTGCAGGGTGCAGATCTCGCCGCTGCGCCGCCGCTCGAACAATTCCCCGCGCCAGGCGCCGCTCTGTCGCAGCGCCGACCACATGGCAGCCCGCTGCTGCCGGGCCAGCGGGTCGGCCGGGGAAGGGCGCAGCAGCGACGGCACCGAACCCAGCATCTCGGCACGGGTGACGCCCAGGATGTCGGTGTACGCCGGGTTGGCGTCGAGCACGCGCAGCTCGGCGTCGGTGATCAGCAGGCCTTCGTGCAGGTGCTGGAACAGGCTCGCCGACAGGCGCTGCTGATGCTGGGCCTCGTGGCGGTCGTGCACGTCGGCGACCGTCGCCAGCAGCCTCACCGGCGTTCCCGACATGTCGCGCTCTATCACCAGCAGCGTCGCTTCCAGCCACCGCCAGCCGTTCAGGTGAGGCATTCGCAGGTCGACGCGCATGCGTCCGACTTCGCCTCGCGAGACCTGTGCCAGCGCATGCTCGAGCAGCTTGCGGTCGTCGGGATGCGTGTGGCCCACCCATTGGTCTGAGCGCCAGTGTCCGGGCGGCGCCCCGGTCAGCGCGCGCCAGGCGGTCGACACGAAGCTGTCCGGGCGCTGCAGGTGCCAGTCGGCAACACCCAGGCGCGAGCCGTCGAGCGCCCACTCCCAGCGCTGCTCGCGCCAGGACGATTCGGCCACCAGGGCATGCTGCAGCAGCACGATGGCCAGCATCGACGACACGGCGCCCGCCACATGAAGCTCGCTGACCAGGGACTCGTAGCCGCCCAGCACCCCAGGCTGGTGCCCTGCCCAGGACAGCGTCAGGCTGACGATCAGCAAGGTGGAGGCGGCAGGCGCGGTGCCGCCGACGATCACCATGACCGCCAGCAGCACTTGTGGCACGAACCACAGCCAGGACCAGGTGCCACCGGTCATCGGGTTGGCGAGGAACGGGGCCACCGCCGACGCGCCTGCGGCCACCGAAAGCAGCAGCAAGGCGAGCATTCGCGACCGGTGCCCGAGCAAGGGAAGGGCCCGCCGGTCCAGGGTCAGGGCAGGCAGTGCGCCAATCAGGAAGCACACCACGCCCTGCGCCCAGAGCCACGCCACGCCCTGTGCGCCCAGCGGAAGACCCCGGGCGGGGAAGGCCGCCAGCACGGTCAGCAGCAGTGCGTTGAGTGCTGCCCAGCCGGCGGCGGCAGCGGCGAGCCAGGCGACGTCGCGTGCACGCTCCATGCGCCAGTCGAACGCCGTGTGCCGCAGCAGGCGTGCCGACACCGCCAGGCTGGTGCAGGCCAGCGCCGTGGCGGTGGTCGCCAGCATGGGGCCGGCGCCCGCGTACAGCATGCCGCCTATGCCGCCCAGCGCCAGACCGAAAAGCATCGTCGGCCCGTAGCGCAGGCCCGCAGCCCAGCCGAGACCGGCGGCCAGCCCCATGCCATAGGCATGCCCCGCGGAGGTGCTGAAGGCCGCCAGCTTGGCCATCACCACCAGGACCGCCGTGGCTCCCGCCAGCGCTCCGACCAGCAGCACCCGCGCCGTCAAGGGGTGGCGATCGAGCCATTGCCGGCGCGACCGGGCAGGTTCAGGCGGCGGCTCGAGGCTCATGGCCGCGGAGGATAGGCGCTGCGCCTGGATTGCAGCAGCCCCTGGCCCAGGGAGTTTCCCGCGGCGTTCGCCACATTCTCCCGGCTGTGGCCATCAACGATGGACGGCGGGGGCAGCCGTCGCGGCCAGGCTCAGAGCGCGAACTCGTCGATGGTCCGCCCCGCCGCCAGCGCGTTGCGCAGCCACTTGGGCTGCAGTCCGCGACCCGACCAGGTCTCGCCGGTGTCCTTGTTGCGATACTTCGCCGGAACCTTGGCCGCCGCCGCGGCCTTGCGCGGCGGCGCAGGGCGGGCCGACAAGTCCGCCAGGCTCAGGCCATGCTCGTTCATCAATTGCCGCACCCGGGCGATGGCCTCGGCCTTCTGTTCCCGTTGCGCCTCGATGATCTGCCGCTCGAGTTCGGCTTTTCGTGCCAGCAGGTCCGACAGTCGATCGCCCATTGAAAACCTCTCGAGTTTCGGAGTATCTCCAGGGCGCGAATATACAGCGAGCCGGATAGAAGGCGGAGATCCTCACGACCGCGGGATATTCCGGTCGTCATGCGGCAGACCGCAGGCGCTGATAACCACCCAGCCGGACAGCGAATGCGGGGCTTTCGCCTGAATCATTCCCGCGACGGTGCGCGGGATAATCCGCAGCTGAATCAAGCCAGGGGGCAGCAGGGCTGGATTCGACCAGCCGGAGTCCGGTATCAGGTGACCGGACGGGCTTGCCACCGCCAAAACCGCATCGGGTTCCGGCCGCCGCCTGCCAAGGCGCTTGTCAATCCCGTCCTGCCCGCCGGCTGAAAATCACGCCGGCCCGTGCAGAGTCGTTGCCGGCCGCCGCTGCCCGCGACGCTCACCCGGCGGGGGGCACGTAACCGGCCGGCTTGTCCGCCCCGCCACCGAAGAAATATTGCTCCATCTGCTTGGCCAGGTACTGGCGGGCACGGGCATCGGCCAGATTCAGACGGTTCTCGTTGACCAGCATGGTCTGGTGGCGTTTCCACATCTCGAACGCCTCCTTGCTGACACTGTCGTAGATGCGCTTTCCGAGTTCGCCCGGGTAGGGCGCGAAGTCGAGGCCGGCGGCCTCCTTCTTGAGCATGATGCAGTTGACGGTGCGTGCCATTCGGGGTGACTCCTGTCGGTCGATGGGTGGTGCGGGTACTTTTCGGGAGGGCGGTCCCTCGATCGAGGGCGTCAGGGGATCAGGGCCTCAGGGCATCAGGGGGTCAGGTCAGCCTCTTGACCAGCACCTGCGAGCGCCGGTCCCAGTTGTACTTGCGCTTGCGGGCATCGGGCAGCCATTCCGGGTCGACCGCCGCAAACCCACGCTTGATGAACCAGTGCATGGTGCGGGTCGTCAGCACGAAGATGCTGTCCAGGCCGGAAGCCCTGGCCCGCTGCTCGACGCGCTTGAGGATGCGTTCACCATCGCCCTGGCCCTGCACCTGGGGCGAAATGGTCAGTGCGGCCATCTCGCCCGTACGCGCCTCGGGGTAAGGGTACAGCGCCGCGCAGCCGAAGATCACGCCGTCGTGCGCGATCACGGTGTAGTTGGCAATGTCGCGCTCGATCTCCGTGCGTTCGCGCCGCACCAGCGTGCCGTCGCGCTCGAAGGGCTCGATCAGCTGCAGGATGCCGCCGACGTCGTCGGCCCCGGCCTCCCGCAGGCTTTCGAGCTTTTCGTCGACCACCATGGTGCCGATGCCGTCGTGCGTGAACACCTCCATCAGCAGCGCCCCGTCGACGGCGAAGGGCAGGATGTGCGAGCGCTCGACGCCGCCCTCGCAGGCCCGAACACAGTGCCGCAGGTAGAAGGCGGCGTCCAGGGGGGCTGCCGGCGGGGGCAGTTCGGCGAGCAGGCGCCGGGCATCGGCGAGCGCCATCTCGGTGTCGATGGCGCTGTCGGGGTCGTCCCTTCGCTCGTGGATGCCGGCGATCTCGGTCAGGAAGACCAGCTTGTCGGCCTGCAGTGCGATGGCCGTCGAGGTCGCGACGTCCTCCATCGTCAGGTTGAAGGCCTCGCCGGTGGGCGAGAAGCCGAACGGGCTGAGCAGCACCAGCGCCCCGATGTCGATCGCGCCGCGGATGGCCGCCGCGTCGACGCGGCGGACCAGCCCGCTTTGCATGAAGTCGGTGCCGTCGACGATGCCGACCGGGCGTGCGGTCAGGAAGTTGCCCGACACCACGCGAACCGTTGCATTGGCCATCGGCGTGTTCGGCAGGCCCTGCGAAAACGCCGCTTCGATCTCGAAGCGCAGCTGGCCCGCGGCTTCCTGCGCGGCATCGAGGGCGATCGCATCGGTGATCCGCACCCCGTTCGAGAACCGCGACACATGCCCCTTGGCGGCCAGCTGCTCGTCGACCTGGGGCCGGAAGCCATGCACCAGGACCAGCTTGATGCCCATCGCGTGCAGGATCGCCAGGTCCTGCACGAAGCCGTTGAGCTTGCCGGCGGCGATTGCCTCGCCGGCCATGCCGACGACGAAGGTCTTGCCGCGGTAGGCGTGGATGTAGGGCGCAACAGCGCGGAACCAGGGAACGAAGGTGTGCGGGAAGACAAGGCTCATGGCGCGCAGGATTGTGCCGCAGGGCCTGCGGCCGCAGGGTCGCGGACGCCACGCTGCGCCCTGGCGTGGTGGCCGCCGCGGATAATCCGCGCCCCGTGAATCGTCGCCCCAGGGTCCCGGCCTCCCGTCTGCCGCCGCCCAACCCCGTTCCAGCGCTGCATTTCCCCGAGTCGCTGCCCGTGTCGGCACGGCGCGGCGAGATCGCACGCGCCATCCGCGAGCATGCGGTCGTCATCGTGTGCGGCGAGACAGGCTCCGGCAAGACCACCCAGTTGCCCAAGATCGCGCTCGGCATGGGCCGGGGCCGCGGCGCCGGCGGGCGCGGGCTGATCGGCCATACGCAGCCCCGTCGCATCGCCGCGTCGAGCGTGGCCAAGCGCATTGCCGACGAACTGAAGTCCCCGCTGGGCGAGGTCGTGGGCTACAAGGTCCGCTTCCACGACCGCTTCCAGCCGGCAGCCTCGGTCAAGCTCATGACCGACGGCATCCTGCTGGCGGAGACACAGACCGATCCGCTGCTCGAGGCCTACGACACGCTGATCATCGACGAGGCCCATGAGCGCAGCCTGAACATCGACTTCCTGCTCGGCTACCTGCGCCGCATCCTGCCCAGGCGGCCCGACCTGAAGCTCATCGTCACCTCGGCCACCATCGATGCCGAGCGCTTCGCGCGCCACTTCGAGTCGGCGAGCGGACCGGCGCCGGTCATCATGGTCTCGGGCCGGCTGTTCCCTGTGGAGCAGCGTTGGCGGCCCTTCCAGCAGCAGCGCGATCGCGAGCTGGAGGACGCGCTGTGCGAAGCCGTCGACGAAGTCTGGCGAGAAGGCGCGGGCGATGTCCTGATCTTCCTGCCCGGCGAGCGGGAGATCCGCGAGGCGGCCGACGCGCTGCGAAAGCACCTGGCGGCAGCCCCGCGCGGAGGGCCGCAGGCGCAGATCCTGCCTCTCTTTGCCCGCCTCTCGCAGGCCGAGCAGGACCAGGTCTTCGTGCCAGGCAACGGGCGCCGCATCGTGCTGGCCACCAACGTGGCCGAGACCTCCTTGACCGTGCCCGGCATCCGCTACGTCATCGACAGCGGACTGGCCAGGGTCAAGCGCTACAGCTACCGCAACAAGGTCGAGATGCTGCAGGTGGAGGCCATCAGCCAGGCGGCGGCGCAGCAACGCGCCGGGCGTTGTGGCCGCGTCGCCGACGGCATCTGCATCCGGCTCTACGACGAGGCGGACTTCGCGGCTCGCGCGCGCTTCACCGACCCGGAGATCCTGCGCTCGTCGCTGGCCGCGGTGATCCTGCGCATGATGTCGCTGCAGCTGGGCATGGTGGAGGACTTCCCCTTCGTCGAACCGCCGCCCCGCAAGGCCGTGGCCGACGGCTATGCGCTGCTGGCCGAGCTCGGGGCGGTGGACGAGATGAACCGGCTGACCGAGGTCGGCCGGGAGCTGGCGCAGTTGCCGCTGGACCCGCGCATCGGCCGCATGATCCTGGAGGCCAGGAAGCGGGCTGCGCTGAACGAGGTGCTGATCGTCGCGGCAGCGCTCAGCGGGCAGGACGTGCGCGACCGGCCGCTCGAGCAGGCCCAGGCCGCCGACGAGAAGCAGCGCCCGTTCGACGACGACAGGTCGGAGTTCATGGGCACGCTCAAGCTGTGGCACTGGATCGAGGAGGGCCGCGGCCAGCACGGCACGCAGGGGGCCACGCACAAGTTGTCGAACCGGCAGCAGGAGCAGCGGCTGCGGGAGCGCTTCATCAGCCCGCGGCGCGTGCGCGAGTGGCGCGACATCCACAGCCAGCTGCACACGGTGGTGGCCGAGCATGGCTGGGAGCTCGATGCCACGCCGGCCACCTACGAGCAGATCCACATGTCGCTGCTGGCGGGCCTGCTGGGCAACATCGGCTGCAAGGCCGACGACGACGACTGGTACCTGGGCGCACGCGGCATCAAGTTCTGGCGTCATCCGGGCGCACACCTGGGCAAGCGACCCGGGCGCTGGGTGATGGCAGCGGAGCTGGTCGAGACCACAAGGCTGTACGGGCGCGGTCTGGCCGCGATGGAGCCGCAGTGGATACCGCCGCTGGCCGGCCACCTGCTGAAGACGCAGCTGCTGGAGCCACACTGGGAGAAGAAGGCCGGCGAGGTGGTCGCCCACGAGCGCGCCACGCTCTACGGCCTGGTGGTCTACGCCCAGCGGCGAGTCAATTTCGCCCAGGTCGACCCGGTCCTGGCGCGCGAGATCTTCCTGCGCGAGGCCCTGGTGGAAGGCCAGATCGACAGCCGGCTGCCCTTCCTGGCCCACAACCAGCGCCTGATTGCACAGGTGCAGGCGCTGGAGCACAAGGCGCGTCGCCAGGACGTGCTGGTCGACGACGCGTTGATCCACGCCTTCTACGACCAGCAAGTCCCTCGAGACGTGTGCTCGACAGCCAGCCTGGAGCGCTGGTACCGCAACGAGGTGCGCCAGCGGCCGGGGCTGCTGCAGCTCTCCCGTGACGAGCTGATGCGCCACGAGGCGGCCGGCATCACGACGGCGTCGTTTCCGCATGTGGTCCGCCTGGGCGGCATCGACTGCGCGGCGAGCTACCTGCACGAGCCTGGCGACCCGCGCGACGGCCTGACCGTGACGGTGCCGATCTATGCGCTCAACCAGGTCGGCGAAGAACGCTGCGAGTGGCTGGTCCCGGGCATGCTGGAAGACAAGGTGCTGGGGTTGCTGCGCAGCCTGCCGCAGAAGCCCCGGGCACGCCTGATGCCGCTGCCCGAGTTCGCGCGCGACTTTGCCGCTGCGGCGCGCTTCGGCGAAGGCCGCCTCCTCGACGCCTTGCAGGCGCAGGTGCGCGATCGCACCCAGCTGCCGGTGCAGCGTGCCGACTTCAAGCTGGAGCAACTGTCGCCGCACTGCTTCATGAACCTGCGGGTCGTCGACGAGCATGGCCGCCAGCTCGGCACGGGGCGGGACCTGGCCCGCCTGAAGGCCGAACTCGGCGGGCAGGCGCGCAGCGCCTTCCAGGCGCTGGCCGCCCTGCGCATCGGGCAGGCCACGGCAGCTGCGGCCCCTGCGGCGGGCCCGCCTGCTCTGGCCACCGCCGGGCCGGTGCCAGCGGCCAAGGGGCAAGGGCCCAGGCGCAGTGGCGACGTGCGGGCCCTGACTGCGCAGGCGGGGGCGCTGGCAACGGGGGCCTCGGCAGTGCCGGTCCCGGCGCCAACCCTGCCCGTCGAGCCGGCGCGGCAATGGACCGACTGGCGATTCGGCGAACTTCCCGAACTGATGGAGCTGCACAAGGGTGGCCAGGTGCTGGTGGGCTTCCCGGCGCTGGTCGACCACGGCAGTCATGTCGAGATCGAGGTCTTCGACGAGCCGGCCAGCGCAGCCAGGTTGCACCGGGCCGGCCTGCGCCGGCTGCTGGCCCTGCAGTTGCGGGAGCCGCTCAAGCATCTGGACAAGTCCATCTCCGCCCAGAACGCACTCGGGGCTGCCTACCTGGCCCTGGGCACGCTGGAGGAGATCAAGGCACAGATCGTCGAGCTGGCGCTCGAGCGCGCCTTCATGGCCGAGCCCTTGCCGACCGATGAGGTCAGCTTCAGGCGCCGGCTCGACGAGGGGCGCACCCGACTGGCCCTCGTCGCCCAGGAGGTGGCGCGACAGGCCCAGGCCGTGCTCGCCGCCCATGCGGCGGCGCTGCGCAAGCTCAAGGACACTCGCCCACCGCGCGAAGCCGCCGAGGACATCGGGGCGCAGCTCGCCCGCCTGTGCAGCCGGCGCTTCCTGGTCGACACCCCCTGGGCGTCGCTTCAGCACTTGCCTCGCTACCTGCAGGCGGTGGTGCTGCGCCTGGACAAGCTGCGCGCAGACCCGCAGCGTGATGCGCAGCGGCTGGCCGAGCTGCGCCCGCTCGAGCAGCGCTGGCTGCGCCGCATGGCCGACCTCGCGGGCGCGGAGCATGCACGATTGCAGGAGTTCCGCTGGCTGCTGGAAGAGCTGCGCGTGAGCCTGTTCGCGCAGGAGCTGCGCACGCCGCAGCCGGTCAGCGTCAAGCGGCTGGAGAAGGCCTGGGCCCAGATCGCGGCAGGCTGACCGGCTCGACCGGCAGGCCCGGCAAGGGTCCCGGCCCGCCTGCGGCGGGCCGCGGGCGGGGTCAGGCGGCCAGCAAGAGGCGCAGGCGGGCCGCGGCCTGGCGCAGCTGGGCCGACGGCGACGCATCGGCCAGTGCCAGGCACTGCAGCGCGTAGACCTTGTCGGCTTGCAGCCGCTCGACGTGAACGCGGTGGCCCAGGCCGGACATCAACCACTTGAAGTCGATGATGTCGACCAGCTGCAGCTTCGGCGGCGCGGCGGGTGCAAAGGCGTTCATGGGCGGGGTCGGAGGCGGACTCACCCCAAGGTAACGGGCGAGCTTGGCGCGAAGCTGACATCGCATCCCGCAGACGGGATCCGCCCCGGCCTTGCGGTGTCGATTAGAGTGCGCTCCCCATGACACTGTCGCCACCCCTGACCCCGCCCGGCGAATTGCGTGCCCAGATCCGGGCCTCCGGGTACGCCGTGCTGGACCGGGCCGGTGCGCAGGCGGCCTTGGGTCTTCATGACGATGTCTTCGGCCGCTGGGCGTCGTTCTGGAGTGATCTTCCGGCCGATGCCCACCTGCGCGACGGCGGGCGCTACCGGCGCCGCCGGCACGCCAGTTACGTCGTCGAGGGTGCACACGTCGAGCCCGTCGCCCATCGGGCGCACTGGCAACCGCTGGCGTACAACGCGCTGCATGGCGGCATCGAGCGCTGGTTCGAACCTCTGAGCCCTGCGCTGGCGTCAGACCCGGAACTCGCTCGCCTGCTGGCCGGCCTGGCGCAGCACGCGGGCGCCTTGCGAAGCGCACCGCGCTGGTTCTGCGAAGTGCACCAGTTCCGCATCGACACCACCGACGGCATCGGTCGCCCGACACCCGAGGGCGCGCACCGGGACGGTGTCGACCTGGTCGCCGTGTTCCTGGTCGCGCGCCACAACGTGAAGGGCGGCGAGACCCGCGTGTTCGATGCACGGGGGCCGCAGGGCGTGCGCTTCACGCTGACCGAGCCGGGCAGCCTGTTGCTGGTCGACGACGAGCACGTCATCCACGAGAGCACGCCCATCCAGCCCATCGATGCCGCCGGCCTGGCCTGGCGCGACACCTTGGTGGTGACGCTGCGCCGCGGTGGCTTCCTCGACCCGCGATCGGAGCCTGCCTCGCCATGAGACCGAACCTGGCCATCGACTTCCCCGACGTGGCCGCCGCGGCCGGGCGGCTCGCGGGCGTTGCCCATCGCACACCCGTGCGCACCTCGCGCACGGCCGACGAGCGCTGCGGTGCGCGACTGTTCTTCAAGTGCGAGAACTTCCAGCGCATGGGGGCCTTCAAGTTCCGGGGTGCCTACAACGCGCTGGCGAGGTTCGACCCCGAGCAGCGTCGCCGGGGCGTCATCGCGTTCTCCTCCGGCAATCATGCCCAGGCGGTGGCGCTGTCGGCCCGCCTGCTGGGGATGCCTTCGGTGATCGTGATGCCCGGCGACGCGCCGGCGGCCAAGCTGGCGGCCACCCGGGGTTACCAGCAAGGGCAGGCGGGCAGCGAGGTGGTGCTGTACGACCGCTGGCGCGAGGACCGCGAGGCCATCGGGCGCCGCCTGGCCGAGGAGCGCGGCATGACCTTGATCCCGCCGTACGACCACGCCGACGTGATGGCCGGGCAGGGCACGCTGGCGCTCGAACTGATCGAGGAGGTCGGGGCGCTGGACGATCTGGTGGTCTGCGTCGGTGGTGGCGGACTGATCTCCGGCTGCGCGGTGGCGGCGGTGGCGCGCTCACCGGGGGTTCGCATCTGGGGCGTCGAGCCGGAGGCCGGCAACGACACGCAACAGAGCCTCGCGCGCGGCGAGATCGTCCACATCGACACCCCGCAGACCATTGCCGACGGTGCGCAGACCCAGCACAGCGGCAGGCTGACCTTTCCCGTCATCCAGGCCCTGGTGCACGCGGTGGTCACGGTCAGCGATGCCCAGCTGGTGGACTGCATGCGCTTCTTCGCCGAGCGCATGAAGATGGTCGTCGAGCCGACCGGTTGCCTGGCGGCGGCGGCCGTGCTGGCAGGCGTGCTCGACCTGCGTGGTCGCCGTGTCGGCATCGTGCTCAGCGGCGGCAATGTCGACCTCCCGCGCTTCTCCCAACTGCTTGCCGCCTGAAGGGCCACCGATGAGCGATACCGTGACCAGGCCCGACACCCCCGCCGAGGCCGACGAGGACAAGCGTCGCAAGGCCCGTGTCGACGCGCTGTTGGCGCGACCGCCGGCGGTCGCTGTCGGCGAGTTCAGGCCGCAGGCTGGCGACCCCATGCCCTACGAGAGCCGCGCGGTCTTCCTGCCCGTGCATGCAGCCGGCATGGACGCCGCCTGCAGCGATGCCCAGGCTGCCGTGCTGTGCACCAGCTATGTGCTGCGCGGCGCCGCGGCCGCCGATCGGGGGCTGTGCTTCGCATTCAATGGCGGACCGGGCTCGGCGTCGATCTGGCTGCACCTGGGGGTGCTCGGCCCGAAACGGGTGGCCGTGCCCGATGACGGGTCGATGCCGGTGCCACCCTATGAGGTCGTCGACAACCCGCAAGCCTGGTTCGAGCACTTCGACCTGGTCTTCATCGACCCGCCGCAGACCGGCTGGTCGGTGGCGTCCAGCGCTGCGGCGCGCAAGACGCTGCTGTCGGTCGACGGCGACGTGCAGGCCATGGTCGACGTCATCCGGCAATGGCTGACCCGCCATGGCCGCTGGGGATCACGGCTCTTCCTGGCGGGCGAGAGCTACGGCACGACGCGCGCTGCCGCGATGGCCGACAAGCTCGCAGACGCCGGCGTGGCGCTGGCCGGCGTGGTCCTGGTGTCGTGCGCCATGGACCTGCAGGCGCTGGAGTTCGTGCCCGGCAACGACCTGCCGTACGCCTTGTTCCTGCCGGCCCTGGCCAACGTGGCGCAGTTTCACGGCCTGCTGACCGGTCCCCACGCCGCCGATGCACAGGCGGCCCGCCAGGCGGCCCGGGCCTTCGTCGAGGACGACTACCTGACTGCGCTGCACCTGGGACACCGGCTCGACGGCCGCCGGCGGGCCCGCGTCGCACGGCGCCTGTCCGAGCTGACGGGCCTGCCACGCGCGCTGGTCGAGGCCTGCAACCTGCGCATCAGCGACCAGACCTTCTTCTTCGAAGCCCTGCGCGAGCGTGGGCAAATGGTTGGCCGGCTCGATGCACGAGTGACCGGCGCGATGGCCGCCCGGCGCACGCGCGACTGGGAGTTCGACCCCGGCATCGAGGCCATCGCCGCGCCGTACACCATGGCCGCGATGAACTACTTCCGGGACGTTCTGGGACTGGACCTGGACGCGCGCTATGAGGTCTTGTCGGGCGACGCACACAAGGCCTGGAACTGGAACCGGGGCGAGGGCCAGGGCAACGGGTTCGCATGCACGCGCCCGGACCTGGCGCGGGCCATGAGACGCAATCCCCACCTGGGGCTGTTCGTGGCCAGCGGCCACTACGACCTGGGCACGCCCTACAGCGCCAGCGACTGGTCGCTGGCCCAGCTGGACGTTCCGGCTGCCCTGCAGGCCCGCGTCGTGCACCGCTACTACGACGCCGGCCACATGATGTACACGAGAAGCGCCGACCTGCGTCAGCTGAAGCGGGACCTCGGATCCTGGCTGTCCGGCCTGCCCAGCTGAGTCCGAGGCTCTGGCGAACGCCAGCCTGGGCACCCAGGCGCAGCCCTCAGCTCCGCTGCGCGGCGCCGCTGCGATCGACCGCCGCCGGTGCTTCAGTCCAGTGCGTGGGCCAGCAGCCGCTCGTACGCCGGGCGGCAGGCCTCGGCGACACGCAGCGCCTCGCCCCCCAGCACGCCCGTGCGGGGGCGCCAGGGTTCGAAGCCGGTGGACCGCCATACGGCCTCGTACCAGTACCGGGCCCAGACGCCGTCGCTGGCCCGCGGACCGGCCGGCCAGCTCAGCATGCGTGCGTCGAAGGCGATGCCCAGCCCGCTGCACAGCCGCTCGAGCTGGCCCCGCGGGTCCCGCAGGAAGCGCTCGGCATCGACCACCGGTGGGGCCCGGCCCTGCCGGTCGGCGATGCGCTCGAACAGCTCGAGCTGGCGGTGCAGCCCGATGTCCGCCGGCGTGACCCGGTCGCGCGACTTCAGGTACGAGGCCACGACCAGCGCCGGGTCGCGGATCAGCAGGAAACTGCGCAGCGCATGGACCCAGTGCAGCGACATCTCCGGCAACAGGTGGTGCGCCATGTGCTTCTGGTACCACAAGGGCTTGTTCCCGGGGACCGGCCCTTCGACCAGGGATGCCACGACGCGTTCGGCATCGGTGTCACCGGCGGCGATGACCTCGTCGCGGCCCGGGTGGTCCAGCTGCGTGGCCTGCAGGTAGTGCGCATACAGCGGCTCGTCGGCGACTGCGCAGTCGGCGCGGTTCCCCCACGATCGCATCATCGCGGTCGAGATGTTGCGGGGGCCGCTCCAGGCGGCGATGCGCAGGCTGTCCATGGCGCGCAGTGTGCCGCAGCCGGCAGCCGGCGCAGTCTGCAGGGCCGCTCGGGAGGGGCCTCCTAGAATCATCGGGTGCCACCCACTGCCGATGTCGCCCCGGACCGCCTGCTGCAACACCTGAACCCCGAGCAGCGGGCGGCGGTGACGCTGCCCGCCGTGCCCGCACTCATCCTGGCTGGCGCGGGTTCGGGCAAGACCAGGGTGCTGACGACCCGCATCGCCTGGCTGCTGCACCAGGGCCAGGTGTCACCCGGCGGCGTGCTGGCGGTGACGTTCACCAACAAGGCGGCCAAGGAGATGCTCACGCGGCTGTCGGCCATGTTGCCGATCGCCGTCCGGGGGATGTGGATAGGCACCTTCCACGGGCTGTGCAACCGTTTCCTGCGCACGCACTGGAAGCTGGCCGCGCTGCCGCAGGCCTTCCAGATCATCGACAGCGCCGACCAGCTCTCGGCCGTCAAGCGTGTGATCAAGGCGATGAACCTGGACGAGGAGCGTTTCGTGCCCCGCCAGGTGAGCTGGTTCATCGCCGGGTCCAAGGAAGACGGCCTGCGGCCGGCAGACGTCGACGCCCGGGATCCGCAGACGCGCAAGATGGTCGAGATCTATGCGGCCTACGAGGCGCAATGCGCGCGCGAGGGCGTGGTCGACTTCGCCGAACTGCTGCTGCGCACCTACGAGCTGATGCGCGACCAGCCCGCCCTGCGCGAGCACTACCAGCGGCGCTTCGCTCACGTGCTGGTCGACGAGTTCCAGGACACCAACCGCTTGCAGTACGCCTGGCTCAAGCTGTTCGCGCCGCCGGGAGGCGGACAGGGCGTGTTCGCGGTCGGCGACGACGACCAGAGCATCTACGCCTTCCGCGGCGCGCGCGTCGGCAACATGGCCGACTTCGAGCGCGAGTACCGGGTCGGCACGCTCATCCGCCTGGAGCAGAACTACCGCTCCTGCGGGCACATCCTCGATGCCGCCAATGCGCTGATCGCGCACAACCACCACCGGCTGGGCAAGAACCTGCGCACCGACGCGGGCGCCGGCGAGACGCTTCGCGTGGCCGAGTCGCCCAGCGACTTTGCCGAAGCACAGTGGTTCCTGGAGGAAGCCGAGCAACTGCATCGCAGCGGCATGGCACGACAGCAGATCGCCGTGCTCTACCGCAGCAATGCCCAGAGCCGGGTCCTGGAGAGCGCGCTGTTCAATGCCGGCGTGCCGTACCGGGTGTACGGCGGGCTGCGCTTCTTCGAGCGCGCAGAGGTCAAGCATGCGCTGGCCTACCTGCGCCTGCTGGAGAACCCGAACGACGACACCAGCTTCCTGCGCGTCGTGAACTTCCCGGCGCGCGGCATCGGGGCGCGCACCGTCGAGCAGCTGCAGGACGCGGCACGCGCAAGCGGTCGCAGCCTGGCGCAGGGCGCTGGCGCCCTGCAGGGCAAGGCGGGCACCAGGCTGCAGGGCTTCGTGGCGCTGCTCGACGAGATGCGCCGGCACACCGAGGGCCTGACGCTGCGCGAGATCATCGAGCATGTGGTGCACGCCAGCGGCCTGGTGGGCTTCTACCGCACGGAGCGGGAAGGCCAGGAACGCATCGAGAACCTCGAGGAGCTGGTTCATGCGGCCGAGAGCTTCGTCACCCAGGAAGGCTTCGGCAAGGAGGCGGTCGCCTTGCCGCTGGACGAACTCTCCCCTGACGGCGTGGCACCTGCCGCCGTGCCCGACGCCGAGACCGGCGAGATCATGTCGCCGCTGGCCGCCTTCCTCACCCATGCCGCGCTGGAGGCCGGCGACAACCAGGCTCAGGCCGGCGCCGACGCCATCCAGTTGATGACCGTGCATTCGGCCAAGGGGCTGGAGTTCGATGCCGTCTTCCTCACCGGCGTCGAGGAAGGCCTGTTCCCGCACGAGAACGCCCTGTCGGACGCCGACGGGCTGGAGGAAGAGCGGCGCCTGATGTACGTGGCCATCACGCGTGCGCGGCAGCGGCTGTACATCAGCTTCAGCCAGACCCGGCAGCTGCATGGCCAGACGCGCTACAACGTCAAGAGCCGCTTCGTCGACGAATTGCCCGAACAGGCGACCCGCTGGCTGACCCCGCGACAGCAGGCCTTCGGCTCGGGCTATGTGCGCGAGTACCAGCAGGCCTGGGCGCGCGGCAGTGGCCTGGGCAGCATCGTCGGCGCCGGCCGCGTGCCCGCGGCGGCAGCGCCAGCTGCGGCGTCGGCCATGGCGACGACGCGGCAGGGGCCCGGCGGGCTTCGCATCGGTCAGTCGGTCTTTCACAGCAAGTTCGGTGAAGGGGTCATCGTGACCCTGGAAGGCAGCGGCAACGATGCCCGTGCCCAGGTCAGCTTCGGGCGCCACGGCCAGAAATGGCTGGCACTGTCGGTGGCCAGGCTGACGCCCATCGACTGACGCGCGTTCGTGGTGCGCCACGCACCACACAAGACCCAATTGCAGCACTTTGCGCACCAGAACGGGGCCAACTGACGCGCCGAACGGTGCGCCATCGCGGTGCGGATGCGCCTTTACCGGGCATGGTCATTGCTTTCCCGGAGGCGGCGGTCCCCAGCCCGGTGCGGTGGACCATGGTCTTGCGGTTCGCCTGGGAGACGACACGTGGAAAGCTTCAAGCAAGGCAGCGACGCCTTGTTCATCCTTCTTGGCGCCATCATGGTGCTGGCCATGCACTCCGGCTTCGCCTTCCTCGAGCTGGGCACGGTGCGCAAGAAGAACCAGGTCAATGCCCTGGTCAAGATCCTGGTCGACTTCTCGGTCTCGACCGTCGCCTACTTCTTCGTCGGCTACCTGGTGGCCTATGGCGTCGACTTCATGACCGATGCCGGAACCCTGGCGCAGAAGAACGGCTACGAGCTGGTCAAGTTCTTCTTCCTGCTGACCTTCGCGGCGGCGATCCCCGCCATCGTGTCGGGTGGCATTGCCGAACGTGCGCGCTTCGGCCCGCAGCTGATCGCGACGGCCGTGCTGGTGGGCCTGTTCTACCCGCTGTTCGAAGGCGCGGTGTGGGCGGGGCGCTTCGGCCTGCAGGCCTGGATCAAGGACCTGACGGGGGCCGACTTCCACGACTTCGCCGGCAGCGTCGTCGTGCACGCGGTGGGCGGCTGGATCGGGCTGGTGGCCGTGCTGCTGCTGGGCGCGCGCCACAACCGGTACCGCAAGGATGGCGCGATCAGCGCGCACCCGCCCTCCAGCATCCCCTTCCTGGCCCTCGGCGCCTGGGTGCTGGCGGTGGGCTGGTTCGGCTTCAATGTGATGAGCGCGCAGACCGTCGACAAGCTCTCCGGCCTGGTCGCGGTCAATTCGCTGATGGCGATGGCGGGCGGCACGCTGGCGGCCACCGTGCTGGGCCGCAACGACCCCGGCTTCACGTACAACGGCCCGCTGGCAGGCCTGGTCGCCGTGTGCGCCGGTTCCGACGTCATGCACCCGGCCGGCGCGCTGGTGGTCGGCGCGGTGGCCGGGGCGGTCTTCGTGGTCATGTTCACGCTGACGCAGAACCGCTGGAAGATCGACGACGTGCTGGGCGTGTGGCCGCTGCATGGCCTGTGCGGAGCCTGGGGCGGCCTGGCCTGCGGCGTGTTCGGCCAGCCCTGGCTGGGAGGCGTCGGCGGCGTCTCGTTCGCGGCGCAGCTGTTGGGCACGCTGGCCGGCATCTTCTGGGCGCTGCTGGCCGGCGCGTTGGTCTACGGCGTCCTGCGCGCCACCACCGGCCTGCGCCTGAGTGCCGAGGAGGAGTACGACGGCGCCGACCTGACGATCCACCGCATCGGCGCCACGCCCGACCGCGAGGTGATCTGGTGAGCGCCCGCCCGCCCGCCGGCCGGCCGGCGGGCGGGCTGCGGCCTCAGGCCTGCTGCCCGAAGCTGTCGTTGAAGGTGAAGATCAGCGACGCATAGAACAGCGTCGACACGAACAGCATGATGGGGAAACTGGCCACCTGCGCCAGTGCGCGCAGGCCCAGCACGCCGAAGAACAGGGCGCTGGCCAGCCCGACCCCGAGCACGATGACGAACCACACCAGCAGGTAGACCACGAAGGCGCCGCGGCAGCGCCAGACCGCCAGCGTGCTCGAGAACAGCGCCTGCCCGACGCCCTGCGAGCCCCAGTGCACGAGGGCGGGTGCATGCCAGAACGGCACCGACAGCGCGGCCAGCAGCACCATGGCGATCAGGGACGCGGTGACCAGGCCGCGGTCGGCGAGCAGGGCGTCGACCTCGCCCGGTGCCGGGTTGCTCTGGCGCATCACCGCCATCGCCTTCTCGAACGCGCCGTCGGACGCGAAGTCGGCCAGTTGCAGCACGCCCAGCACGGCCAGGGCATAGACGGCGCACAGCAGCAGCAGGTCGCGCCGACGGGGCCCCGGCGTGCGCAGCGGCTCGACGAACTGCGCCGGGCCGACAGGGCCCTCGAGCAGGGCCGACTGGCTGGCGATCATGAAGCCCAGCGACAGCAGGGGCAGCGCCATCAGCTGCAGCACGCCGCCGACCAAGGGCACCAGCGAGACGAACAGCACCGCGAGCAGGAAGAACGCGAACAGCGCGCTGAGCGCCAGCGGCTTGCGCCGGAACAGCCGCCAGGCGTCCAGCACCCATTGGGCGCCGCGCGCCGGCGGTACGGATCTGAGGGTCAGGGCCATGTCGAGGGTCCGCCCGGCGCGGGGTGCCAGGGGTTGGCGATGCGCTCCCGCAGGATGCGCTCGAAGTGGGAAGGGTCCTTGGGCGTCAGCAACGAGGCCTCACGCGGCAGGTGCCAGTCGCGCAGGCGCGACAACCAGAAGCGCAGTGCCGCGGCACGCAGCAGGGCCGGCAGGGCGCGCCGCTCGGCGCTGTGCAGCGGTCGCACCTGCTCGTAGGCGGCCACCAAGGCCAGCGCGCGCGCCTCGTCCAGGCGAGCGCTGCCGAGCTCGGTGCACCAGTCGTTGAGGCAGACCGCGAGGTCGAAGAGCAGCACCTCGACGCCGGCGAAATAGAAGTCGAAGAAGCCGCACAGGCGGTCGTCGCCCGCGGTCGAGTCGAACATCACGTTGTCCCTGAACAGGTCGGCATGCACATGCCCGCGCGGCAGCGACTGGCCGCTGGCCGAGGCGGCCAGCGCCTGCTGGAAGGCCAGCTCCTCGCGCAGCAGCGCGGCCTGGCCGGCCGCGACATGGGGCAGCACCTCGGGCAGCGTCGACTGCCACCACGACAGGCCTCGCAGATGCGCTTGCACCATGGTGAAGTCGCCACCCGCCACATGCATGCGGGCCAGCATGCGGCCGACCTGCGCGCAATGCGTGGCGTCCGGCGCCAGTCGGTGGCTGCCGGGCAGCCGGGTGACGACCGCCGCCGGCTTGCCGGCCAGCTGGTGCAGCACCTCTGCCTGCGCATCGGCCTGTGGTGCCGGCACCGGGATGCCATGCTGCGCCAGGTGCGACATCAGCCCCAGGTAGTACGGCAGCTGTGCCGCCGGCAGGCGCTCGAACAGGGTCAGCACCCATTGGCCTCGTGTCGTCGTCGCGTAGTAGTTGGTGTTCTCTATGCCCGAGCGAATGCCCTGCAGGTCGGTCAGCTCGCCCAGCGACAGGCGGCGGCAAAGGGCCGCGGCGTCCTCGACCCGGACGGTGGTGTAGACGGCCATCAGAACGAGAGCAGCGACCAGACGCGCTGGCCGGCCGACCCGCGGTCCCGGGAGACATCGCGGCCGGCGCCGGCGGGCATGATCTCGTAGCGGCGGGCGCCCGACTTCGGCGTGACCACGATGCTGACGGACTGCCCGCGGACCCAGAGCTCCTCGATGCGCACGGCATCGTCCTCGGCGACATGCTGCCGGACCGACGCTTCGGCCCGCGGGTCCGGCGCCAGCCGGGTCTGCTGCGCCATCAGAGGGCCCGCCACGACCGGCAGCAAGGCGGCAAGCACCAAGGGCCGGGCGCGGGGGGTCGACATGCCGGCCATTCTAAGCAGCCCATGCACCCCGGCCGCCGGCGCCACAATGCGCCGATGGACGACGACACGCTGCTGCTGGTGGACGGCTCGAGCTATCTCTACCGGGCCTACCACGCGATGCCTGACCTGCGCTCGCCCGACGGCTTCCCGACCGGGGCGCTGCACGGCATGGTCGCGATGCTCAAGAGGCTGCGCGAGCAGTTCCCGGCCGCGCTGGCCGCCTGCGTCTTCGACGCCAAGGGTCCGACCTTCCGCGATGCCTGGTACGACCGGTACAAGGCGCAGCGCGCGCCCATGCCCGAGCCGCTGGTGCAGCAGATCGGGCCCATCCACGAAGTCGTCGCCCTGCTGGGCTGGACGGTGCTCGAGGTGCCCGGCATCGAAGCCGACGACGCGATCGGCACGCTCGCCCGCGTGGCCGAGGCCGAGGGCCGCCGGGTGCTGATCTCGACCGGCGACAAGGACCTGGCGCAGCTGGTGTCGGCGCAGGTCACGCTGGTCAACACCATGAGCAACGAGCGGCTGGACGTCGACGGCGTGCAGGCCAAGTTCGGCGTGCCGCCGCAACGGATCGTCGACTACCTGACGCTGGTCGGGGACAGCGTGGACAACGTGCCGGGCGTCGACAAGGTCGGACCCAAGACGGCGGTCAAGTGGCTGGCCGAGTACGGCAGCCTGGACGGCGTGGTGGCCGCCGCCGGGTCGATCAAGGGTGCCGTTGGCGAGAACCTGCGCCAGGCGCTGGGCTGGCTGCCCACCGCACGCCGGCTGGTCACGGTGGTCACCGATTGCGACCTCGCCGCGCAGCTGCCGGGCTGGCCGCGCCTGGAGGCACTGGCGCTGCGCGACGTCGACCGCGCGGCGCTGCTGGCCTTCTACGAGCGCTACGGCTTCCGCAGCTGGCGCAAGGAACTGCAGGACTCGCTGGGCGCTGCGGCGGCACCGGCCAGCGCCGCGCAGCCGCTGCCCGAGGCGGGGCCGTCGCCTGCGGCGCCACCGGCGGCGGAGGCGGGCGAGTACGAGATGGTGCTCGGGCTCGACCGCCTGCAGGACTGGATGGAGCGCCTGCGCGCCGCGCCACTGGCCGCCCTCGACACCGAGACCGACTCGCTGGACCCGATGCGGGCCCGCATCGTCGGGCTGTCGTTCGCGGTCGAGCCCGGTCGCGCGGCCTACGTGCCACTGGCGCACGACTATCCCGACGCGCCTGCGCAGCTGCCGCTGGCCCAGGTGCTGGAGTGCCTGCGCCCCTGGCTGGAGGATGCCGGGGCGGCCAAGCTGGGGCAGAACATCAAGTACGACCTGCATGTGTTCGCCAACCATGGCATCACCGTGCGCGGCTACCGGCACGACACCATGCTCGAGAGCTACGTCGTCGAGGCGCACCTGCGCCACGGCCTGGAGGCGCTGGCCGATCGCCACCTCCACCGGCAGGGACTGAGCTACGAGGACCTGTGCGGCAAGGGTGCGGCGCAGATCCCGTTCTCGCAGGTCGACGTGCAGCGCGCCACGCAGTACTCGGGCGAGGACAGCGAGATGGCGCTGCAGGTGCATGGGCTGCTGCATCGCCAGCTGCAGGCCGACGAGCGGCTGAACTTCGTCTACCAGCGCATCGAGCTGCCGGTGTGCCTGATCCTGCAGCGCATCGAGCGCCAGGGCGTGCTGATCGACGGCGCGCTGCTCGGCCGCCAGAGCCGGGAGCTGGCCGAGAAGATGCTTGCGCTCGAGCAGCAGGCCTACGAGATCGCCGGCCAGCCCTTCAACCTGGCCAGCCCCAAGCAGATCGGCGAGATCCTGTTCGGCCGGCTCGGCCTGCCGGTGCGCAAGAAGACCGCCAGCGGCGCGCCCAGCACCGACGAGGAGGTGCTGCAGGACCTGGCGGCGGACTTCCCGCTGCCGGCGCGCATCCTCGAGCACCGCAGCCTGGCCAAGCTCAAGGGCACCTACACCGACAAGCTGCCGCTGATGGTCAACCCGGTCACGGGCCGCGTGCACACCAACTACGCGCAGGCGGTGGCGGTCACCGGGCGGCTGGCCAGCAACGAGCCCAACCTGCAGAACATCCCGATCCGCACCGCCGAAGGGCGCAAGGTGCGCGAAGCCTTCGTGGCACCGCCCGGGCATGTCATCGTCAGTGCCGACTACTCGCAGATCGAGCTGCGCATCATGGCCCACATCAGC
>Ga0209573_1002134_pt1 | contig 26632 bp, 21 predicted proteins | sample TNRBio252014_DNA_FD_185870 | JGI IMG/M metagenome (GOLD analysis project Ga0209573, IMG submission 185870) | Wastewater treatment Type I Accumulibacter community from EBPR Bioreactor in Madison, WI, USA - TNR Reactor_6/25/2014_ DNA (SPAdes)... | ecosystem: Engineered > Bioreactor > EBPR >... | reverse complement strand
GGGGGTGACGGCCGGGGAGTAGCTTGGGTGGTGACGCGTGACGTATTACTATACCATTCCAATCCTGAGCCGTCACCATCCCTGATTTTTCCGGGACGTCACCTCCCGTGGTGTTCCCCGGCCGTCACCAACAGGGATGTTCCCAGGCCGTCACCAACATGGGTGCTCCCAGGCCGTCACCAACAGGGGTGCTCCCGGGCCGTCACCAACAGGGATGTTCCCCGGCCGTCACTCCTGTATCTTCGCTCCGTAGCTCAGGTCGCCGGCATCGCCGAGGCCTGGCACGATATAAGATTTTGCGGTAAGTTCTTCATCGAGGGCGCCCATCCATACGTGTGCCTGGGGGAATAAACGCCGGATGTGTTCCAGGCCGTAGGTAGAGGCAATAGCGGTAACAAAATGAAGTTTTTTCGGTTTGCCGAAATTGAACAACTCTTTTGCGGCCATCCCCATAGAGGCGCCGGTGGCTAACATGGGGTCGATAAGGATGAGCACGCAATCGTCGAGTGTAGGGCAGGACACATACTCGAGGCTAATTTCAAACGAGCCGTCTTTGTGGTGTTTGCGATAAGCAGACACAAAGGCGTTACCGGCATCGTCAAAATAATTGAGCATGCCCTGATGCAATGGAAGTCCGGCCCGCAGAATGGTAGCCAACACGACTTGATCAGCGGGCGCCTTTGTACGGGCAATACCGAGTGGCGTTTCCACTTCTATTTCTTTGTACGTAAGCGTTTTGCTGATTTCGTATGCCAATATCTCGCCTAGCCGTTCGAGGTTGCGGCGAAAACGCATGCGATCTTTTTGCACGTTTATATCGCGCAATTCGGCTACAAACCGGTTGCCAATACTGTCCTTTTCACTGAGATTAAAAATCATGGGCCATACTTTGCCCCAAAGATAACAAGCCGGAGCTATTCTGAAAGGAAATCAGCAGGAAGATTGGCCGCCGAGCGCCATTTGATGCACAGCGGCCCATGCTTTCCATCCGTGTAAGGCGGAAAAGGAACTATTGTGCCATATAGTGGTAAGCGTTCCGCCGCAACGGCGCAGCTTGGATTGCAGATCCGCTATACGTGTGATTGCCGAATCGGGCGACAAGCCCATGTAATCTTTCAGGCTTACATCCATCACTTGAAAGGGATGAAGTACCAACTGCGTCCACGTTTCCCTGCTAATGTCATACCAGGTAAAGGGCACGGCGATGCTTGCACGGAAACCCAACGCATCGGCATACCCCAAGGTATAATCGGCTTGTATGCCATGAGCCGACAACATCTGATAAGTATCCGGGAAGCGCAGGAGCAGGTAATGCTGTCGACTGCGCACTACAGGAAGGTCGCTCATAGCCTTTAACCTTTCTATTTCAAGCTGTAAACGCCCGGTTTCCTGGTTGCTGCGGTAAGAAGGGTGAATCCCCAACGGATACTTTGCCGATATTCGGTTGATCAATTGGCGAAGCGCCGGATTTCGAGGAGAAATATTGTGGTCGAAGGGCCCTCTGTCGCCCAATAAAAAGAAAAACACAGGTAAATCGTCCCTCTCCTTATGGCATTGATCGAGGTAATCAAACGTAAAAAAAGGATCGGTTTGTTTTCCCAACACGGTGCGCAGTCGCGCCGCTACCCAATCATAGCGGCCATGCCAAATGTCAGTCAAGCCCCCTCCTACCTGCCGGATTAAGCTCTTGTGTTTAAAAGCCCATGCCAGGTCAATATCGTAAGTTAACTGACAAGAAAATTTCGGCGGAGTAAAAATTAAATTAGCATGATTCTTTTTCAAGTCTTCTCTCACCACAGCTGCCCATTCGTGGAGCAGGGGTCTTTCCAAAAAGCCGAATCGAAAAGCGGCACTTTGCGAAGCGGAAAATCGACCGTGGTTGTCGGGTTGGAATGGAAGGTATTCTTCGTATCGGGTAACCAGGAAAAAAGTCATAGCCAATAGATCGAACGGCCAAGTGCAATCCTGTCGGGTAGCAGGAAACAAGGCGGGTAAGTCGTCAACTACGATAGCCTGCAATTCAATAGGGCGAATACCTGATTCCCAAAGCAATCCGGAATCGGGTATGTGCAAAACGTGGGCAGCAACTACATCGTTGGAATAATTGATTTTGGGTCCTTGCCGGCTCAAAAAATCATCGGAAATAGTTGTGATCTCGCACTTGATGCCGACCAGCAGCTCAAAAAAAATATGAGCGGTATACGACAAACGCTCACTTTTATGGGGTGCGTACAACACCAGTTTAGGGTCATCCTGCTTCATACAGGCCTATTGTTATAGTGAAAACGGAATGAATGCGCAAAAAATATAAAATGAAACAACTTTTCTACCCTATGCAAATATTGTATCTTTGAATAAGTCTAGTTTCGGCTATCCCTCCTATTCGCGTACACCTTGACCATGATGAGGAGCGCAATAAAAGCCGGAATTGAACAAATGGCGGAAAATCCTGTATTATTAAATAAGTTTTTGCGTTCCTATGAAGAAAATTGCCCTTTATTTGCTTGCATTAGGTTGCACCACAGCTGCGCTGGCCCAACAGCAGCCCGGCTCCACTTATTTTTACGATGCCAAAGGTATTGTATATAAGAAAGAATTGACGTTTGATTTGAAATTTCTTCAGACCAATGGTTATGCGTTGGGGGTAAATATCGGCACGCTCAAGACTTATTACCGTACGAATTACTATAATTTTGAACTGGGTGAGCTCAAACACACCAGGGAATACCGCCAGAGTTTCGATTTTCCTGCGCCTTCTTCCAACCGGGTATCCAGGGCTTTTATTTTTGGCAAACAAAACAACTTCCTGGTATTGCGCGGTGGTTGGGGGCAAAAACGGTATTTTTCGGAAAAAGCCAAGCGCAAAGGCCTGGCAGTTGGGCTCAGCTACGAAGCAGGGCCTTCCCTCGGCATCCTGAAGCCCTATTACCTCGAGTTGGTGCGCACCTCAGAGCCCGGTGGCAACGACTACTTTATCCGAAGCGAAAAATACAGCGCATCAAACGAAGATCTTTTTCTGGATATCACGCGTATCTTCGGCGCCTCGGGTTTTAGCAAGGGCCTGGGCGAGGTCAAGGTATTGCCCGGGGGGCATGCCAAAATGGCCGTACACTTCGACTGGGGCGCCTTTGATGAATTTGTAAAAGCCATCGAAGCAGGGGTAATGGTCGACTTTTATTTCCGCGACGTACCCATTATGGTTGAATCGCCCCAAGTGCCAAACGTGAACAACAGCCCTGTTTTTGTAAACCTGTACTTGAACCTGCAACTGGGCAAACGCTGGTAATCAAATTGTTAGACCAGACAATATTATATTTCGAGCGATGATTGAACTGCCGATTACAGAATCCAATACCTCTCGCGCACGGCGGCCTGAATGGTTGCGTGTAAAACTGCCTATTGGCGAAAGCTATAAAAAAGTTCGCACCCTGGTAGATGAATACCAGTTGCATACCATTTGCCAAAGCGGAAATTGCCCCAATATGGGCGAATGCTGGGGTGAAGGCACGGCCACTTTTATGATTCTCGGCAATACCTGTACGCGTTCATGCTCTTTTTGCGCCGTAAAAACAGGACGCCCCTCCGAATACGACGAAGACGAACCCCGTCGTGTAGCGGAAGCCATCAAACTCATGGGCGTAAAACACGCCGTAATTACTTCTGTCAACCGCGACGAACTAAACGACCGGGGCGCCGAGATATGGTTTCAAACCGTACAGGCTGTGAAATTGCTTTCGCCCGAAACAACCATTGAAACCCTCATTCCCGACGTAAAAGCCACCTGGTGGGCACTCGAACGAATGATCAGTGCCGGCCAGGAAGTGGTATCGCATAATATGGAAACCGTTGAGCGCCTCTATCGCAAAGTGCGCCCCCAAGCAAAGTACGAACGCAGCCTGGAGCAAATACAGCGCACCAAAGATTTCGGCAAACGCACCAAATCGGGTATCATGGTGGGATTGGGTGAAACCGCAGAAGAAGTATACCAAACCATGGACGACCTCGTAAGCCACGGCTGTGATGTGCTGACCATCGGCCAATACTTGCAACCCACCAAAATGCACCTCGATATTGTAGAATATGTGCACCCCGATACCTTTGCCAATTATCGCGAAGTAGGCCTTGCCAAAGGCTTTCAGATCGTAGAAAGCGGCCCACTGGTCAGGTCTTCCTACCACGCAGAACGCCATTTGTAAACGCAGGGTTCGGAAGCACTTTAGCTCCCGACCCTGGCCATCAATATGAAAACCTTGCTTTTTCTACTTGCAGCAGCGGCATCCTCCAACTACTGAACAACATGCCCAGGAATTAGGAGGGCATTGTACCGAACAACTATAAGAGCCCGTAGTTACCATGCACCCCACTGCGCCGTAACCTCCACCTGAACACCCTTCGCAGTTGGTAGCAAGGCGAGGACCGGAATTGGATTGACTGCCGGAGCCGCCATTGCCCGGGCCAACCAGCAATTCATAATCAATCTGACCAAGCACCTGCTGGTAGTTTTTGTATTCCTGCAGCAGGGCTACGAAGTGCTTGTATTCTACATCTGTAGTAAACTTAAAATGCGCCAGCCCGCGCCCTTCATACGTTAGGGAATAGACCCGCTCTTTACTCGACACACCTTCGTTTTTAATACAAATGTTCACTCCGTCAGCCAAGCCGATGCTCAACTTATCTTCGCCCGGCGTAAGTTCAAAATACTGGTTTTCAAAACCGCTGACAGGCTTGGAAACGTCTTGCAGTACGTAAAATTCGGTGATCTTCGTCTCTTTTTGTAGTAACAATAATACATCGCTGCCTGCCTGGATCAACTCCCCTTTTGAGGTCTTGACCTGCCCGGCCTGCGGCGGCCCGCCGGGATTTACCCCTATGGGAATTTGCCAGCCATAATTGTGGGTGATCAGTGCAACGAGCCAGGTTAAGAAAATTGTTTTCATCCGTAATTGATTTGAAGTTACGCCTACTCTATTCTGGTTTTTCGGCAACCACCTTTTGGACTTTGGGACTTTACGACTTTACGACTTTACGACTTGGGGACTTTGGGACTTAACGACTTTACGACTATAGACAAACGAATGCCTGTTGAAGGTAGAGACGCAACATTTTGCGCCTCTACCGTTCATATCTTTAATTAGAAAAACTGTTTGAATTTAGAATGACACCAATCACATTCGAATAAGACAAAAATACGAAGTGATTTTATTTCCCGCAAGGGACAAAGTGGGGCATTTTGGGGCATTTTGCCCAGGGAGAGAGGGTGTGAGGGTGTGAGAGGGGGTGATTATTAGCACTCTCTCACTCTCTCACTCTTTCACTCTTTCTTCATTAGCCTTTGCGTCAAAACCTGCTGGGCGGTTTGCAGGCGGATCAGGTACATACCTACGGGCAAGCCGGCCAGGTCGAGGGCATGCTGTTGCTTGCCCACCGTACCATTGATCGTAGCATGGCGCAAAACGCGGCCATCGGCGGTGAGCACCGAAACCGTAAACAGGTCTGCCGTAGTGGATTCAAATGACAGCGTAGCTGCCTCGGAGGTGGGGTTTGGGAATATCAACAGCGAATTTGCGTTGATAGATTGCTCCTCCGTGCTATTCGCTAAGGCATAAGATGGAATACCGATAAAGCGATTGGCGCCAAAATCGAGCGTAGCGCTATAGGTATTCACGCAGCCATTCACGGTTGTAATGGTGAGGCTTACCTCATACACGCCAGGCTGGGCGTACTGGTGCCAGGCGAAAAACTCGGTGCTGGTCTGGCCGTCGCCAAAATCCCACAAATAACTTACTGCATCAGCCGACGACAGGTTGAGGAAGAAAGCACCCAGAGAGTCGGTTTCGAGGAAAGGCACGAACAAGGCGTTGCATTCGGAATTATAAAGTATATCTTCTCCTACTACAATGATCATCGACATGGTACTGGAGCAATCGCCTCCGCTTACAGTCAGCGTAACCACATAAACGCCGGGTTGAGAATAGGAATGCGCCGGGTATTGCTCATTGCTGGCAGTACCGTCGCCAAAACTCCACTGCCAACTGCTGATATCACCATATGAATAATCCACAAAATAATAGGTCATAGCACTGCCCGAAGAATCAGGCACAAAGTAAAATATAGCCTGGCAAGAAGGTCCTTCGTAGTATCCGCCGCCGCCGATGCACAAGTGCTGGGTGACGGTGCTTTCGCAGCTATCGGCAGTGACGATGTGCAGGGTAACAGGATAAATGCCCTCCTGTGTATAAGTATGCGCCGGATTTTGATCATTGCTGAGGTTGCCATCGCCGAAATCCCAGGCCCATGCCAGAATATCGCTGCCCGTTGCGCTGTACGATTGGTCTATGAAATTGACTTCGAGCGGATTAACCGGGTTTTGTTCAATATAAAAAGTAGCATAACAATTGTCAAAAGAGGGGTCGCAGGAAGTATAATCGCCAGGGCCGAAGCCGCTGCACTGGGCAAAACACTCATTCGTGAAAGTCAATACGCTGCCATCCGGGCTGATTACACATACCGGATCGTAAATCAGGAAGCAATTGCACGAATCAATTACGGTACTATCACATGGCACAAAATCTGCCGGGCCGAATCCCTCGCATGCAGCAAAACAGGGATTGTCAAATTGCAGGTAATTGACTACGCCGTTGATGCTGTCGATCTGCACCACGCATACCGGCGAATAATATTCGGGACACACACAACCGCCGGTGCTGTCGCATACGACTAATTCATCGTCTTCATAGCCATAACACTGAGCCTCGCAGGCGTTGCTAAACGAATACACCGAGCCGTCGGGCAAATTCACACAAACGGGATCGTAAACAGTCGGACAAAGACAGGGATCGCCGGCCAATACCCAAAGCGTAGCGCTGGAGGTACAACCGCCTTCGGTAGTAATGGTGAGCGTGACCAGGTAAAATCCGGGTTGGGCGTAGGTATGTTCGGGGTTGGGGCCGCTGCCGGCGCTGCCGTCGCCAAAGGTCCATTGCCATTCCGTAATGGGGTCGAAGGCTATCGATCCATCGTAGAATGAGAAATCAAGGCCGCTGCCACCGGCGGGGTTCATGCCGCCTGCTGTATAATATATATTGGCCCAGCAAAACGGCTGATTGTTGCAAGGTACAAATTGGGAAGAGTCGATACCGGCACACAACATGGCTTCACAAGCATTGGGAAACTCAATGATATTGCCGTCGGGCATCACTGCACACACAGGGTCGTACACGGGCGGGCAAGGGCACTCCCAAATATCATCAATGATCGTCACCAAACTGGTAAACGTACTGTTGCAATTGGCCGATGTGATCGTAAGCGTAACGATATAGTCTCCCGCCAAGGCATAATCATGAACAGGATTCGGGCCAATTCCAGCGGTACCATCGCCGAAATTCCAAAACCAATTCACTATACCTGTGCTATCGAATATGGAAGAAAGGTCGTAAAATGCAACAGTGTACGGGTTTACGCCGGTTTGCTCGTAGTAAAAAAATGCCGCGCAGCTATCTGGCGGCGGCGGTGGGTTCACATCCTGGCATACGTGAAAATCGGCGGTAAAGGAGCCGTCCATATTAGGAAGCGACACGGCCGAAGTAATGCCGGCACAAAAATCAAATACAATAACTGAAATCGATGAACCCATTGGATTTACACCAACCACAGCGCTGTAATGACCGCTCGCATCGGTAAGAATCTCAAGAGAGCCGCCCCCTGCCGGATTGCCCCATTGGATAGTTACGGGATAAAATGAAGCCGGGCCGCTATCCGTCCCAAATAGTACTTCGCCGCTTACGGTGATGCCCTGAGCACTCACCATACCCATCGCCCAAAGCGATATTAGCAGCGTCAAAAGTTTTGATTTCATACTTTTTTTTAATTTTGAAAATGTTAAACCATATTCCGACTTGGCTGCGGGATGCTTATGCGCCCGCAGCCATTTCTTTTTAGTCAGTAACCAACAATTTTTGCCTGCCGACCCCTTCTGAAGTGTAAACGCAAACCCAATAGCAGCCGGCCGGCCAATCTTCTACCAATAAATCCTGCGTTTTTTCTCCTTTCCAGGCCAGGCGTTTCCACAATTGCCCTTGTGTTGTATAGATCTCCACTTTGTCCAATTCCAATTCGCAAGTCAACTGCAGACTATGGCTTGCCGGGTTCGGATATAGCTGAAAAGGGATTTCATCGGCAACTTCGGTAACAGCAATAATCGCATCGGGGCGATATACCATGAGCGTCATCTGAGCGCCGGCCACCGGTATCATTTCGAAATTGCTATTCACCATCATAATATCTTTAAGTTCTACAACTACCTCCGTGCTGTCCCTATCTGCGGGTAACAAGTGGATCAAATCATCTTCGATGACGATGTGTAGTTTGGCAATCTCGCCATAACCGCTTACGCCATCGGGCCCAAAACGGGTCAACGCAGCATCGAGGCCGTTTTCAGCGCCCGGAATGGCATGCTGAAAATAAAAAAGCGCGCTATCGGCTTTGGGCCAGCTCTCCGAAAAATCGAGCGAAAAAGAACTGATGTAATTATCGTTGTAGACGATCGTAAATGCCAGGCCGTTGAAATCCTGCACCGGCTGCGCTTCCGTGCCTAAAATCAGCGGTATATCGAGTTCATAACCTTCGGTAACCTGCATGGCAATGCCGCCTGTTTGAAGTGTTAGGGGCTGGTCGATGCCTGCTACGCCCTCAGGTATGACTAATTCGGTAATCGTGTCGGTCGTATTTCCGTAATTGGTATAAACGGATATAAAATCGCCCCATTCCACCATACCATTGCCGTTGGCATCGGCAAAACCGAAATTGCCCCCGCCAGGAAAATCTGTTTCCCAAAGCAACGGCAAAAACTGCTCCACAAAAATGATCTCGCTTTCGGGGCGCACAGGGCCGATGGCGCCGTAAGCATAGCCGATATACAACAAGTCGTAATGGTCTACCCGGCCATTGTGGTTGGCGTCGCCGGGATATAGCTGGGCCTGTGCACCAGGTATCAGCGTCCATACGGTCATACAACATACTATCCACCATTTGTTCATGCGCTTCATTGTCGTATTATTCATCTCTACAAAGGTAGATAGCATGTAATGGGCATTCAAGTACTTTTTTTTACTTTTATCGAAATTTTTTAATAAAAAAATATTGGCTTATGTTTAATAAAACATTGTTTTTCAATTATTTAATTTTATTTTTAAATACATATTTCTCAATAAAATACAAGCAATTTCCTTTGCAAATTATCAAGCAGAAAGATTATATTGTGTAGTACATGACAAAACACAGCAATCTGTCACATGAAAAACAGCAAATTGATGGCGCTGCTGCGCACTTTTTCGGTAGCGGAATGGCGAATGTTTCGCGATATGGCGGCTTCTCCTTATTTCAACAAACAGGAAGAACTCCTGCGTCTTTGCGAATATCTCAAACGAGAAAGTGCCCGCGACTTTCCCGAGCGGAAGTTGAGCCGGGAACGCGTTTTTGAAGCGGCTTTTCCAGGAGAGAGCTATGACACCAAGCAATTTCACTACCTCATAAGCGGTTTGCTCAAACTGGCAGAAACGTTTATCGGCCTTCAGCGTTTTGAGCAGGACGGCATCTTGCCCGACTATTACCTCTTGTCGGCTTGCGTGGAGCGCAGGCTGGAAAAATCTTACCGGCAGGCCTGGCAAAAAGCGGCGGAAAAACTACAGGTTTCTCCCCTGCGCAATACGCCGTATTATTATCAATCGTATTTACTGGCTGAGATGGAAGAACAATATTTCCTGTCGCAGAATGTGAGGCGGTTTGATCCGCACCTGCAACAGGCAGCCGACAGCTTCGACCGCTTTTTTCTGTCGCGCAAACTCAATTTTCTTTGCGCGATGACCGATCGCCAGCGAAGCATCCCCGAACCGTATCAACTCACCTTGCTGGACGAGGTAAGTCTTTATGCCGGTCAATCCACATGGGACGATACCCCCCCTATCGCTCTTTATCGCCAATTGCTACTGGCGCTTACCGAAACCGGGCAACCCGCCCATTTTGAAAATTTCATCAATCTAATGCAGGAAAAGTCGGCTGCCTTTTCTCCTGCTGAAATGCGCGACTTGTATTACTACGCTATCAACTTTTGTATCCACCAGATACGCCTGGGCGAACAGCGCTTTGCCGAAATATTGGTATCGCTTTACCAGCAGGGATTGGAAGGCGGTTACCTGCTCGAAGACGGCAAGTTATCGCCCTGGACGTTTAAAAACATGGTCGTACTTGGGCTCAGTCTGCGTCGCTACGATTGGGTGGAGGGTTTTGTGCAAACATACAGCCGGCGGCTGCCCGAAGACAGCCGCGACGATGCGTACCACTTTAACCTGGCCGACCTGCACTACCACAAGGGCGAATACCGGCAGGCCATGGAACACCTATTCAAAGTAGCTTTTTCAGATATTCACTACAGCATAGGCGCCAAGGCCATGTTGCTCAAGATATACTATGAAAACAGCGAAACGGAGGCGCTGCTGGCTTTGCTAACGTCGTTTAAAGCCTTTCTGCATCGCAACAAACTGGTGTCAAAAGCTGTAAAAGCGCCCTATCTCCATTTTGTCACGCTGCTAGGAGAATTGCAAAAATACGGCGCCGACAGAGCCCCCGCCCTTGCGGAAAAGATACGCGCTACCACAACCCTGGCCAATCGGAGTTGGTTGTTGGAGCAGGTAGACAAGGCGAAATAGCGCCTATTCCTTTGCCTTTTCAAATTTCAGAGACACCGAGTTGATGCAGTAACGCAGGCCGGTGGGCGGCGGGCCGTCGGGAAAAACGTGGCCGAGGTGGCCGTCGCAACGGGCGCAGCGCACTTCCGTGCGATCCATGCCGAGGCTGCTATCGTCGTGGCCGCTTACGTATTCCTGGCGGATGGGCTGAAAATAGCTCGGCCAGCCGGTGCCTGAGTCAAATTTGTGTGCTGCATCGAAGAGCGGCAGGCCGCAACCGGCACAAACATACACGCCTTTTTCGTGGTTGTCCCAATAAGCGCCGGTAAAAGCCCGTTCGGTGCCGGCTTCGCGCAATACAAAATACGCCTGGGGGGATAGCATAGCTTTCCACTCTTCTTTGGTTTTGACTACCCGTTGGAGGGTGTCGCCCCCGGGCAGCACTACCGGCCCGGAAGCCGCATTTACTGCCGGTTGCTGAGCGCGCTGACAAGAGATCAGCGAAAACATGGCGATTGCCACACAAATGAATCTTATCATAAATTACGAATTACGAATTACGAATTATGAATTACGAATTACGAATTACGAATTACGAATTACGAATTATGAATTATGAATTATGAATTACAAGTTACGAATTAATAATCAATCATTAATAAATTAAATAATTTTAAATTTAAAACATTCGTAATTCGTAATTATTCATTCGTAATTGTTCTATCTCCTGGGTTTCCGTTGGCGGAGGCGGGGTTGGTTCCATTCTTCTCGTTGGGCGAAATCGACGATACCGCGCATAAGTGACACGATGCTCAGGAAAACCAGGTAACCTATCGTGAGCACGATATAGATCCAGCGATAAGAACCTGCCTCGCTGATGCTGAGAGAAGAAAACAGCCAGGCCAATAAACCGGATGCCGCTGCCAGAGCGATAAAACAATATACCGAACGTCCCCAATACCACTTCATATTTTTGGTAGAAAGCGAAAGCACACTATTCAGCAGGGCAAACAGCAGCAGAAAAGCGGCAGCTATCGTCCAGTGGAAGCGGGGCGATACCTCCATAATGCCGGTAGCCCTGACAAGCGCGGCGACCAGGTTAAATACCACCACAGTTGAAAAAACCATCAGGACTTGCCTTACGGGATCAATCGCGCGGTACAGCAGCGAAGTAGAAGAGGGTGATGTATCCATGAAGATGATAATTAGTTAGAAAGATACAAAATAATAGCAGACCCCCGTTCAGTACCGATTTTTTCCCGTTCGGCAAGTAAAATTTTCCTACACGGATGTATGCGAATAACTTTGAGGCATAATATTTGAAACGCCATGACATACAAAACCTGCTTAGCACTCCTTTTGTTTTCTAGCGGCATCGTCCTGAGCACGACATCTTGTAAACATAATCCGATGATACCTGTCGACGACGATATAATCATCGACGACACCACGGATGTACCCGACGACACCACCGGTATGGGTATGCCTTGCGACCCCGAAAAAGTGTATTTCGAATTGCAAATACTTCCGCTGCTGCGCTCCAACTGTGCAAAAAGCGGGTGCCACGACGAGGCTTCGCACGAAGAAGGTATCGTGCTGACTTCTTATGAAAAAGTAATGACAACCGGAGAAGTCACTCCATATAACCTCGGCGATAGTGAAATTTATGAAAAAATGACGGAAACAGATCCGGATAAACGCATGCCTCCCCCGCCCGATAACCCGCTAAATGCCGACCAGATCAATCTGATTGCCAAGTGGATTTTGCAAGGCGCCCAGAACCTGACTTGCGATCCCGACGCCGGCAATTGCAACACTGACAACATCTCTTTTTCAGCCACCGTAAAACCCGTTATCGACAATAGTTGCCGCGGTTGCCACAGCGGCGCCGCACCCTCTGGGGGGATATCCCTTACCGATTATAACGGCATAAAAGCTATCGCTACAAATGGCAAATTATTCGGCGCTATGTCGCACCAGCCCGGCTACATAGCTATGCCGTTTGGTGGAGCAAGGCTTCCTCAATGCACAATTGACAAAATAAAAGCATGGATTGACGCCGGTTCACCCAACAATTAGGCAACTATATAACTGTATTTTACGTTAGACGAGTATTACTGAAAAAACACCTTTTTACAATGAAAAAAATCTTATTCCTGCTAGCCATTGCGTTTATGGCAATACAAACGGGTTGCTATTACGACGTTGAAGAAGAATTGTATCCTGATATTACCTGCGATACCGCAACCAGAAGTTATAGCGCCCATATCGTGCCCATTTTGCAAAACAACTGTTACGTATGCCATAGCCAGGCAGCCAATTTGGGCAATGTCACGCTGGAAGGATACAGCAACCTGAAAACTTATGTCAACAGCGGCAAATTACTGGGAGCTATCAAGCACCAACAAGGTTTTCAGGCTATGCCGCAGGGACAACCCCAACTAGCCGATTGCTCGATTGCCCAAATCGAAGCATGGATAACGGATGGGGCGCTGGATAACTAAAAAACTGTATTATGAAAAAAACAATCCTGATCGGAGTCCTCGTACTCGGCGCAATAGGCGCCATTACCGCTTATTTTATGTACAATAAGCCCCACAAGGACATGGAAGCCGCTTCCGCTGATATCACCCTCGAGGCAACAGCGTTATTCGCTGCTTTCCAAGCCGACGAGCAAGCCGCCAATGCCCAGTACCTCGACAAGGTAGTACAGGTGAGCGGTAAGGTAAAACATGTCACGGAGGAAGACGGAAAAATCAGCGTCACACTGGATAGCGGCGACGAAATGTCAGGCGTGGTTTGCCAACTCGATGATTTGAGTACCCCTTCCCGCACCGATTTCAAAGAGGGAGAAGAGGTGACATTCAAGGGCATGTGCACCGGCGTATTGCTGGATGTAGTGCTGGTGCGCTGTGTAGAAGTTCCATAATCTCGTAACATAATCCATTTATCCACTTTCAAACCATGATTAATTATGAAAAAAGGCATTTTGCTGAGCCTCATGAGCCTCTTCTTTGTAGTTTCTATGTCGGGACAGAAATACTTTACCCGCGATGGTAAAATCTCGTTTTTCTCAGATACGCCGATGGAAAAAATAGAAGCGCACAACTCGAAAGCGACGAGCGTGCTGGATGCTTCTAATGGCAACCTGGAATTTGCCGTGCTGATCAAAGCTTTTCAATTCGAAAAAGCCCTGATGCAAGAGCATTTTAACGAAAATTACATGGAAAGCAGTAAATTTCCCAAGTCTTCTTTCAAAGGTAAGGTGGCCAACATAAAAGACATCAACCTGAAAAAAGACGGCGAATACAATGCGACGGTAAAAGGACAACTCACTATCCACGGCGTTACAAAAGATGTGGAAACTACCGGCAAGTTTGTAGTAGCAGGCGGTAAAATCAGCGCCAAATCCACTTTTAATGTAGCGGTAGCTGATTACGATATTGCTATCCCCGCCGTTGTTCGCGATAATATCGCCAAAACCGTTAAAATTACGGTGGATATAAAGTTTGAGGAATTGAAACAATAACTGATGTGCTGATGAGTTAATGTGCTGATGTGCTGATTATTTTTAATTATTTAACTATCAGCAAATTAGCAAATTAGCACATCAGCAAATCAGCACATTAGCAAATCAACCCATATCTATCATGAAACTCCTTACCCTACTACTCATCTCTACTTTCTGCCTGGTATGCCCGGCTATTCAGGCGCAAGACGACTTGTTGTCGCTACTGGGCGACGAGGAAACCACCAATTACGCCACGGCCAGCTTTAAGACCAACCGGGTGATCAACCTGCACTCGCTCGAAAATACGGCTGCGGGTGTTTTCGATTTCAAGATATCGCACCGCTTTGGTACATTAAACCAGGGCGCCTACGATATTTTCGGATTAGACCAGGCCACTATTCGCCTGGGCGGCGATTTCGGCATTACCGACCAACTCATGGTAGGTTGGGGCCGTAGTACCTACGAAAAAACCTACGACGGCTACGTCAAATACAAATTCCTTCGCCAGAGCACAGGTAAGCGCAATATGCCCATTTCAGCCGCTTTTCTGGCCACTGCCGCCATTCAAACGCTGAAATGGCAAAATCCCGACCGCGATAATTATTTCTCCTCCCGGCTGTATTATACGTTCCAACTGATGCTGGGCAGAAAATTCAGCGACGCTTTCACCTTGCAGCTCTCCCCTACCCTGGTTCACCGCAACCTGGTGGCTACTAAAGCCGAGAAAAACGACGTGATGGCGCTCGGCATTGCCGGACGCATTAAGCTCACCAAACGCATTGCTCTCAACGCAGAATATATCTATGTTTTACCCGACCAACTGGCGCCCCAGTTTAAAAACGCGCTCTCTATCGGTTTTGACATAGAAACGGGCGGCCACGTATTCCAACTGCACTTCACCAATGCAACCGGCATGATGGAACGCGGCTTTATTGCCGAAACTACCGGCGACTGGACCGACGGCGGTATCCATTTCGGATTTAATATCTCCCGGGTGTTTACGGTTTTTAAGCCGCGGATTGAGTAAAAGATAAGGTTGTGGGTTGTAGGTTGTAGGTTGTAAGTCAAACCTACAACCTACAACCTACAACCTACTACTACTTCTCAATCACGAACTTCTTCACCACCAACCCTTCACTGCTTCGAATGCGGATGAGGTATATGCCTGACACATATTCGTTCAAGTCGATGGGAATGTGTGTGGCGCCCGGTTCGAAATAGCCCAAACGCTGTATAACCCTGCCTGCAGCGTCCATTATATCTATATCTACTTCAATAGGCAAGCCCCCCGGGCAGTGCAGCACGCTATAGTCGCTTGCGGGGTTGGGCATTAGCCGTAGCAGGTTCTCCAGTGTTACATTCGCAATGCCGGTTACCTGGTCCACAACGACATTTGTCATCAGGAAAGTACAACCGTTGGCGTCCGTTACCAACACCTCATAAGCGCCGGCCCGGAGTTGTGTGGGATCTTCCACTTCAGACACTATTTCCCCATTTTGCCTCCAGCGATAGGTGTAGGGCGCCGTTCCGCCATTTACCGTAATATCAATGCTTCCATTAGCGCCGTTATTCGATTCAGCGGTGGTTTGTAGTCCTGAAATCACCAACTCATCGGGTTGTATTACTTCCACGCTTTGCGTACTTACGCAGCCGGCGGCGTCGGTAACAGAGGCGGTATACGTGCCGGCAGGCAGGTTGCCCAGGCTCAGTCCCGTGGCGCCATTGCTCCATTGTACGTTGTACGGTGGTTCGCCTCCGGTAACAGCCAGTGTGACCTGCCCGTCGGACCCGCCGAAGCAGGATACCTCGTTGACGTCGGCTTCCATGGTGAATACTTCCGGAACGCTTACCGAAAACGCACAACTGGCCGTATTGCCGGCTGCGTCGGTTGCCGTATAGGACACACTGGTTTCTCCCGTTGGGAAGGTAAAACCACTGGGAAAGCCGTTGGTCAACAACATAGTTGCTTCGCAGTTATCGCTTACAAAAGGCAAATCGTAGAACGCTACGCCATCGCAAGTCGCAACCAGGTTGTCGGGGCAGATCAGTTGCGGTGACAGGTTATCAACCACGGTGACCGTAGCGACGGCAGAGGCTGAATTCCCATTTTCGTCAACCACGATAAGGGTTACAAAGCGTTGGCCTAAGCTATTGCAATCAAATTGCAGTACATCGAGTTGCATGGAAGCAATGCCGCAGTTGTCAAAGCTGCCGTTGTCAATCTGAGCTACATTCAAACCGGCTACGCCATTGGCATTCAATGCAATTGTTATATCGTTTACCAATACTTGCGGCGGTAAATTATCGAGGTAATCCAGCGCAATTTGGCTCGTAGTCTGGCAACCATTTGCATCTGTAACTGATACCGTATACGAACCGGGGTTCAGATAGACGGCATGAGGCGTGAATTGGCCGTTAGACCACAGGTAATCGTAAGGCGCCGTTCCGCCGCTCACCTGTGCTACAAGGATGCCGTCATTAGAGTCTGTACAGTTAGGATGGGAAATTATCGAATTGTCAATATGCAATACCTCTGGTTCCTGTACCTCAAAGGTCAGATTCAAGGGGCAATTGCGATCATCCGTAATAGCCAGGGAATATTCGCCTGGTGACAGGTTATTTATCGCTGGCGAAATACTGCCGTTTGACCATTGATAGACATAGGGCGCATATCCGGCTGCGGGCGATACTAAAATCTGTCCATCGGCAGCGCCGGCGCAGCTTACCGGAATGACTTGCGCATCGATGTTCAGTATGCAATTGAAAGCTTCCACTTCCACCTCTGAAGTTACGCTACAGCCATTGGCATCCGTTATTTCAACGCTATATGTACCCGGCGCGAGCCCTTGCAGGCTGCTACCTGTTTCTCCATTATTCCAGAGATAGGAATAAGCGCCCGAACCGCCGCTGGGATTCAATGCAACGCTGCCATCATTAGCGCCAAATGACGATTCCTGTTCTACCGACAGGTTGGGCTGCAAAGCAGTTGGCTGGGAGATGGTAATACCAAGAACCAGCGGGCAGTTGTTATCGTCGGTAATAGAAACCTGGTAATTACCTGGCGTCAAGCCGTCGATATGAGGGCCGGTGGAGTTATTGGACCATGCAATTTCATAGGGTTCAGTGCCTCCTTCTATTGCAACGGCAGCTGATCCGTTGCCGGCGCCGAAGCAATCTATTTGCTGCCCCGATATACTGGCAGCTACTGTACAATCAAAGCTACTTACGGTAACAGCCTGTGTTGCCGTGCAGCCATTGGCGTCGGTAATTTCAACCGAATAATTTCCGGGAGTCAATCCCGTTACTGTGGCCGTAGTAGCGCCGTTGTTCCACAGGAAGGAATAAGGAGCTGTTCCTCCCACAGGTGTGCAATTGGCCGTGCCGTCGGCTTCATCAAATGCGGACTGACCGGTAGCGGAAACCTGCGCTTCCAGCAAGGCCGGCGATTCGATTATTACTATCAGGTCTGCAATGCATCCTTCTATGTCGGTTACCTCCACCTCGTAAATCCCAGCACCCAGATCGGTTGCAGTAGGCCCCGTTGCTCCGTTTGACCATTCGTAGTTATATTCACCCGAACCGCCACTGGCAATCACGGATGCGCTGCCGTTTGTTTGGTCGAAACAGGACACGTTCGATTGGCTATTTAAGGCTACTGCAATATCGCTGTTTTGATCAACCCATACCTGGTCGGTAGCCGTACAACCGTTGCCGGTATTTGTCACCAGGAGTTCATAGGTTCCTGATCCATCCACTGTAGGAGATGGCGTATTGGCATCGGAGAGGATATTGCCATCGCTTGTCGTCCAGGAATAGGTGATTCCATTACCTGTGCTGGAGCCCCCGCCGTTGAGCACAACGGCCTGGGCGTTGCAATTGAGTAATTGATCGGCGCCGGCATCTGCGGTTGGAGAGGCTGTGTCCTCTTCTACTTCGGCATTGGTCGTTGTTGTGCAGCCATTAGGCGCTGTAGCGAGGAGGGTATATACCCCCGCTTCGCTCACTTCGGGTTGATCTCCTTCGAGGGTTTCACCGCCGGCATTGGTCCACAAAAAGGTAACATCGGGCGTATCAGAAGTAGCGCTGAGAGTTACGCTTGCCACTTCGCAGGAAATCGTACCCGCTGCGACGGCTACATCGGGCGGGGCGATGTTATCCACTACCTGCACTTGCAATGCACTGACACAGCCGTTAGCGCCCGTCACCGTAAAAGTATAAGTGCCTTCGTTCTCCACATCGGGGTTCATCGAGCCGGAAGAAAAACCTCCTGGGCCGGTCCATAGACCTGTAGCGCCGGGGGTATCTATGCTGCCCGACAGTTGGCCGACCGGTTGGGCGCAAGTTAGCGTAGCGCCGGCAGCAGTAGCCTCGGGTAAGTCGGTATTTTCGACTACTGTCACCGATTGGGTACTTACGCAGCCGTTGGACTGGCTGGTAACCGTAAGTGTATACGTACCTCCCTGGTTGACAGTGGGCGTATAGGTATTTTGGCCCGACACAAAATGGCCGTCCTGGGTAGTCCAAGTTTTCACAAATCCCGTGCCGGCAGGGCCGCTGCCGTTAAGCGTTACAGTAGATTGGGTGCAATTAATACCGGCCGGGGAGGCTACGTTTATATTAGGCGCGGTGGTATTCTGGCCGACCACTACTGTGGAGGTAGAGGAGCAATTGCTAGCCGTATTAAGCACAGTAAGGGTGTATGTGCCCGGCTCATCTACCTGTGGGATCAGTGTATTGGCTCCCGACACGATATGCCCGTCGCTGGTATCCCAGGCATACACGTATTGAGCGCCGGTAGAAGAGGAAGTGCCGTTCAGCGTTACGACAGACTGTGAGCAGGTAATTGTTTTTTGCGGACCTGCATTGGCCAAGGGTATTTGGGCAGGAGTTACGCTATAGCTGCCGGTTTTGGTACAACCATAAAAATCCTGCACGGTCACCGAATAATTGCCCGGTGTGAGCTGGGAAATCGTAGGCGTGTTCATGCCGTTGCTCCAGGTATAATTATAGGGGGTTCCTCCTCCGGTTGAGCTAACGGTGAGACTACCGTTTTGTCCGCTACAATTGGCAGGTACCGAGGTGACCAATGACAAATTTAACGCCGAACTAGGCCCTTGTACACTAATAGGGCCTACTACCACGGTATTATTATTGCCGGAAGTAACCGTGCAGTAATAGTTGCCTTTTGCCAGGTTGCCGAGTTGAGGCTGGGTGGTATTTGCGCCGGTGCTCCAATGGTAGGAAATAGGATTGGCGCCGCCAGACGAAGAGAGCGAAATACTCCCGTTGGTATTACCAAAACAGGTCACGTGAGACACGTTTTGGATAGCGGCCTGCAATGGCAAGAGCGGCGGGCAATTTTGAGCAAAAGCGTATAAGCCCGCCGTATTTTGTTGTCCCACCTGGCTAACGATTCGGGTAGGACAAATACCGTAAATAGTAGGATAAAATGAAATCTGATAAAGCGCGCCGATAGAGGCATTATCAATAATAGGATAAGGAGTGCCCGTCGTCCAGTTGCCCTGTGTATTGGAGCCGATGCCATAAATTGCACTTACAGGCGTTGCGGGATCGGCTTCGATGCCAAACACCATAATCTGGTTGGTACCGTTGGGGCCGTATTCATCATACAGATCGGCCAGCGCATGTGAATTGTGGTAATTCCAGCAAGGCCCGCACCAGGTGGCAAAAAAATCGATAAAAACAACCTTTCCCTGATTAAGGTAGTCGTACAACGTATACGTGTTGCCGTTAATATCGGTAGCCGTAAAATTGGGCGGGAGACTACCATTGGGCAATTGAGCTTGGGAAATACCGATCAGGCCGCACAATAGGCCTAGGGTGAGTAGAGTTTTACGCATGGGTTCTGTGTTTTGTTGGCAGATAGTATTACTATTTCCAGATAAATTTGTTAGTTCGTAAAAATAAAAACAATAATTGTTGATAATTAAAAAACATCAAAATATAATCTATTTAACAAAAATAACCCACAGATAACAGGTACCGGGACTAAAGCTTATCTTATTTTTGGCCTTGTCAAAAAAAAAATGAAATGCAACCAAATGGTCACCCAGTCATCCGGATCCGGGATTTGCGCAAGCGATATGATAAAAACGAAGTACTGCACGGCATCGACCTCGACGTATACAGCGGCCAGATTATCGGCTATATCGGCCCCAACGGCGCCGGCAAATCTACCACCGTGCGCATTCTTGCCGGGCTCGATGGGTCGTACGAAGGCCAGGTAGAAGTGGCAGGTTTCGACCTGAAAAAAGACAATATTGAAGTCAAAAAAATAATGGGTTATGTACCCGAAAACGCCGAATTATACGACGTTTTGACGCCCATGGAATTTCTGCTGCTCGCCGGGCGGCTCCACCATCTTACTGACGACGTGATCACCGAACGCGCCACGCAAATGTTGCAATACTTTGGCCTGGGTGACAATCTGCACCAGCGCATGGATACCTTTTCAAAAGGCATGCGACAAAAAGTACTGCTCATCTCCGGTTTGTTGCACAACCCGCAAATCATCTTTCTGGACGAGCCGCTGTCGGGTCTCGATGCCAACGCCGTCATTTTGGTAAAAGAAATCATCTCCAAGCTGGCAGCAGAAGGAAAAACCATATTCTATTGTTCGCACATGATGGATGTAGTAGAAAAAATCTCGCATCGCATCATCTTAATCGCCAATGGCGTTATTATCGCCGACGGGCCCATAGAAACGCTGCGCAGCCAGGAAGGGGAAAGCCTGGAGCATATTTTTTCGCAGCTTACCGGCGGACAAGACTTTGACCGTATGGCCGACGATTTTCTGAGCGCTTTCAAACCCAATTCGTAGCCCATGAACAAAGTGCTTTTGAAAATAGTCGCGTTATTCGCCCCGCTTTGGCGCGGAATGGGTGTAGATACCGGGCAGATGATGGCCATTCTGGAGGCCAGGCTGCTCATGGATGGGCGCAGGGTTTCCGTGTTTGGCCAAAACAGGCAAACCGCCGAGCCGAAGCGCCAGGATATACTGGGCATGGCCGTTTTTTTCTTCATCGGCTTGTTTATGCTCACCTTGTTTGACGCATTCAGGCAACCCGCCACTGCTCTAACTGTATATTTTACAATTTGGATGTTCATGCTGGCTATGACCCTCATCTCTGATTTCACCGAAGTGCTTATCGATGTGCGGGACAACCTGATCATTCTTCCCCGGCCGATAAGCGACCGCACGGTGGCTATAACCCGGCTTTTGCATATCGGCATATACCTGTTTAAAATCACCTTGGCTTATGTCATTCCTGCCCTGATTTTTACCAGCATCGCCTGGTGGCCGTTGGGCGGGCTTGTCTTTATCTTACAGGTTTTTCTCAGCGAGATCATCGTTATCTTTTTTGTCAACCTCACCTATTTATTCATACTTCGCATTACCAGCCCCAAGCGATTCCGTGAGATAATAAGCTGGTTTCAGATCGCTTTTTCGGTTATCGTGCTCAGCTCTTACTACTTGCTACCGCAGATACTCGATTTTACCGAGCTTAAGAACCTCGACATACTCGATATACCCGCCTCCTACTTCCTGCCTTCCACCTGGGTAGCTTCGCTCTGGCCAATCATCGGCCAGGGTCAGTGGAACGCCAACGTACTAATGCTGGGCGCCCTGGCGTTTGTAACTCCGCTCGTTGCGGTGTTCCTCATCTCTGAAGTTTTGGCCAAACATTTTAACCGCAAAATGATGGCGCTGGCAGAAGGCAGCAGTAGCGAACCTGAAAAAGATAACAAGGCCGTTGTTTCAGCCCATAAAAATTATCGCGCCTTGATTGCCGGACTGGTAACCCGCACGCCTGCCGAACGAGCCGGCTTTGAATGGGCATGGGCCATGACCACGAGAAGTCGCGATTACAAACTCAAATCGTATCCTTCGATGGCGTTTGCCGTTGTGTTATTTTTCTATTACTCGTTGCAGGGCAGTGGTAGCCTGCAGGAACGCTGGGCCGAAATGTCGGCGGGTAAATGGCACGTGTTGCTAATCTATCTGTGCTGGATGACGCTAACCACTATGCTCTACAATAGCGTGTATACCAACAAACACAAAGCCGCCTGGATTTTCCACGCAAGCCCGTTGAAACACCCCGGGCCTCTGTTTTCAGGTACTTTCCTGGCCATTCTCACGGGTTACTACACCCCGTTTTTCCTGGTTATCAGCTTTGGGATGATGTTTATCTGGGGTATCGGTATTTTACCCGATTTGCTGTTGGGGTACTCCAATACGGTTTTTCTCACCCTACTTGGCCAGCTCATGAGTTCCAAAAGACTCCTGCCTTTTTCCAGCAATTGGACCAACCAGCGCAAGGGCACCAATCTCTTCATCGCAATGTTCAGCATGCTATTGGTAGGCATAGTGGGCGTACTGCACTATTTTATAGCCGGAAAAATCTGGATTACCCTCCCATTAGCTGTAATATTCGGCTTCGGCAGTTGGGCATTGCTGCGATCCTACCGCCAGGTAAAGTGGCAGTCGGTGTTTTCAGGAGGATAATAACCGCCAACGTATGCGCATACTCATATTATGGTTCATTTTGATAATTAGCGGGGTCCATACTTCCGTATACGCTCAATGGACGCCTATCCAAACCGGCATTCCCGGGAGTATGGCCGACCTGTATTTTACCAATGCCCAAACCGGGTTTATCGTGGGTGATCGCGGCATATACCGCAGCACCGACGCCGGAATGAACTGGTTGCCCGCAAGCTTCCAGGCCGGCTCTGCCGAACAAGCGATTTATAGCCGTACCAGTTTTCGGGCTGTCTTTTTTTGCCCTTCCATATGCAATAAAGGTTACGCCGTAGGGCAGGATACCCTGCTGCAACAAGGCGTATGTTTTGAAACCGGCGACCAGGGCTTATCCTGGCAAATCTTTCAACCGGTGGCCAACCCGCCTGCATCCTGGAACGACCTCGTGATCGTGAACAATACCATATTTATGGGCGGCGACCAGGGCCGGTTTGTCATCAAACACCCCTTTAACCCCAATTGGACGGAAGCTACCACGTCGCCACTGGGAGATATCCGATCGGTATGGTTCAGCGGCGCTTCGCCTGGGGGATTGACGGCCACAAGTCAGGGGCTTTATTATTCGGCTGATGTAGGCGCCAACTGGGCGAAAGTAATCGACGGTACTATGGCCGGCGCGGTCGCAGGATTCTCAAAAGGATTCGCCGCCGGGAATTATCAGCTATTCAGGGCCACTCCGCCAAATGCAGTAAGTCTCTGGGCGCCGGTTTTCGAATTTCCCGATTCGGCCCAGACCTCGTGTTTGGCGCTGCGCGGGTTTAGCGTAGAAGATGTTAGCCTGGGCGGCGCCAACGGAGTATACAAACGTATAGCCGACGAGGTATGGGAATGGCAACCTTCCTCGCAAGGCTATCCGGTACATGCGTTATTTTTTTTAAATAATCAAACCGGCTTTGCCCTCAGTGAAAGCGGCATTTTATTAAAAACCGAAAACGCAGGGGGCCCTACCCTTCCTTACGTAAATTTTGAATATCAAACCACAGGTTGTCTGGGCGATACCGTTGTTTTCGAACACAACGGTTACAGCGGCAATACCTACCAATGGTCGGTTAATGACAGCCTCATTGCCGGCGCGGCCGACAGTCTTGTCTGGTATTTTGATACGCCCGGCGTCTACGAAATTGCGCTAAGGGGCACAAACAGCGATTTGAGCAATACTTACAGCCGGAGCGTCGTCATTACGCCGTTTCCCGATACAGCTTTACCTGTTTATCCTCAGCAGGACACCCTTTGCCTCGGCGACGAAGTTGTTATTTTTATAGAAAACAGTCAATCCGGAATTGCTTATACCCTTTACCAACAACCGGACGATCTGCCCGTAGATACGGTTAATTCTACAGGCGGCACTATATGGTTGTCAGGCGGCAGCACGCAGGCCGGCGCGCTATACACCGTGTCAGCCCAAAACCTGGAAAGCGGATGTTGGGCCGCGTTGTATGATACTACCCAAATAAGCGTAGTACCTCCTACGGAAGGAATCACTTACCCGGCCGTAACGATTTGCCCCGGCGACACCATACAGCTATCTGCCCGGGCCGGGCTGGTGTACGCATGGCAGCCGGCGGCGATAGTCAGCGCCCCGGGAGTGCAACAGCCACTGGCATTTCCTTTGGATACGAGTACCTTGTTTACAGTAACCATACTGCCACCTTACTGCCCCGTTTTTACAGATAGCGTACAAATAAGCATCAGTTTCCCGGCTATACCCGTCATCACATTGGCAGGCGACAGCTTGTACACACACCCGGCCGGGGCGGTAGTATATGAATGGTATTACAACGAACAACTCGTTGCGGAAACTGCAGTCCCCGTATTGCCATTATTGGGCGAGGGCTCTTACGAGGTGATAAGCATAGACTCCTTTGGATGCCGGTCGGAGTCTTCGCCGGTGATCGTCGTCTTGATTAGCGTAAGCCGGCCCGGCGATGGGAGCTTCAAAGTATACCCCAATCCCGGCAACGGAAGAATGGCTTTTGTGCTAACATACGGCAATCAACCCAAACATATCCGCTTTTTCGATTCGTTGGGGAGATTGCTGCATACGGCAAAATGGTCGGACGGCACAAACCGTTTAGAAATAACACTTCCTGATACTTTTCCTGACGGCGTTTACTACTGGCAAGCCGAAGGAGAAGGTTGGCTCAGAAGAGGAAAAGGCATTAAAAAATAGTCAAATCCAGGGCAAAAACATGCCGCTGGACTTCTGATATTCCGTGTAATCCGGATACCTCTTCTGCAATAAGCTTTCCTCGTAGCGCGCCTTCAAAATAAACAATACCAACAAGCATAGAAATACGATAAACCGGAACGTATTTTCCGAATAAAGTGCAAAACCCAGCGAGGCCCACAAGATGCCGGAATAAATGGGATGGCGTACGTATTTGTATATGCCCGATCTGACCAGCTTCCCCTTCGATATAGGGGTTGGAAATGGCGAAAGGTTGGTATTAATAGCTAAAAAAGCCAGTAATGTTAACACGCTTGCGGTAATTGCAATATACAGGCCGATTTTTCGCAGTATATCGATTACCTCTATATCAATAGCAGGTATCCTAATGATATACACAAAAAAAAGTACGAATTGCAAAACGACAAAAACAAAGTCTTTTTGGGCAGGAGATCCAGTTGCGTTCATTTTACTGTTCTTTTTTTGTATCTGTTTAGTAGGGTTTAGTAGGGTTTAGTAGGGTTTAGTAGGGTTTAGTAGGGTTTAGTAGGGTAACAAAACTAAACCCTACTAAACTGCCGCAGGCACTAAACCCTACTAAACTGCCGCAGGCACTAAACCCTACTAAACTGCCAAAGGCACTAAACCCTACTAAACAACTACGTTAATACAAGGGTATTTCCACGAAGATAGTAAAACTATCGTAATACAAAAAAAGAACAAAAAAAATATATTCGTTTAAACAAGTTTTGTTTATTTTATTTAAATTATTACAAAAAAAAGACCAATCCGGTGATCAAAGATTGACTTACCCTGTTGAAATAGCTAACTTTGCACCTCGAATTTAAAAACTGTAAAAGACTTCTCAATGCAGACTGTAGAAACAAAAGTTAAGTACAAAGTAAAAGATATCACCCTGGCAGAATGGGGCCGCAAGGAAATCGAGCTGGCCGAAGCCGAAATGCCGGGGCTCATGGCCCTGCGCGAGCAATACGGCGCTTCGAAGCCGCTGCGCGGTGCGCGTATCGCCGGTTGCCTGCACATGACTATCCAGACTGCCGTATTGATCGAGACCCTGATCGAACTGGGCGCTGAAGTGAGCTGGTCGTCGTGCAACATCTTTTCCACGCAAGACCACGCTGCTGCCGCTATTGCTGCCAAAGGCATCCCGGTTTACGCCTGGAAAGGTTTGAACGAAGAAGAATTCTGGTGGTGTATCGAACAAACGCTGTACGCTTTTGAAGGCGGCCAGCCGCTTAATATGATCCTCGACGACGGCGGCGACCTCACCAATATCGTATTGGACAAGCACCCCGAGCTCATCAACGGTATTCGCGGCCTCAGCGAAGAGACCACCACGGGCGTACACCGCCTCTACGAGCGCGTAGAAAAAGGGACCCTGCCGATGCCCGCTATCAACGTAAACGACTCGGTTACCAAGTCGAAATTCGACAACAAATACGGCTGCAAAGAATCGCTGGTTGACGCCATCCGCCGCGCCACCGACATTATGATGGCCGGAAAAGTGGCTGTCGTAGCCGGTTACGGCGACGTAGGCAAAGGCTCTGCCGCCTCGCTGCGCGGCGCCGGCTGCCGCGTGCTGGTCACCGAAATAGACCCGATCTGCGCCCTACAGGCCGCCATGGACGGCTACGAGGTGACCAAGATGAGCAACGCCATCCCCAGAGCAGATATCATCGTGACCGCTA
>Ga0209573_1002133_pt1 | contig 26638 bp, 21 predicted proteins | sample TNRBio252014_DNA_FD_185870 | JGI IMG/M metagenome (GOLD analysis project Ga0209573, IMG submission 185870) | Wastewater treatment Type I Accumulibacter community from EBPR Bioreactor in Madison, WI, USA - TNR Reactor_6/25/2014_ DNA (SPAdes)... | ecosystem: Engineered > Bioreactor > EBPR >... | reverse complement strand
CTTCGATCCGATCACTAACGGCCATGCCGATCTGATCGAGCGTGGCGCTCGCATGTTCGAGCGACTGGTGGTCAGCATCGCCGCCAACCCTAACAAGCAACCGCTGTTCTCGCTGGAAGAGCGGGTGGAGTTGGTTAACGAAGTGGTGGCGCATCTGCCTCATGTTGAGGTGTGCGGCTTCGACATCCTGCTGGTGAACCACGCCAAGAGCATCGGCGCCAATGTCCTCATGCGCGGCTTGCGCGCGGTCGCCGATTTTGAATTTGAATTTCAGTTGGCCAGCATGAACCGCCGCCTGAATCCACAAATCGAATCCATTTTCCTGACCCCCGCCGAACAGTATGCTTTCATCTCATCCAGCCTGGTGCGCGAAGTCGCCAAACTGGGCGGCAATATCGCCCCCTTTGTCCATCCTCGGGTCGAAGCGGCGCTGTCAGCAAAATTTGCATCCCTGACCCCCAAATAATTGAGTAAAATACTCGGAAATCCTTCAAGGTCGGCGACGACCGCGAGGGATTCCATCTAATTGACACAAAACGAGGAGCCAGCCATGGCACTGATGATTACTGATGAATGCATCAACTGCGACGTGTGCGAGCCGGAGTGCCCGAACGAAGCGATTGCGCAGGGCGAGGAAATCTATGAAATTGACCCGAACCTCTGCACCCAGTGCATCGGTCACTACGACACGCCGCAATGTATTGAAGTCTGCCCGGTAGACTGCATTATCCCCGACCCGCAACATGCGGAAACGGATGATCAGCTACAGGCCAAGTACGAACGGCTGACCAGCGCCGCCTGAACGCAAAACGCGCCATCCCTCCGGCGCGAAACTTCCGCATAGGTAGAGCCAGCCAGCATCCAGTTGGCTCTACCCGGCCAAAAGCCATATCCATATCAAGTTAAGCGGTCGAGTTACGCCTTTTCGAGCGCTTCGTTCAGCGCAATCCCCAGCACCTTCGCAATACCCTGGCCATAGGCCGGATCGGCGGCATGGCAATGGCGGATATGGCGCAACTGAATCTCACGCGGCGCATCGCCAATCGAGCGTCCGGTGTTCTCGAACAACACTTGCTGTTGAGCCAGCGTCATCAGGCGGAACAAATCGCCGGCCTGCGAGAAATAGTCAGCGTCGTCCTCGCGGAAATTCCAGTGGTCGGCGGCGCCGTCGATCTTGAGCGGCGGTTCGCGGTAGTCCGGCTGCTCTCGCCATTCGCCATCGCTGTTCGGCTCGTAGCCCAGCGCGCCGCCGTGGTTGCCATCGACGCGCATGGCGCCATCGCGGTGGTAGCTATGCACCGGACAGCGCGGCGCATTGACCGGAATCAGATGATGATTCACGCCCAACCGGTAGCGCTGGGCGTCGCCATAAGAGAACAGTCGGCCCTGCAACATCTTGTCGGGAGAAAAGCCAATGCCCGGCACAATGTTGGCGGGATTGAACGCGGACTGCTCCACCTCCGCGAAAAAGTTTTCCGGATTCCGGTTCAGCTCCATCACGCCGACTTCGATCAGCGGATAGTCCTTATGCGGCCAAATCTTGGTCAGGTCGAAGGGGTGATAAGGTACTTTCGCGGCGTCCGCTTCCGGCATGATCTGCACCTTGAGCGTCCACTTCGGGAAGTCGCCGCGCTCGATAGCCTCGTACAAGTCGCGCTGGTGGCTTTCGCGGTCCTTGCCGATGATCGCCTCCGCTTCTTCGTCCGTCAGGTTTTTGATGCCCTGCTGTGATTTGAGGTGAAACTTGACCCAGTAACGTTCATTCTTCGCGTTGATAAAGCTGAAGGTATGGCTGCCGAAACCGTGCATGTGGCGGTAAGTCGCCGGGATGCCGCGATCACTCATGACAATGGTAATCTGATGCAAAGCTTCCGGCAGCGAAGTCCAGAAGTCCCAGTTATTTTTTGCGCTGCGCAGATTGGTGCGCGGGTCGCGTTTAACGGCATGGTTTAAATCCGGAAATTTGAGAGGATCGCGCAGGAAGAAGACCGGCGTGTTATTGCCGACCATATCCCAATTGCCTTCCTCGGTGTAGAACTTCACCGCAAAACCGCGAATATCCCGCTCAGCATCGGCTGCGCCGCGTTCGCCAGCCACGGTGGTGAAGCGTGCGAACAAGTCGGTTTTCTTGCCGACTTGCGAAAAAATTTTGGCGCGGGTATACGCGGTGATGTCGTGGGTGACGGTAAACGTTCCATAAGCCCCGGAACCCTTGGCGTGCATCCGCCGCTCCGGGATGACTTCGCGGTCAAAGTGCGCCAGTTTCTCCATCAGCCACACGTCCTGTAGCAACAGGGGGCCGCGTGGCCCGGCGCTCAGGCTATTCTGATTATCGGGAACGGGAACGCCGGCTGCGGTCGTTAACGTGGTTTTGCGCTCGGACATGATCGAACTCCTGTGGGTGGTGCGGGCGAAGCTGCCTGCGGAATCACTATTGCAAGAATAGTTATTTATCAACAGTCGAATGTAACAAACTCGTGGATAGTTAATATCTATCAGGATGCTGAGAAACGATTTCCTGTTTTGATCGGTAACAGGGCTTCCCTCGCCGGCAGCGTGAACAAACTCCCTCAACAATTATCCAATCCGATTCACTACTTCAACGAAAAAGCCGCCCATGTCGACCCCAACGCCCAAAACGACTTACCTCAGCGACTACACGCCGCCCGCCTACCACATTCCGACTATTGATCTACGGTTTGAACTGGGGGAAGACTTCACCACCGTACATTCCCAGTTGCGCATCGCCCGCGCCGCCGCCACGCCGCCCGGAACGCCATTGATACTGGATGGCCAGCATTTGGAGCTGATTTCCCTGACGCGGGACGGAACGCTGCTGGCCGCCGACTGTTATCAAGTCGATGCCGACCGGTTCACCCTGTTCGATCCGTCGGCGGAATTCACCCTGGAAGTCGTTACCCGCACCCGCCCCCAGGACAACGCCGCCCTGGAAGGTCTCTACCAATCCAGCGGCAATTTCTGCACGCAATGCGAAGCTGAAGGGTTTCGCCGCATCACCTATTTTCTGGACCGTCCCGATGTCATGGCGGCGTTCACCACCACCCTGGTCGCGGATCAAGCCCGCTATCCGGTGTTATTGTCCAACGGCAATCCGGTCGCCAGCGGCGCGCTGGACGATGGCCGACACTGGGCCACCTGGCATGATCCTTTCCCCAAACCCTCCTATCTATTTGCGCTGGTGGCGGGTCACCTCCGATTCATTGAAGATTCGTTCACTACCCGCTCCGGGCGCACGGTGACGCTGCGCATCTATGTAGAGCCAGAGAATATCGACCAGTGCGACCACGCTATGTATTCGCTGAAACAGGCGATGGCCTGGGACGAGCAACGGTTTGGGCTGGAATACGACCTTGACTTGTACATGATCGTGGCGGTTGGCGATTTCAACATGGGCGCCATGGAGAACAAGGGCCTCAATATCTTCAATACCAAATATGTGCTGGCCCGTCCGGAAACGGCGACCGACGCCGATTATCAGGGCGTCCTCGGCGTGATCGGCCACGAATATTTCCACAACTGGACCGGCAACCGGGTCACCTGCCGCGACTGGTTCCAACTCAGCCTCAAGGAAGGGCTGACCGTCTTCCGCGACCAGGAATTTTCCAGCGATCTGGGTTCACACGGCGTCAAGCGCATTGAAGATGTCCGCATTCTCCGCAGCAGCCAGTTCCCGCAGGACGCCGGGCCGATGGCGCATCCGGTGCGCCCGGATTCCTACATCGAAATCAACAACTTTTATACCGTAACCGTCTATAACAAGGGCGCGGAGGTCATCCGCATGATGCAAACCCTGCTCGGCCAAGACGGCTTCCGGCGCGGCATGGACCTCTACTTCCAACGCCATGACGGACAGGCGGTGACCTGCGACGATTTTGTGGCCGCGATGGCGGACGCCAATAGCGCCGATTTCCGCCAGTTCAAACGCTGGTATCATCAGGCGGGAACGCCGGAACTGACGGTCAGCGACGCCTACGATCCGGCGACCCATACTTACACGCTGACCGTTCAGCAATCCTGCCCGCCGACGCCGAGTCAGCCCCATAAGGAACCGTTCCATATCCCGCTGGCCCTAGGATTGCTGGACGCCGAAGGGCGCGATCTGCCGCTGCAACTGACCGGGGAAAACGCGCCGCAGGGAACTGCGCGGGTACTGGAATTGCGTGAGCCGGAACACGCCTTCCATTTCATGAACATTCCAGCGCGACCGGTTCCCTCGTTGCTGCGCGGCTTTTCCGCGCCCGTAAAAATGAATAGCGCCGAAAGCGATGACGATCTGCGTTTCCGGCTGGCCCATGACTGTGATGACTTCAACCGCTGGGACGCCGGTCAAACTCTGGCGGTGCGCACGATCCTGGCCCTGGTCGCCGACCGTCAGCAGGGCCGCCCCTGGACATTACCGGAGTCATTCAGCGACGCCTTTGTCCGGGCGTTGACCTCGGCGGCCGACCCGGCGCTGCTGGCTCAGGTATTGACCCTGCCCGGCGAGATCTGGCTGGCGGAACAGATGACCGTGGTGGACGTGGAAGGCATTCACGCCGCCCGGCGGTTTGTCCAGCGCACTCTGGCGGAACGGCTGCGCGACTCATGGCTGACCGTCTACCACACGTTGCAAAATCCCCTCCCCACCGCTTCCGCCCACGCCGGATCGGGGGATCTCGACGCCCTCGCTATCGGCCAGCGGGCGCTCAAGAACGTCTGTCTGGATTACCTGATGAAGATTGACGAGCCCGCATGGCGGGCGCTGGCGCTGAAGCAATTCCACACCGCCAGCAATATGACCGATCAACTCGGCGCACTGGCCCCGCTGACCAACTGCGAGGGTTCGGAACGGGAGGAGGCGTTGGCCGCGTTTTATAGCCGCTGGCGGCGCGAGGCGCTGGTGGTGGACAAGTGGTTAGCGCTGCAAGCAACCTCTTACCGGCCCGGCGCCCTGGAAGTCGTTCGGCAACTCATGACTCACGAGGCGTTCAACCTGCGCAATCCGAATAAGGTGCGGGCGCTAATCGGCGCGTTCTGTCATACCAACCCCATTCATTTTCACGCTGCCGATTACAGTGGCTATACTTTCCTTGCCGATCAGGCATTAGCTTTGAACGCCTTCAACCCCCAGATCGCTGCCCGGTTGATCGCCGCCTTTACCCGTTGGCGTCAATACGACCCCGCACGCCAGCAAGGCATGCGCCGTCAGTTGGAGCGAATTCTGTCGGCGCCCGGTTTATCGCCGGATGTCTACGAAATCGCCGCTAAAAGCTTGGGCGGAGGAAAGTGAAGTTGAAAATAATGCTGCATTGCAAAAAAAGAGTTGACACCGGCGTTGCGGTATGCAAAATACGCCCATCGATTGTTGCGATGCACAAAAACCAAATCCATCCATCTTTAACCTGAGGAAATCTACCCCATGTCTACCCCCAACCCTTTCAATCCCTTCGCCAATGTTGATTTTAACAAGTTCGACATGAGCAAATTTGACCTGACCAAGATGATGGGCGATGTCAAAATCCCCGGCTTCGACATGCAGGCGATCATGGACGCACAGCGCAAGAATATCGAAGCGCTGAACGCGGCCAATCAGACGGCGGTGCAGGGCATCCAGGCCGTTGCACAGCGCCAGGCTGAAATTCTGAGCCAGGCCATGAGCGAAGTTTCTTCGATTGCCCAGCAGTTTTCCAGCGCCGGCAATCCGCAGGAAATGAGCGCCAAGCAGACCGAACTGGCCCGCAAGGCGTTTGAACAGGCGCTGGCGAATGCCCGCGAGCTGGCTGAAATGGTCAGCAAGTCCAACACCGAAGCGTTCGCGATCATTAACAAGCGCGTCACCGAGAGCCTGCAGGAACTGAAGGGCCTGGTCGCCAAGTAAGACCCGGTTCACGTCACTGCTTAAACGGACAGGCCCGCGCGGAATTGAATTTCCGTGATGGCCTGTCCGATTTGTTTTTTGGCGCCCGCCATAAGCTAGAATAAAAGCGATTCAGCGAACCACTACTAACAATGAGGAACGATGCATGGCCGAGCAAAAAGCTCCCGAACTCAAAATGCCAGAAATCAAGATGCCCGATCCGGGGCAGATGGCGCAACTCTTTAGCCATATCGCCGAAAAGAGCCAAATCATCGTCAAGGAATTTCTGAACCGCCAGCAGACTGAAGGCTCTTTTGACATGCAGGACAAGATGTCCTTGGCCAAGTCCTTCATGGAGATGAACCAGAAGATCATGGCGGATCCTGCCAAGCTGGCGCAGGCGCAGATGGCCCTGTGGCAGAACTACATGGAACTGTGGCAGAAAACCCTGCCGGCCATGTTCGGTCAGCCGACGGAATCAGTCATCAACGCGCAGAAGGGCGACAAGCGTTTCAAGCACGATGACTGGCAGGACAATCCCCTGTTTTCCTACATCAAACAGTCCTATCTGCTGACCGCCGGCTGGATTCAGGACATGGTCGCCAACGTCGAGGGCCTCGACGACAAGACCAAGAAGAAACTCCAGTTCTACACCCGCCAGTTCATCGACGCGATGTCGCCCAGCAACTTCGCAATGACCAATCCCGAAGTGGTGCGGCTCACTATCGAGTCCGGCGGCGAGAATCTGATCAATGGCCTGAAGAACATGCTCGACGACCTTGAGCGTGGCAAGGGCAAGCTCAACATCCGGATGACCGACCTCAACGCCTTTGAGTTGGGCAAGAACGTCGCCACCACGCCCGGCAAGGTCGTCTATCAGAACGAGATGATGCAGCTTCTTCAGTACGATCCGAGCACGCCGGAGGTCTTCAAGAAGCCGCTGTTGATCTTCCCGCCGTGGATCAACAAGTTCTATATCATGGACCTGCGGCCCAAGAACTCGCTCATCAAGTGGGCGGTCGATCAGGGCTTCACCGTGTTCCTGATGTCCTGGGTCAATCCAGACGAGAAAATGGCTGACAAGGCCTTTGATGATTATCTGAGGGATGGCCCGCTGGCGGCGCTGGACGCGATTGAGCAAGCGACTGGCGAACACGAAGTTAATGCGCTGGGTTACTGCCTGGGCGGCACCCTGCTGGCCATCACCAACGCTTATCTGGCGGCGCAAGGCACCCCGCGCATCAGTTCTGGCACGCACCTGACCACTATGCTGGATTTCGCCGAGCCCGGCGAGCTGGAAGTGTTCATCGAGGAAGAACAGATCGCTTCGCTGGAAAAGCGCATGGCGGCCAAGGGTTATCTCGACGGCAGCGAGATGGCGACCACCTTCAGCATGTTGCGGGCGAATGACCTGATGTGGTCGTTCTTCATCAACAACTATCTGATGGGCAAAGAGCCCTTCCCGTTCGATCTGCTGTACTGGAATTCGGATTCCACCCGGATGCCGGCGAAGATGCACAGCTTCTATCTGCGCAACTTCTACCAACACAACCGGCTGAAAGATCCAGGCGGCATTAACCTGCTCGGTACGCCGATTGATCTGAGCCAGGTCAAGGTGCCGACCTATTTCCTGTCGGCGATTGAAGATCACATCGCCCCGTGGAAGTCCAACTACGCCGGCAGTCTGCTGTTCAGCGGCCCGGTGCGGTTCGTACTGAGCGGTTCCGGCCACATCGCCGGCCCGATCAATCCGCCCGCCGCCAACAAGTACTTCTACTGGACCAATCCCAAGCACTCCGCCAACCCCGATGAGTGGCTGAAAGAAGCCAAGCAGACCGAGGGTTCCTGGTGGCCGGACTGGCAAAAGTGGCTGAGCAAGAACTCGGGCGAAAAAATCCCGGCCCGCGTGCCGGGAACCGGCAAGCTGCCGGTCATCGAAGATGCGCCTGGCGCTTATGTGAAGCTGCGGCTGGCGAAGTAACCGAAGGCCGGGCCGCCCAAAATGGCGACCCGGCTGGCTCGTCATCAGCGGTCGCCGTGAAAACAGCGGCCGTTTTTTATTTCCTTATCCGCTGAGCGTCGGCAATATCGCTACGACCGGATCATGATCGCTGGCCGGCTCCGGCTGGCCGGGGGCTGCGTCACTGTTGATATGAGCAATGCGCACCGTTGCGCCGCGCCGCACCGCCGGGCTGATCAGGATGTGATCCAGCGCCTGCGGTTGATCGCCATGCCGGCGGGTATAGCGTTGCCCGTGCGGCAAGTCGTCCAGTAGGTTATGGAACCGCTCGCCCTTGAGCAGTTTCAGGGTTTTGGAATCGGGTACGTCGTTCAGGTCGCCCAACACCACAACAGCCGCTTGCGGATCGCAGGCCAGCAAATCGGCGGCAAAGTCATACACGATATTCGCCTGAGCGTGACGCTGCTGCTTGGCGTAATCCTCCTCGCGGCGCGTGGCGGAACGCATCGATTTAAAATGGCAGTTGATCACAAAGAGCCGCTGCCCCCCGACCAAAAATTCCGCCGCCAGCGCCTTGCGACTCGGCGCCCAATGACGGTCATCGCCGGCAAAAGCTGGATGTCCCGGCTCGATACGACCAGGATTGTGCGTCAAACTGGGCTGGCGGTTGCTAAACCGGATGCCGACCCGATCTTGCGGGCCGGCGTTGCCCCGGTCGGGAAAGTCGACCCGCACAGGATCGAATAGCAACCCCACCCGAATGTTGGCGCCGGCCATGCCGCCGTCCTGATGGGCCAACGGCGGCACTTCCCGGAAGGTATAGAGTGGACCGCCTGCCGCCATAATCGCCGCAATCAACGCCTGATATGCTGCATCGGCGGGAACTGGCCCCGTCGCCGGACTGACCGCCATGACCTCCTGCAATGCCACGATCTCCGGCCCACCCAGTTCGTCGGCAATGATCGCTCCCAGTCGCGCCAGCCGCTCCGGAGGGGCGTCCGCACCCAGATTGCACAGATTGAAGGTGGCGATAGTGGGCATGATAGCTCCATGATTTATAAATCATAATCTTTTCGGCGAGAGCAAATAGGAGGTCAATACGCGGTCAGCACGGCTCCGGCAATCGGAGTGACCGCAGCGCCGTTAGCTCCGGAAAATTCAAAAGGAATCGAAACCAGTTCCATGCCGGCATTGCGCTGAATGGCGAAATGCAAGTGCGGGCCGGTGGAAAAACCGGTATTGCCGGAGTTGGCCAGCCAAGCGCCACGTTCAAGGCGTTGGCCGGGCGAAACCCGGATTGAATCCGGGTGCAGATGGGCGTACACCGCCATCGTGCCGTCATCATGGAGTATGCGGACGGCGTTGGCCCGGGTCTGATGTTTCGGGTCGGCGCCGCCATCGAAGAAATCGCCAGCGACTTCCATGACCACCCCGGCCCGTGCGGCGCGCACCGGCGTCCCCAGTGGCAGGCTGAGGTCTACCGCGTAGCGGCTCTGCGGGTGCTGGTGGCTGAACGCTCCATCGAAAGCCTGGCCGATCAGAAAGCGCTGTCCAGCGGCAAAGGGCGGCGCATAGGGTTGTTCAGGTCGATGAACGGCGGCAGGATCGCCCAGCACCGCTCGCACCCGGTAGCCATAGCGCCAACGCGGGCCGGTCGGCTTGAGGGCGACTACCGTCGTTTCCGTCCGGGCCGGAACGACGGCCCGCACCGGCAGCGGCGGCGCGGCGTGCATATTCTGGATCTGCTCCCCGCTGATCTCCACCTCAACCGGCCCGTAATAATCATTGATCGCTGCCAGCGTTGGCGCATCCGGCGTTCCCCGATTGCGTATACCGATCTTGACCGGCTGTTCGCTGACCGGCAAGACGTCGATTTCGACGGGTATATCGGCGACTGGCGGCTTGTCGCTGAACACCCAGGCACCATGGGCGTCCTGATATTTATAGAGTTTTTTAGACATGGCCGGGTGGCCCAGGGCCAACAGCGTCAGCAGCGCCGTAACCGTAACCAGTCGTCGAGGCGGGTAATGCATGATCGTTATCGAAAACCGGGCGGGCGCTTATCCGTTGAAATAGTGAATGTGCACGCCTTCCTGGTCGCTTTTGGCCAGTTTCACCATGCGGGCGGCGACGGTTTCCGCCAGTACGGGCCGGTAGTGGCTGAGCGGTCCCCATAGAAACCAGGACCAGAGCGGCGCAAATTGCTTACCCAAGTCCTCAGCAGCCCGGGGTTGCCAGCGTTGGCCAAGCAGGAGTGAGGGACGCAGGATATGGACAGCCTTGAACGGCAGTTCGCTGACTGCCGCCTCGGCCCGACCCTTGACGCGGTTATAGAACACGGGTGAATTAGGATCTGCGCCCACCGCCGAAACCAGCACGAAGCGCTGTGCGCCACGCGCCGCCGCCACCCGGGCCAGTTCGGCGACGTAGATATGATCAACTTTGACAAAGGCTTCCGGCGACCCAGCCGCCCGGTGCGTAGTGCCCATGCAGCACAGCACAACATCGACGTTGAACGCCTCGGCAAAATCGCTGAGGTGGTCGAAATCCACGACGTGGACAGTCAGTTTCGGCGGAATCCACTCCAATGGCCGGCGCGTCAGAACGGTGACGGCGCTGAAATCGTTGTCGTACAGCAACTCGCCCAGACAGTGTCCGCCGACCAGGCCGGTTGCGCCCGCCAGCAGGGCGCGGATTCCCAATGGTCGTTCTGCCTCCATATTTCTGTACTCCTGAGGGTCCGATGATGACCCTCCAAGCATAAGTCGCCTTTAGTTTTTTTCCAGCGCCCTGCGTCACTCGGCAATCGACGCATTAAACGCGAAATATAACTATTATTATTTATAATCAAAATCTTAAAAAATATTCACCGACTCAACCGCTCAACCGCTCATAGGTCGCCAGGCATCCATGCGCCGCCCGCAGCAAGGACGGCAATGGCTGACCAAGCGCCTCCGGGTCCATGGCGTCCAGCAGATTCTTCAATTCCAGACCGAGCGCGGTGTCTCCTTCCATGACGACCCGCCGGTTGAAAAACAGCGTGTCTGAATCCTCGTGGCGAGTGGCCAGCGCCAGAAAATCGTAAATCGCGCCACTGATGGTCAAATCCGGCGCCTGATCGCTCTGACAGGGGGTAAAACCGGCTGGACCGGCGTACCGGAACCGATATTCGACCTGAGCATCGCGCACCCGGATCGCCAGCACCCGGTCGCGCAGGAACGCAAACTCACCGTTTTGTTCAATGCGCCTGGCGAACAGCACATTCAGCGCCGTCGTTAGGAGGGTTGAATGCACCGCGCCGGGAATCCATTTTAATGGCAGCGCCAGAGGCGCAGGCAGCGCCGGACGGGGCGGAAATTTGAAGAAAGCAGCAAAGGTCATGGCATGGGGAAAGGCAGGTTACAAGGAGACGGGAGTGGGCAATTTCACGGTCAACGTTTCATTGACTCAAAGAATTCGCGGTTGGTTCGGGTGCTTTTCAGGCGCTCCAGCAGGAATTCCATCGCTTGCAACTCGTCCATCGGATGCAATAATTTGCGCAAAATCCACATCTTCTGCAAATCATCCTGATCGGTCAGCAATTCCTCGCGGCGGGTGCCGGAGCGGTTGATGTCAATGGCCGGAAAAACCCGCTTTTCGGAAATGCGCCGGTCCAGGTGAATCTCCATATTGCCGGTGCCCTTGAATTCCTCATAGATCACATCATCCATACGCGATCCGGTATCGACCAGGGTTGTAGCGAGAATGGTTAATGAACCTCCCTCTTCGAGATTGCGCGCCGCGCCGAAAAACCGTTTCGGTTTCTGCAAAGCGTTGGCGTCTACGCCGCCGGTCAGCACCTTGCCCGAGGCCGGCACCACCGTATTGTAAGCCCGCGCCAACCGCGTAATGGAGTCCAGCAAAATCACGACATCGCGTTTGTGTTCAACCAGACGCTTGGCCTTGTCCGACACCATTTCCGCCACCTGCACATGCCGGGTGGCCGGTTCGTCAAAAGTGCTGGAAATCACCTCGCCGCGCACCGAACGCTGCATCTCGGTCACTTCCTCCGGCCGTTCGTCGATCAACAGCACGATCAGATAGCATTCGGGATGGTTGGCGGCGATGCTTTGAGCGATGTTTTGCAACATCATGGTCTTACCGGCTTTCGGCGGCGAGACGATCAACCCGCGCTGGCCCTTGCCAACCGGCGCAATGAGATCGATCACTCGCGCCGTGATGTCCTCGGTGCTGCCGTTACCCCGCTCCAACGTCATGCGCTCGGTGGCGTGCAGGGGAGTCAGGTTCTCAAACAGCACCTTGTTCTTGGAAGCTTCCGGCAACTCGAAATTGATGTCGCCCACCTTGAGCAGGGCAAAATAGCGTTCGCCCTCTTTCGGGGGGCGAATTTTGCCGCTGACCGTGTCGCCAGTGCGCAAATTGAAGCGGCGGATCTGACTGGGCGAGACGTAAATATCATCGGGACCGGCCAGATAAGAACTGTCGGCGGAGCGCAGGAAGCCAAAGCCATCCTGCAAAATCTCCAGCACGCCATCCCCAGAGATGTCCTCACCACTCTTGGCCAGCGCCTTGAGTATGGCGAAGATCACATCCTGTTTGCGGGACCGCGCCGTGCCTTCGAGTTTCAGTTCCTGGGCGATGGCAATGAGTTCAGCGGCGGATTTCTTTTTGAGTTCGGTTAGATTCATGGACGCTAAAGGCTCGAGGCGAGCGGGTATTGAGAGAGGACACCCGCTGAGAGGGGGTCGGGATGGACGTTTTAGGGGAAGTGGGCCGGAGTGGGCCGAACGGCGCAAGGAACGAGAGGTTGGACCTGATGAGCGCCGCGACATGGCAGAATAAGCTAACACGCCCGTCCAGCGGCGTCTACCCGTAGACTACCGGCAGACGCCGTGCGGCGCATCTTAGCGCAGATTGCTATCGAGAAAAGCGGTGAGCTGCGACTTGGACTGCGCACCGACCTTGGTTGCTTCGACATTGCCGTTACGGAACAGCATCAGGGTGGGGATGCCACGGATGCCATACTTGGGCGGCGTATTCTGATTCTCATCGACATTCAGTTTGCAGACCTTGACGCGATCTCCGTATTCCACGGCGAGTTCGTCGAGGATCGGCCCGATCATCCGGCAGGGACCACACCATTCCGCCCAGTAATCCACCAGGACCGGCTGTTCGGCCTTGAGGACCTCGGCTTCAAAGGTGTCGTCAGTAATATGCACGATGCGCTCGCTCATGGGGGGTTCTCCGATACAAAAATGGCAATGCGGCGGCGGGACACGTTGAAGGTGGGTGGGATAAACGGCTGTTAGTCGCTCATGTAAGGAACCACCGCCAGGAAGCGGCCGGCGAAAATCGGCGGCGCGCGGCGTTCAACAGAGGATATTGTGGCAAAATAACCCGCCGGGGCACAAATCTTTCATGAATCTCTCGCCCGGATGGGCGTTTTCTTGCCGGCCCCCCCCACCCTGCTCACTCGGGATAGTCGCACAACCATGCAAACAGATCATCTTACCCATGTCCCGTTTTCCTCGCTCGGCTTGACCGATGCGCTGATGGAAAGTCTGGAGGATACCGGTTTCGTCTATTGTACGCCGATTCAGGCCGCCACCCTGCCGCTGGCGCTCAAGGGCCAGGACATCGCCGGCCAGGCGCAAACCGGTACGGGCAAAACAGCGGCCTATGTGCTGGCCGCCCTGCATCATCTGATGGAAACCCCAGTCGCCGAGAACGTGGTCGGTCCCTGGGCCATCGTCATCGCCCCGACCCGCGAGTTGGCGGTGCAGATTCACCGCGATGCGGAACTACTGGGCCGCTACACCGGCCTCAAATTTGCCGCAGTCTACGGTGGGACGGGCTATGACAGCCAGCGTCGCCAACTGGAAGCCGGGGTCGATGTGCTGATTGGCACCCCTGGCCGACTGATCGATTACTACAAACAGGGCGTCTACAAGCTCAACCAGATTGAAGTGGTCATCCTCGACGAGGCGGACCGCATGTTCGATCTGGGCTTTATTGTCGACATTCGCTATTTGCTGCGGCGAATGCCGCCGCCCGGCCAGCGCATGAATATGCTGTTCTCGGCCACCCTGAGCAATCGGGTGATGGAACTGGCCTATGAGCACATGAACAATCCCCAGGTGATTCGGATTGAGGCCGAACACATCACCGCCGACAAAGTGCGTCAAGGGCTTTACCACGTTTCGGCGCATGACAAGATTCCACTGCTACTGGGCGTTTTGCGCCAGCAGGCGCCGAAACGCACCATGATTTTTGTCAACACCAAACGGGCGGCGGATCGCGTCACTGGCTATCTGCTGGGCAACGGTCACCAGGCCGGCGTGCTGTCCGGCGATATTCCGCAAAACAAGCGCCTGCATCTACTGGAATCTTTCCAGCGCGGCGAGTTGCCGATTCTGGTGGCCACCGACGTCGCGGCGCGCGGTCTGCACATCGCCGACGTCACCCATGTGATCAATTTCGACCTGCCGCAGGATCGGGAGGACTACGTCCACCGCATCGGCCGCACGGCCCGCATCGGCGCCAGCGGCGACGCGATCAGCTTCGCCTGTGAGGAATATGTCTACTCGCTGCCAGAGATCGAGGACTTCATCGGCCAGAAGCTTCCCGTGCTGCCGATCACTGAAGAACTGTTGATGGAATTCAAGCCGCCCAAGCGAATGGAGCGCCGTCGTCCGCCGATGACGGGCGGCGAACCGCGCGGCCGCAGTCGGTCGCCGCATCAACGGCGACCCGCCAATCGTGACTGAATGTTCGACGCCAGACGGTTCACTCATGACTCCATTCTCCTTTCCCAAAGGCAGCGTCGCCAGCGGCCATCCGCAAGTCACCGAAGCCGCCTGCATCATTCTACGCGCCGGCGGCAACGCCTTTGACGCAGCGCTGGCGGCCGGTTTCGCCGCCGCCGTGACGGAGCCGGCGTTAACCAGTTTGGGCGGCGGCGGATTCCTGCTGGCTCGCCCCGCCCAGGGCCGCCCTGTCCTGTTCGATTTCTTCGTCAATACCCCGGGTCATGGCCTGCGGGCGGGTGAGATTGAACCGCATTTTCTGCCGATCACCGTCCAGTTCCCCAGCAGCCAGCAGACTTTTAATGTCGGACTGGGATCAGCGGCGGTTCCGGGCGTCTTGCGCGGCTATCTGCATGTTCACCGCCGGCTCGGTCGGCTGCCATTGCCGGAAGTGCTGGCGCCGGCGATTCGCCTAGCGCGTGAGGGTGTGGCGATCAACCACAAGCAAGCCTATTTTCTCGACCTGCTGACGCCGATCATGACGCTGACCGCTGCAGGCCGGGCGCTGTTCGCGCCAAATGGACGCTGTCTGGGCGAAGGCGATGCGTATGGCAATCCCGACCTGGCGGCGTTTCTGGAATCCCTGCCCTTTGATGGTGAGCGGGAGTTCTACGAAGGCGAGTTGGCCCGCAGCATCGACCGGGATATGCGCGAGGGCTGCGGGTTATTGACCGCCATTGATCTGGCCGCCTACCAGGTCATCGAACGCGAGCCGTTGCCGGTCGACTATCGCGGCTGCCGCTTGCTGACCAACCCGCCGCCCTCTTTCGGCGGTTCACTGATTGCGCTATCGCTGCGATTGCTGGAGGCGCGCACGGTTGCGGAACTGGGCTTTGGAACGCCCGCCCATCTCGCCTTGCTGACGGCGGTCATGCAAGAGGTCGATCTGCGTCGCGCCGAGGGCTATCTGAGTCCCACCGATCTTGGTCAGTCCGGCATCGCGGACAGTCAGGAACGGGTGCGTCTCGCCTCCGGCGGCACCACGCACATCAGCGTGTGCGACGCCGAGGGCAACGCCGCCAGCATGACCACTTCCAATGGCGAAGGCTCCGGCTACTTCGCGCCGCACACCGGAATCATGTTCAACAACATGATGGGCGAAGACGACCTGCATCCGGAAGGATTTCATGTCAGTTCGCCCGGCCTGCGGGTGGCGTCAATGATGGCCCCATCGCTATTGCTGACCGGCGACCAGGTTCAGTTAGTGTTGGGCAGTGGCGGCAGCAAGCGCATTCGCACCGCGCTCCTGCAAGTAATCAGCAATAGCGTAGACTTCGCGATGAAACCGCCGGAAGCGGTCGCTGCGCCGCGCCTGCACTGGGATGGCCAGCGGATTCAAGTGGAGCCGGGTTTTGACGATATGGCGTTGGCGGCATTGGCAAAGCGCTGGCCGCTCAATCGCTGGCCGGTCCAAGATTTATATTTCGGTGGGGTTCACGTCGCTGCGCCCAATGGCGACGGGGCGGGCGATCCCCGGCGCGGCGGTTGTGCGGCGATGGTTGAACCGATCATCATCCAGAGCGACGCTCTGGAATGCTGAAAAGACCCAATACCGAGGGGACAATATGGAACTCAAGGATTACTTGTTGTTATTGGCTCGCCGCGACGGGTCAGACATTTACCTCAGCACTAACGCGCCGCCCTGCGCCAAGTTTCAAGGCGTGTTGCGGGCGCTGGACAAGGAACCCTTACCGCCCGGACGGGTTAAGGAAATTGCCTACTCGATCATGGATCGAGGGCAAATTGCGGAATTCGAGAAGACCCTGGAGATGAATCTGGCGATCAGCGAGTCAGGCGTAGGTCGGTTCCGGGTCAACATTTTCAAGCAGCGCAACGAAGTGTCGATGGTGATCCGCAATATCAAGATGGATATTCCCACCGTCGTCGATCTGGGCCTGCCGCCGGTATTGACCGAGGTGATCATGGCCAAGCGCGGGTTGATCCTGTTTGTCGGCGGCACGGGATCGGGCAAATCCACGTCGCTGGCGGCGCTGATTGACCATCGCAACACGCATAGCGGCGGCCACATTATTACCATTGAAGACCCTATTGAATTTGTCCATCGCCACAAGCGCTCGATTGTCAATCAACGTGAAGTGGGCGTCGATACCCTCAGCTACGCGGACGCGCTGAAAAATACCCTGCGACAGGCGCCGGATGTGATTTTGATTGGTGAAATTCGGGATCGGGAAACCATGGAACATGCCCTGGCGTTTGCGGAAACCGGGCATTTGGCGATTTCCACCCTGCACGCCAATAGCGCCAATCAAGCGCTGGATCGTATTATCAATTTCTTCCCCGAAGAACGGCGCCCGCAATTGTTGACTGACCTGTCTTCCAATCTACGGGCTTTTGTGTCGCAACGACTTATTCCAACTATAGACGGCAAGCGGGTAGCAGCGATTGAAATTCTGTTGCATTCGCCCATGGTGGAGACCTTGATCAAGCGTGGCGAAGTCAGTAACTTGAAGGAAGTTATGGAAAAAGCGGTGGGAGTGGGTATGCAGACTTTTGATCAGGCGCTGTTTAATCTGCACCAAGCCGGCAAAATCAGTTTTGATGAGGCGATCAAAAACGCCGATTCCGCTAATAACCTGCGGTTGCGGATTAATCTATCCGGCGGCGCGCCAAGCGCCGAGAAACCGGGCGGTTCAGGATTGTCGCTGGAAGCGCTCGTCGAACCGGAAGAGGAGGAAGAGAAACTCACGTCAGCGCCCGCCGCTTCGCACACACCGCTACGTCCGGCATGAGCTTAAAATGAACGAAGCTTATTTATCACCCCGGTTAGTGGTTCCCGACGGGATTCGGGGGCTGATTTTTGACTGCGACGGCACCCTGGTGGATAGCCTGCCCTTGCATTATGCGGCTTGGGAGGAGACTTTTGCAGAGTTCGGTTTGTCGTGTCCACTGGACTTTCTCCTTCGGCATAACGGCAAGCCGACCGACCGCATTGTCGCCCTGTATAACGCCGAGTTCGGCGGTGCGGTCGATGTCGGGCGATTTACTGAAGACAAGGAACGGCGAACCTATGCCCGGCTGAATCAGACGCCGCCGATAGAGCCGGTCGCGGCAGTGGCGCGGGGCTATGACGGATATTTACCCATGGCGGTGGTGTCGGGCAGCAACCGCGCCAATGTAGAACGCGCCTTGCGGGCCGCCCGGTTGCGTGGGCTGTTTTCGGTCGTGCTGACCGCGGATGATGGCTTGCCGCCTAAACCGGCCCCGGATTTGTTTCTGGAAGCGGCGCGGCGCATTGGCGTGGAGCCACGCTACTGTCAGGTGTTCGAGGATGCGGATGCGGGGTTGGAAGCCGCCCGCCAGGCTGGGATGCTGGCGACCGACGTGCGGCCGATTATCAGCGGGCAAATGCAGATCAATACGGTGTAAACTCTTGCAACGATATACAGGTGATACAGGTGATCTCCGTGACTGACCTACCCTCTGTCGTTTACCACGCATCCCTCGAACCGGCCCCTCTGCGCGCCACGCTCGCCGCCTGGCGAACGACCTGGCCGGCCAGCGGCGTATTGGCGCTGTTGCCCGAGGCGGAGCTTGCCCACCTCGCTGTTCTGCAAACGCTCTGCCGCGAACTCTCGTTACCGCTGGTCGGAGGCGTCTTTCCCGCCTTGCTGGTCAATGCGGAGTTCGCAACCCAAGGCGTCTGGCTGCTGCGCCTGAACCAGGCGCCGCCTGCCGGACTGATCGCTGATATCAACCACAACGATCCCACCGAACGCATCGGAGCCGCCATCATGCCGTATTTGTCGGATCAACGAATCACCTTGTTCCTGATGTTCGATTCCTTGACTCCCAATATCGGCTCCCTGCTCGACGAGCTGTATTTGATGCTGGCCGACCGGGTCCGCTATGTCGGCGTCAACGCCGGCAGCGAAACCTTCCAGCCTATGCCCTGCCTGTTCGACCAGGATCGACTGTTGCAAAATGGCTTGCTTTGGGTGCTGCTGCCGGCCGATCACGGAACTATTCTCGAACACGGCTATCAGGCGCCAGAGTCGATGCTGACCGCGACCGCCACCGAGGGCAACCGGATTATCAGCATCGACTGGCGACCGGCTTTCGAGGTCTATCAGGAACTCATGCTTGCCCAATACGGCATCGTGCTGACCCCGGAAAATTTTTACCAATACGCCGTTCATTTCCCTTTTGGCATTCTCCGCGCCAACGATGAAATCGTCGTCCGCATTCCCGTCGCGCTCGAAGCCGATGGCTCGCTGTTTTGCGTAGGCGAAATCCCGGCCAACACCGTCCTGACCCTCCTGCAGGCCCCGCAAGTTCATTCCCGGCACACCGTGGATTTGCTCACCCGGGGTTTGACCGCGATCAATGGCCCGATGACCGGTCGCAACCTGCTCACTTTCTATTGTGCAGGCCGGCGATTGCATCTGGGCGAAAGCGCTCGCGCTGAATTAGTGGATCTCCACGAAAAAACCGGGGTCGGCTGCCTAGCGGGCGCTTTATCCCTCGGCGAAATCGGTAACAGCCATGAATGGGGGTATCCGCTGTTCCACAACGCCACACTGGTATGCAGCGCATGGAATCCTGAATGAACCGTGAGCGGATTCTAGCCATTCTCTATGATCTGGCGCTGACCCTCTCCAGCGAAGTCCGGCTACGTCCGCTGCTAACCCGCGTTCTCCAGCGGTTGCTGTATCACACGTCCTTTCCCGTAGGCGCAGTATTCCTTGATCTGCCCGTTGATGACGGCGACATTGAGGTCGAACTTCATGTGGCTATTGGCGATTTTGAACTGGCCAAGCTGACCGGCCAGTCAATCTGCCTGCCTAGAGCCTTGTTGTGCGGCCCCACGGAAGTTTTGCAGGACGCCGCACTGATCAACCACCTGCCGATCAACCATCGCCGCTATCAGAGCGGCCTGCGCCTGGCGATGCCAGAGTCTGGCGCGATCCTGCTGCTAGCCCCCGATCCGCCGACGGTCGCCCTGCCGCTCACCCAGATTTTCCAGCCGGTGATGGCTAATCTGGCCAAGGCGGTGTTGCTGTGCCGCAATAACGAGGCTTATACCCAGTCTTTGGAATCCGACCGCGACCGCGCCACGGAAGAGTTGCGCGAGAGTGAACGACGGCTTCACGCCCTGTTCAACAATATGGCTGAAGGCGTCGCCTTGCATCATCTGGCGCACAACGAAGCGGGCCAACCGACGGATTGCCGGATCATCGAATGCAACCCCCGGTTCGACCAGATACTGAACCTTCCCCCACGCAGCGCCATAGGCCAGTTGGCCGCTGACGTTTATCGCGGAGATCAGGCGCCGTTCCTGAAGATGTCTGGCGATGCGGCCTTCACTGGCCAGACCCAGCGGGCGGAGCTGTATTTCCCTTCGCTGGAGAAGCACCTAGACATTTCCATCATTCCCTGGGATCGAGACGGCTTCGCCAGCGTATTCTCTGACATTACTGAACGATATCGCATCCAGGAGCGGTTGCAATGGGCCGCCAACTACGACGCTCTGACCCGGCTGCCGAATCGCCTGCTGCTGGCTGATCGCCTGCGGCAAGCGGTGGCCCACGCCCAGCGCACCCATAAACTGCTGGCCGTGGGCTATCTCGATCTCGATAGTTTCAAACCGATCAATGATCGCCTGGGTCATGACGCCGGCAATCGTGTGTTGATCCAGATCGCCCAACGCTTGCGGGAAGACCTGCGCGCGGATGACACGGTCGCCCGGTTGGGGGGCGATGAATTTGTCCTGCTGCTCTCCGACCTCGATAGCATTAAACAGGTGGAAAACGCTATGGAGCGAATTCTGCTGCGGATCGCCACCCCCTGTGAAGTGCCGCCCTATCCGGTAGTTTCGCTGTCCGCCAGTATTGGCGTCAGCCTGTTCCCCCAGGATGACAACGATCCAGACGCTCTGTTGCGCAACGCCGACCAGGCCATGTATCTGGCCAAGCAGGCCGGACGCAATCGCTATCATTTTTTCGATCCGACCCGAGATCGTCAGCAACGGGTTCGGCATGAGGCTCTGCATCTCATTGAGCAGGCCCTGGAAGCCGGTCAGTTTCGGTTGTACTACCAACCTAAGGTTAATATGCGGCGCGGCGCAGTCATTGGCGCCGAGGCGCTGATCCGTTGGCAACACCCGGAGCGAGGGGTTTTATCGCCCGGCGAGTTCCTGCCCGTGATCGAAAATACGGCGCTGGATGTCCGGATTGGCCAATGGGTGGTCGAAACCGCCCTGAATCATCTGGACGCCTGGTGGGCTACGGGTCTGCAACTCGCCATCAGCGTCAATATCTCCGCCGCCCATTTTCAGCAATCGGATTTTGCGCCCTGGCTGGCCGGGAAGCTTCGCGCCCATCCTACGGTTCCTCCTCACGCTTTGGAACTGGAGGTGGTGGAATCGGCCGCCTTGCAGGACATCAATTATGTGTCCTGCCTGATCAAGGAATGCCAGCGCTTTGGCGTAAAGTTTGCCTTGGATGATTTTGGCACTGGATACTCGTCGCTGACTTATCTGAAACGATTGCCGGCGGAAACCCTGAAGATTGATCAATCGTTTGTGCGCGACATGCTCAACGACCCGGAAGATTTCGCCATTGTCAGCGGTGTGGTGGGCCTGGCCCAGGCTTTTCAACGGCAGGTGATTGCAGAAGGAGTGGAGACGGAGGAGCATGGCCTGTTTTTGCTGCAACTGGGCTGTGATTTTGCGCAAGGCTATGGTATTGCTCGGCCCATGCCCGCCGAGAAACTTGCTGATTGGGTGGCGCATTACCATCCGCCGGCGACCTGGAGAAATCTGGCCGTGCAGGACTTGCACAATTTGTCCAGGCCAGCTAAAGCTTGACGCATAGAACAAGCCGTGCATTGAACCCTGATATCGCAAAAAATTATTTTCAATAAATTATATTTATTTAATATGGCACATCCGAATCCACACTGGAAAGGGCACATGATCTGAATAGACGGCAAGCCCACCTCTTTTCCAAGGGAAGTCACACACATGACCGATACACCCGCTGCGCACCCCCCCTCTTCGGGCCTCAAAGGGCAGTTTCTGCTGCTGATCATCATGATTTACCTGGTCACTGGCGCAGCAGCGCTGGGTGTTTTCACACTGGTCATCAACAAGATCACCCGGCGCTTGAGCGAAGATTTCGCCACTCAGTACGCCTTGCACCAGAAAGACCGGATTCTGGCGCCGATTCAGCGCGAACTGGCGCTGTCCCTGAAGCTGGCCGACTCGCCGCTGCTCAAACGCTGGGCGCGGGATGAAGACAACCCCGATCTCAAGGCCATCGCCCTGACGGAGCTGGACAGCTACCGCCGCCATTTCGCCGATCACGCTTGCTTTATCGTCCTCGACTCCTCCAAGCATTTATATTTCAACGACGCCACCGACGCCTCCCGGGAGCACCCGCCTCGCGTCCTCGACGCGAACCGCCCTAATGACCAGTGGTATTTCAAGACGATATCCACGGTCACGAACTTTGATTTGAACGTCCATTACAACGAAGACCTCAACGTCACCAAGGTCTGGATTAACGCCATCATCCGCGATGGCGCCGAACTGCTGGGCGTCGGCGGCGCCGGCATCGCCCTGGATCAATTCATTGCTCAGGCCCTAAGCAGCGACTATGAGGGCGTCATGACCATCTTGCTGGATCGCACCGGAGCCATCCAGGCGCACCGGAACCGCGCCTTGATCGACTACAACACTTTGACTAAAACAGACGCTGAGCGTCAGACTTTCTTCCGGCTGCTGTCCTCCCCGGCGGAAAACGCCGCTCTCAAGGAGCAGATGGAAGCACTGGCGGCAGGCCAGATCCCGGTCGCCCTCTTACCGCTGACCCTCGATCATTCTTACTTGTCGGCGGTCGTCTACCTCGATGAAATCCGGTGGTTTGCGGTGGTGTTGGTGGATGTTGACAGCCTCTACACATCCTGGCGGTTCGCGCCGTTTGTCGCGCTCCTGGCGCTTTCCATGCTGGCGCTGGCCGCCGCGATGGTCGTGTTGCTCAACCGGCTGGTATTGAACCCGCTCGCCCAATTACATCAATCCGCTCAGGCCATAGCCGCTGGCGATTATCAGCAAGAGGCGACGGTCAGCGCGAAAAACGAGATTGGCGACCTGACCCATGCGTTCAACCAAATGGCGCACACCATTCGCCAGCACACCGGACATCTGGAGCAACTGGTCGATGAACGCACGCTCGCCCTGCGCCAGGCCAATGCGCAATTGAGTTACGCCCATCAACAACTGGTGGACAGCATCGAATATGCGCAGTTGATCCAGCAGTCCCTGCTGCCCCGGCCAGAGCCGCTGGCGCGGGCGCTGGGCGAACACTTCGTTATCTGGCGGCCACGCAATGTCGTTGGCGGGGATTTCTACTACGTCCGGGAGGATGTCCGGGGTTGTCTGCTGCTCATCGCCGACTGCACCGGGCATGGCGTTCCCGGCGCGCTGATGACCATGGCGGTGAGCGCCGTATTGCATTACATCGCTGGCGAATTGAACATCACCGATCCGGCCCAGTTGTTGCGAGCGCTCAACCAACGGCTACGCGACGCCCTGCATCAGCAGAGCACTGGCGAGAGCAATGAAAATGGCCTGGACGCAGGCGTTTGCTGGCAAGCCCTGGGCGAACGGAAGCTGATTTTCGCCGGCGCCCGCCTGGATCTGTATTACCATGATCCCGGTGGTCCGACCATTCGGGTGCAGGGCGACGCCCGCGATATTGGCTACCGTAGTTCCGACCCGCTGGCGGTCTTTACGAATCACACGATTGACTTGCCTCCCGGTCGCGCCTGCTATCTGACCACCGATGGGTTACTCGACCAGGCCGGCGGGCCGAAGGGACTTGGCATCGGCCGGCGGCGGTTTCAGCAGATCTTGCAGGAATGCAGCGAGCAACCGCTGGCGGTTCAGCGCGAAAGACTGGAACAGACCCTGGCGGACTGGCAAGGCGATCATCCCCAGCGCGATGACATTACCATGATTGGCTTTCGGCCCATCTGATCGGAGCAGCAAGTTATGAGAGACTTGGATTTGGTTCGCTTGAAAGACGACCTCAGCGAACGCGGTATTTTGATGATTTTCAGTGGGCCCTTCTCGCACAGTATTATCGAGGAACTGGGAAAGGCGGTGCGCAACCATCTGGAAAACGCCTCGCTCAGCCGCACGGCGATCATGGATGTGTTCGCCGTATACGTCGAACAGGCGCAGAACGTGCGCAACTATTTGAGCCGCTGGGAGCAGGCGCCTGACGGCGCATTGCTGGTGAATTCCGGCATCGTGGTCATCGCCCACAATGACGAACACTACGTCGTCAGCTCCGGTAATCTGATGGCGCAGGCTGACGCCGCGCCGCTGGTCGCCCGGCTGGAACAATTGCGGGCAATGAGCAAGGCCGAACTGAAAGCCTTGCATAAGGAGCGGCTTCGTCAGCCGTTAGGCGAAGTTGGCGGCGGCGACATGGGATTGATTGGGATGGCGCGCAAGGCGACTATTCCGCTACAGTACACGCTGACGACTGTCAATCAATACGTTTTCTTTACCCTTCGGGTTGTGCTCTGAAATGTCACAATCCAGTTGGAGAGCTTTGAAATGGATAAGCTGATCGTTGAGGCGACCCGCTCATCGCCTGCGATTCAATTTGATGCTGAAAAGCGCCAATTAAGCATTCGCGGCGAGTCATATCCCGAAAACGCCGCAGCGTTCTATGCGCCGGTGTTTGCCTGGCTCAAGGAGTTCATCGCCGGTCTGACCCCCTCGGAGCCGGTGCAAGTGGATCTGGAAATTTTCTACCTGAACAGCAGCAGCACCAAAGTGATGCTGAATCTGCTGGATGTGTTGGAACAGGTCGCGCAGGACGGCGCGAACATCATCGTCAACTGGCGCTACGATCCGGATAACGAAGCGATACTTGAATGCGGCCAGGATTTGAGCGAAGAACTGGAAGCGTTGATCTTTAACCTAGTGGAGCAGGAATCCCCTTGAATTCGCTGGTGAATCTACTGGACAGCGAAGAGCGCATCCTGGAAGCGGCGCACGCAGCGCTGCAAAACGACGCGCTCGGCGCGGGCGTCCAGCACTTCGCGGACCTGACCCGGCAATACGCCCGGTTGTTGCGCCATACCCGGCATCTGATACGGGTCAGCGACCGGATGCAGGAGGAACTCAATCGCCTGAATGACAGTTTGCGTGAGAGCGAGGAAAAATACCGCTCGCTATTCGAGAATGCACAGGAAGGGATTTTCATTGCTCGCCTGGATGGACAATTTCTGCATGTCAACCCGAGTATGGCGCACACGATTGGTTGTCTGACGCCGGAGGATTTTTTGAAAGCGCATCAGGCAAATATGACGTGGCCATTTCTGGACGACGATGACAAGGAAGGTTTGTTCAACACCCTGGCCATGCACGGCCGGGTCAATCATTTGCAGATCCGTATGTTTCGTCAGGATGGCCAAACCATCTGGGTGGAAATCAACGCTCAGGTGCGTCCGCCGAATATCTGGCATCCCGACGCCAAGGTTGAAGGCGTCCTGTCCGAGATCACCGAACGCAAGCGGATGTTGGAGGAACTGCGGCATCTGGCGACGACTGACAGCCTGACCAGCCTGTACAACCGTCGGCATTTTCTGGAGTTGTGCGAACAGGAATTGCGCCGCATCAACCGTCACCCAAACGATATTGCTCTGCTCATGCTGGACGCGGATTACTTTAAAAACGTCAACGACACTTATGGCCACGACGCCGGCGATCAAGTCCTGCGAACGATCAGCCGCTTGTGTCGCGCCCATGTCCGCGAGATGGATATCATCGGACGGATCGGCGGCGAAGAATTCGCCATTTTGTTACCGCAAACGGGATTTTCCGCTGCGCTGGATGTCGCCGAGCGCTTGCGCGCCGCTATCGCGCAAACCACGTTGCCGCTGGCGGATGGGCAGATGCTGCGCTTCACCGTCAGTATTGGCGGTTACACGTTCGCCGGGCGAAAGCTGGCCGTGGATGAATTACTCAAGGCGGCTGATCAGGCGCTGTACGCCGCCAAGCGTAATGGGCGCAACCAGGTGGACGTTCGCCAGGACTCGCCGGCGCATGCCGGTTGAGCGCATCTCTTCCCGTTGCAACCTTGGCCGGCTAATGGACTCCGGTTCAACCGGTTTGATTCAGGCCATGTTTAACTACGCCCGCCAATATTGACCCATGCGTCGCTACTGTTCGCGTTCACCGATAGGCGCCCGATCCTCCTCCCTCTCAACCCCTGGTTCTTATCGGAGCCCCTCGTGACCCGAACACTGTTTCTCGGCCTGGACGGCGCCACTTTCCACATTCTCGACGATCTCACCCACGACCGACCCGGCGAAGGCGTCGCCATGCCGTTCCTGGCGAATTTCATGGCGCGAGGTTTCCGGGCGCCGCTGCGTTCGACGCCCCACCCGCTCACTCCGCCCGCCTGGACCACGCTGGTCACCGGACGCACGCCGGGCGAACACGGGATTTACGATTTCATGCGCGTGGACGACCGCCTGCACGAAGTCTTTTTCACCCTCTACGATTTCCGCGACATTCGCTGCGAAACGATCTGGAGCATTGCCGAGCGGCAAAATCGACCCATTGTTTCGCTCAATTTTCCGATGATGGCCCCGCCGCCGAAACTCAATGGCAGTCTGATTCCCGGTTTTACGCCGTGGAAACATCTACGCCGCAACATGACCCCGGACAGCCTCTACGACCGGTTGCGGGATATTCCCGGCTTTCATCCGAAGGAGCTGGCCTGGGATTTTGAGCGGGAGAATCAGATTGGCGAAGACATGGACCGCGACTATCTGGCCGCCTGGATCGGCTATCACCTGCCGCGTGAAGAATTATGGTTCCAGGTCGCCCGCAAATTGCTGATCGAGGATCAACCGGCGCTGATGGCGGTGATGTTCGATGGCGTTGATAAAATTCAGCATCAGGCCTGGGCCTATCTCGACCCCGATCTGCGGCCCGCCGACCCGGATGCGGATTGGTTGCGGCTGCGGAAT